>Ga0126339_10001708_pt1 | contig 15237 bp, 3 predicted proteins | sample OrbTmetagenome_2_FD_92532 | JGI IMG/M metagenome (GOLD analysis project Ga0126339, IMG submission 92532) | Coral microbial communities from Petempiche,Puerto Morelos, Mexico - Orbicella T R C metagenome | ecosystem: Host-associated > Invertebrates > Cnidaria > Coral | place: Petempiche,Puerto... | reverse complement strand
CAGTGAGTCAGTGAGTCAGTGAGTCAGTGAGTCAGTGAGTCAGTGAGTCAGTGAGTCAGTGAGTCAGTGAGTCAGTGAGTCGGTCAGTCAGTGAGTCAGTCAGTGAGTCAGTCAGTGAGTCAGTCAGTGAGTGAGTGAGTGAGTGAGTGAGTCAGTCAGTCAGTCAGTCAGTCAGTCAGTGAGGGAGTGAGTGAGTGAGTCAGTCAGTCATTTCCAAGTCAGTTAACCAGTCAGTCAGTCAGTCAGTCAATTAGTCAACAGTCAGTCAGTCAGTCATTTCCAAGGCAGTCAGTCAGTCAGTCATTCATTCAGTCAGCCAGTCATTTCCAAGTCAGTTAGTCAGTCAGTCAGTCAGTCAGTTAGTCAGTCAGTCAGGCAGGCAGGTGGTCAGCTAGTTAGTCTGTCAGTCAGTCTGTCTGTCTGTCTGTCTGTTTATCAGTCAATCTGTCATTCAGACAGTCAGCTAGTCATTCATTTAGTCAGGGAAAACTTATAATTTTAGCTCATTCTTTCAGGCTATCAGTCAGTCAGTCAGTCAGTCAGTCAGTCAGTTAGTAAGTCAGTTAGTCTGTCTGTCCGTTTGTCTCACCGTCAAACAGTCATTCAGAAAACCAGTCAGTCAGTCAGTCCTGGAAAAGCGGACAGTCCTGAACCATGCAATCCCGTATTAGTCCCTCTGCTAAATAGTTATCAAGAAATTCTTCGTTTCCGTACTGGCATTGAATCACTCTTGGAACACAGAAATGATGAAACAGGATACCACCTGTAATAGATATTTATTTTCATTTTGATCACTGAAATCCTAAAAAAGGAAACTAATTTTTTTAAAATTCTTTTTTATTTGTTTGAAACGCCACAAATAAAAAAAACAGTTAATATAATGAAAACAAAAAGAGGAATGGCATCAGGTTCTCAACGAAACCATTGAGTTATTTAAAAAAAAAGATCTCCTGAATTTAAAACAATGTCTTTCGCTCAGTCACATTTGTAATGTCACAAATATGAAGGCATTGGACATCAAGAAACATCAATTGAAAGATAGAATTGGACAGAAATGTTTCTAATGTTGAAAAGACAGTTAATCTTCAAAAAGTCTTAATAAAATCGCACATGCTATTACCTCGATGTTTGAAGTAACAATAAACTGACAATCCAGCCGGATACTGATGTTAAAAACTTCCTGGCCGTAGTGTTAACTGAAATGGGCCGAGCACGTGTATAACAGCATGTTTCAGCAGCTCTGTTATGTAATTCGTCAATTTTCTTGAAGCAGAAACCAGAGATCAACTTTTGTTTGAAGTAAAGATTAAGGGCGCAACATGTTCCAAGTTTATTTGTATAGCAACTTGTAAGGTCAGAGATAGTTATCAATACGCTCGTTTTAAAACCTACATGGACTTAAAAAGTCTGCGGTGTCGATTTTCAAGAGGGCAGACACTCATTGTCTGAAAATTATTCATTTATTCACTTAACTTCATTCTGTGAAAGCTTTCGAAATGTTTTGCCATATCAACAAAAAAACAGGCGCGCACCATTTTGTCTGTCGCCATCGCTTTCTAACATTTCCATTAATGTTAATAATATGTTAAAGTCGATAAAAGGATTTTGGGATTTGTGGCTTATTCATCGGTAAATGGATCTATAAGCATAAGTGCTCAATGCAGGTTCCCTTTACAGTGGTTAACGTTTAACAATGGGCGCAAGGTTTAATTAAAAGATAGTTGACTTTTTAAGCCTCGCTTAACAGACAGAAACCATTTGCTATGGTCATTACTCTTGAAACTGTCGCGGGATTAAAATAATAGCACAAATGTCTCGAATGTTTCTCGGTAATAAGCATATTGTATTTCTACTTGCGTTTCCAAATTTTAAGGGCTATTCCTTAAGTTATTATTTTCTTTTACGGAAATGGATTTTGTTACATTTTATTCGTATAAATTCGGTGTCCCCGGTCATTTCTATGTAGTTTATATATACTTCATTCTTACCTGTATTAGACTAAGGCTGAGTTTATGGTGGCACTCCTTTCAAGTGAAAACTACGTTCCTCAGGTTTATTTTAGTAGCTTTTAGTGATGTTTATAGTCAGACGCTATTTGACAAACAGATATTTTAGGCGCTATATCAGAAGGAGGCAATATAATACAGAACGTAGGAAAATAGCAACTTCTTCCAAGTAGTGCATTACTCGTGTATTGTTATTAAGATTAATCTCCCAAAATTAAATTAGGATATTTTAATTGACTGTCTGCTTTGACGCACAAGAATATCATTCAGTATTCCTTCTTTCAATCGAAAATAGTGCTCATAAATACGTTTTAACAAAAGGTCTTGCTTTAGGCAATTGATCCAGTCAAGTGTCTACATTCCATTGTCTTAATCAGTAACCTGAGCCTAATGTTTCACTGTTAACTTGTGGCTGCCTTCACATTGTAAATAGTCAAAGTTCGTGAATTTTTCAAACGGAATTGCGACTGTAAACTAGTTGAATATCTTTCATTGCGTCATTTATAGATTTTGTAAAGCAATGAAGCAAGAACAAATTGCTTGCGGTTTAACCCTTCAACTGGCCCACAGAACTACAAACTCTCTAAGACCTTTATGCAAGTGAAAGCATCCTGACTCACTGGCTTTCGTTTAAATGTCGACAAAATTGGGCTTTGAGATACTTACTTAAAGTTATAAAAATAATGTGAGCAAGCACAATTAGAAACATTACCAGAGACATGAGTACCTAATAGCCTTCACTTGATAGGTCATGCAATGAATGGTCCGCAATGAATAAAGTTATAACCATCGTGTGTACTTTGTGCTGCAAAATAAACAATACAGCCTGTAAGCATACCTAAACAGGTCTCTTTTGAATGTTCACAAGCCAGTGTGTCGTTAAAAGAAGTAAAGTAAACGACGGCTGATCGCTAAAGGTCAATGGAGTGAATTTTTAGGGTTAATAGATTTTGCCATCCAATGTAAGATTCAACCATTCGATGCAGATATTTATAGCTATGATTAGAAATCTTTACTCTACCATTTTCTGCTACAAGTAAAAAAAATGGTACCTCTGTGCTACATCATCCTAAAGAAAGTTCAACCAAAGAACTCTAGAAACTTTAAAAATACAACATGTATCTACCTCATGACATTTAGACAAGACACCCTAAGATTGTAGTTAATTAACTTGGTGTCTACCCAAAGCCAAATGTTTGGAAGTGTTTTCAGTGTCTCTCTTAGATATCTTTTGTTATTAACCTTTCCGGCTATCGTCCGTTAGTTTTGAAGCAGGAGTTCTGGCGTTTTCAAGTTGTGGTATTTTATAGCGCGGCTTATTGACCGTGAATTAGTGTTCTGTCCTTTCAATGTAAACAACACAACACGAAGACTCTGCTACCTTTGGCCGCTCGCTACGAAAACAAACATTGCTCTTTCGATCTCTAAAGGTACATACTATTTAACATTTTCGTTACACAAATTTTAAGTTTCATACTTATTGATTATAAAGAATGTTTTTAGGAACATGCTATAGCAAGTTGAACTCAGGAATTGAAGTGGCATTGAGTAGTCAGTAAAAATATTTCAATCCTGACTCGAATGGTCGTCTGAGATGAAATTCATATACTCCTAGCTACAGATTCATGTAATTTTTCGAACTATGCAGCACAACTTGAAGAGTCTCTACAGATTGTTGCAACTACTAAATATCTATTCCTAAAATTAATAGCCTGACATAGCAGTTTGGGATGTTATGTATCATTTAAGCAGACATTTGAATTCACCTTTCAGACCAAACAGATCAGCGTTAACATTCAGCCTTTGCCTATTGAGGCCTTAAAATGACAAAATTCAATTCGAAGGAAAGCATTGATTTAATTCATTATCATCTAGTTTCAATTGGGTGAATGTTTTTAAGACAAAAGCAATATAGTTTGGATCACTGTTGTTCAGTCGTGGCTTAACGACTTCGACTAAACAATTAAAGTTGAATGCTAATAATATTTTTGGTGGTATCTTTGGTTGTTTGTCCAAGCGGTTGTTTAGTTTCTTTAGTTGGAGCACAGAAGAAAGTCAAATATAAGAAATTTTTCATATGAGTTAAGGTACGTGTTATTCTTAGCTGGATTAAAAACTGTGAAAGAGAAACAGAAGGTACCTTGAACATTTGAACCAGTAAACTTTAGGTACAGATCCCATTTCTGCTCACCCAATCATTTTGTGCCGCTGACATGCTCTGCAATTTTAATGCTTATGAATAAAATCGAAAAACTAACAACTGCTTGCCTTCTTTGAAACTGTGACGTCGTGCTGGTGTGTGCACTTTGCTACAAATCTTTCATTCTCGAAATGGGAGATTTAATAAACGACAATATTTAGGTTTTTTATGGCTTCATACAAAGGAAAACACTGTGACACACGGCAAAAGTTTTGAATTAGTTATGGTAGTGACAAGTTTCCCTTGATATTCAGATTGACGAATTGCACCAACCCCTATCTCAACCTTGAGTAAGGTACCATTTCTGCGAAATTAAATACAGTTTCACTTTTTAATCCAGTTTGCTTCTTTCGAAAAGAACTATTCTGCTGTTTATTGTGGTTATACCTATATTAAATGGTTCACCGGCTAAGGAATGACTTAAAATGTAAACAAATTTTTAAAATGTGTTTCTCCGCCATCGACTATCTGTGCAGGAATTGCTAATGATGGAATCTATTAACATGACAGTTTAATCCAATTTTATCAAATAGCTTACATTTCAGCTGAATCGTAATAACAGATAGAATGTATTGAGACTCTTACAGGATATGGTGCTAAATGTTTGCTCACAACAGCACGATGCGACTGCGGCATGCTGTGACAAGAACATGCAATAAAGACTCTAACCTTTGTTGAACTGCAAGCCCACGTATACCCCTCTATTAGTTGGCTTAACTTGCCACCGTGCCGAAACTGAGATTTGCGCTCTTCAGGAGAACCGTCTTTAGAGAACTGGTAAAACGTTGGAAACATGTTCTCAAGCAAACGATTGTCAATGAAATTCGATTTAAACCTGCAATCGATTTTCAGCGAGACGGCTGAGTTCAAGGGTCTTGGAGGCATTTGTCTGGGTCAGCCATTAAGAAGCAGTGAGTTTTTGAGAATATTTTATTACTAATAAGATTTATTCTTCAATGCCACTCACTACATCAGGTGAAAAGAAGCTCAAAGAAATATACACACTTGCATTCTTTCATCGTGGTATAAGTTATCAGAGAGTGGAGATCAGAGGCAAAAGGTACAAAATCACGTCGCTTGTACCACAGACACCCCAACCTTGCACCGCGAGTATTCTTTATTGTCTATAAACTGATTTGTGAGTGCGAATGCCTCTTCTGCTTCCAAAGTATTTGGTACTTGCTTTTTGTGTGGCCGTCACGCTGATTTAAACCCTTTTGTAAAAAGTGGTCTTGTTTCCTGTGTAAACAAGATGCACGAGTAGATTACAACAGAGAGCATGCACATGACAAAAAAAATCGTTAGACATGTTTAAAGATAATTCGTGTTAATATCTCTGTCTAACTTCTAGTAGATATTCCTTGCAGTCTATGAGAGGTTTACTTCACTTGTATGCATTATGTTTTGATAATCTGGCACGTTAAAAATCTGAAACCACCCGCTATAAACAAGGAATTAATAGCGACCGTTACGTGGTGTTTAAAATAGCTCCACGGTAAACAAATCAAAAGCATATCACTCAAAAAACTTCGTTGATAGGAAAATTTTGAATGCCAAATCAGATATTTTTATATAAGAATCTAAAAACTCAGTAATTAAGATCAAAAACATTCAAAATATCCTATAGAACCCAAAACATGAGTTTCAGAAAACGCTGGGATCTTCTCTTTTGTTGGAGATTTGAAAACAAAACCTAAATGAATAAGGGCATGTGGCCAAATTACGTTGATTGTAAGAGTGATTTGCCGAAAAAAGAACCGTTTATCTCTTAAGAAATCAATTACTGGACGAAACACGCAGATCGGCATACCACAGTCTAGAGAAAGAGATATTTCACTCCGGAATTCTTAATCTTATATAAAAGTCACCAAAAATCATTGACCTTCAGTCTAAAATCCTGTGAAAAATTGGCTATTAGCCTTGGTCTTTTTAAGCCCATTTCACGCTGTTACTCGAAACTTGTATGAAATGATAATGCAATTCTGGGGAAAGTACCTTGGCCGGTAGTTCAATTTACATTTTTCATTTTTGAATGTGGGTGTTGCCCTGAAAGAGGGATAATAGCACAACTAGCCATTTTTTCCAAGACTTAGTAATCATATGGTGACGAGTGAAATTAGGAAATCATTTCAAGCCGGTTTTCTCAAAGTTCATATAATTTCCCCCGTCTAACGGCTCTGGAAATTATAGGAATTTTGACAAAAAGCAACTGAAATTATTTCCTAATTTCACGAGTATACCATTTGATTACCTTTTCACATCATGGGTAATAAATTACGCTTACGGTTTTGACTTTTTTATTAAATGGAGAAATTTCGGGCCAAACGGCCTGGCAATTTTGTAAATTTCACATGTGAAATTATAAATTAACGCTGAAAGTTTTCGCCAAAATTATAGAGTAATTTGTTCTCACCCATGATATTACGTTTTATAATATCCTGGGCGTAATGAGATAAGTTCAATTGTTTAATTGACAGACCAGTTACGCCTTGAACTAGCCGTAACAAATCTGAAAATACTGCAAGTGTAACCAGGAGTTCTGGTGTTACTCGTGTCACCGACATCACTATTACAGCCCTTAAATTTTTCTAATTTCATGTAAATGTAATGTCACGGTTAGAAAGAACCTTGATTGTTTGTCAGCTTTTTTTGTTTCTGGAATTGCATTTGTTCCTCTTATTTCTATTACGTTTTTTTTAAAAATTGCATGGATAAGACAGAAGCAATTTTGAGACATTGATTAAAATGTATCTAATCTTTTTAAGCAGCAGCAAGGGTACAACCTGTAGATGAGCGATCGTGTTTTTGTTGCAAACAAGTTCTAGTTTCAAGCCGATTCATACTATTTGTTCGAAGAAAGGATTGCAAATCCATTTGGAATCATTTTAGAGAGTTTCCGTTATTCAAAATGTCAGAAATGTTTATAAAACTTGCAAATATCTCAAAAGTTAAGCGCGCAGTTACCTCTCTCCATTGTTCGACTTTGTTGCTATGCCTTATGCTAAGCCGAGCCACTCGCAAAGTTGAACCATTTACAGACTTCAAGAAAGTTCGTTAAATCTCTGTAAAATGTATACATTTCCTTTGTAAATTATAATCTCTTTAAAGTTGCACAACCACAGAGGTTTTGTAATCTCTATAAAAAGCCTGTAAATTTTAACACAGGTTCGCTCTCAGATCCCATAAAATGTCCATGAATGTTGCTATTTTTCTTGTAAATGTTTTGTAAAATTTACTGAGATTTTACAGCATAAAAATATATCTCTGTAAATCTGCACATTTGCTCTGTAAAAACGGCAGGAGAAAAACATTTTTATATTACATCTGTAAATTTCGAGTTAAAATAGAAGCATACAATGTCAGTAAAATCTACACAAATAAACTACGCAGAATGTTACAGAAAAGTACACATAAAGTCGGTAAAATGTAAGCATTTTATTGGAATAAATCTCTGCAAAATGTCCACATTTTCTCTGAAAAATCAGCCTGTACAACAGGAAAGGGTGGAAAAGCCATGAGACATAATATCAATAAAATCTCTGTACAAAAGGAGGGGGGTGAATAGCGGTATGCAAATCAGCCGATCTGTGCCTTTTTTTTTTTCACCAAATCCGTCGATCCGCCAATATTTTTGTGATCAGAAAGTGTTCACAAGTGCACGACTCCTGCCGTTCGCAGATGAATAAGTTCTAAAACCTTCATAGCTTAGCTTTACCTGGGATGTCTTTTAGGGATTTTCCCTTACGATATGAGATGATGGGGGGCTCCTTAAAGATTTCTCTCAGTTGTGGTTGATTACCTATTAGGCGCCATTTCCAACGAGTGTGTCCTTTAGGTTAGGCAACGCCAGGTGGTATTGCGTTACAAAGGGCAGTATTTTCTTTTGTGCGGTTTTGTTTTTCTGTGCTATCGACACTTTTCTGTCAGAGAATTTAATCTGTGAAAGGTGTTTCTCTACAATTCTAGCTGGGTAATCTCTATTCTGCAGGCGTGTTTTGAAATTACTCATGTTTTCCTCAAAAGTAAATTGAGAGGAATTCGTTCTCAGAAGCCTTAACGCTTCTCCTTTGATAAAGCCTTTCGTGACGCCTGGCGGATGACACGAATAGAAATTCGTGTAATGAAAGGTCTCTGTAGGTTTGAAATGTGTTCGTTTGAAATCTGTCACCTTTGTACACTTTCGTGTCCAGGAACGTAGTTTCTGTTTCTGAGATTTCAGCCGTGAATTTGATCGTTGGGTGAAAACTGTTTCCCTTAGAAGGAAATCTTCTATTTTGTCTCTACTTGTGTTCCAAATAGATATGACGTCATCGATGAATCTTTTCCAGGAGATGGGTTTCGTGTTACTTTGTCTGAGTATTTCTATTTCTACTTTGGCCATAAATATGTTAGCAAAAGCTACGGCCATCATCATTTTCGTTCCCATGGCTGTTCCATGAGTTTGGAGGTAATCTTTTCCATTGAATTGGAACGAGGTTTCTTGAATCAGACTTAGCATTTCTGGAGGGTTCTCGTGCATTAAAGTCTTCGTATGCTTCGCATACTGTGGAAATACCCTCTTCCTGTGGTATGTTTGTGTAGAGGCTGGTGACGTCCATTGAGACAAGAATGGTGTTCTGAGGCAGTTTAGTCTTCTCGATGAAGTTAAGAAAGTCTTAAAGATACGAGGCTTGTCTTTGTGCTATCGGCTGAAGGTGGTCAACAAAAGATGAGATCCTTTCTGTAGGGCCGTCACATCCTGATATAATAGGTCTACTGTGTACATTTCTCGAGTGTCCTCAAATTGTTTTATCGCAGTGTATAGTGCACGGCTTAGGCTTCTTCATTTGCTTTATGACATAGAGGTAATGTGGCCAAAAACAATTAAACACGCTTTTTCTATGTTTTACGTTCTGATAAAACATGGGTTTTTGACCAATCAGAGCGCGCGCAGGTGCTATCTATATTATATGTAAAATACGTCCTAACTATAAAACCACACATGGTACTCATATTACAATAATAATCAGCTTCGTGCGGATACTGATGTTAAATAAACCTTCCTGGCCATAGTGTAAACTAAAACCAGCCACGCTTGTTTGGAACAGCATGTTTCAGCCGATCTATTGCTAACAATCTTGAAGCCAAAGCTAGTATTAAAAGATTAAGGGTACCACATGTTCCAAGTTTATTTGCATAGCAACTTATAAGGTCACAGATAGTCATCAATACGCTCGTTTGAAAACCTCCCTGGACTTAAAAAGTCTGCGGTGTTGACTTTCAAGAGGGCAGACGCTCATTGACTGAAAATTATTCATTCACCACAGAACATTCACTGAAAGCTTTCGAAATGTTTTTGCTATATAAATCATCAAGTTTTTGCTTCATGGTCCTTTTCCTCCTCTTTCTAGCAATGCAATTGTAGTTAATAATTTGTAAAACCGATGAAAGGATTTGCAGATTTGTAGCTAATTCGTCTGTGAATCGATCTATGTGCGTAAGTGCTCAAAGCACGTTCATTTCACAGTGGTTAACCTTTAACAATGGACGTAAGGTTTAATTAAAAGATAATTGACTTTTTAAGCCTCTCTTAGCAGACAGAAATCACATGCTTTGTCCATCTCTCTCGAGCACTGGTTTAAGCTATCACGAAATTTAAATACTGGCGTAAATATTCGATGTCTACGGCCATTTCGATGTAGTATACACGTGTATACTTCATTCTTTACTGTATTGAACTAAAGCTGAATGTATTTTAGCACTCCTTACAAGTGAAAACTTCGTATCTCAAAGTTCCTCTAGTAACTTTTAGTGCTGGTTATTGTCAGACGTTAATTGCGAGCAAAGATGTTAGGCGCCATATGAGAAGAACCTATACAAAACAGATCGTACGAAAATAGCAACTTCTTCCAAATTGTTTACAACTGGTATAACAACATGCATTGTCATTGAGATTGACTTCTCAAAATTACATTATGAAATTTTAGTTGACTGTCTCCTTTGTTGCACAAGACTATCACGCCTTCTATGAGTCGAAAATAGTAATCATAAATATGTTTTAGCAAAAGGTCTTGCTTTAGGCAATTGCCGCCGTCAAGTGTCTACATTCCATTGTCTTAAACGGTAGACTGAGTTAATGTTTCAGTTGTTAATTTATGCTTGCCTTCATAGTTTTAAAACTTCAGAGCTCGTGAATTATGAAAACGGAATAGCAATTGTAGCCTAGTGTAGGCTAACAGCTTGCCTAGTGCGTTTAGTTCCTTTCTGAAGCAATGAAGCAGGAATAAATTGTTTGCGTTTAACCCTTCTCCTGACAGAGCTGCATACACTTGAAGGACTTTTCAGTACCATATATTTAAATGATGTCGATACACTTGGGTTTTTCATCCACAAACCTAGAGTTGGAAAAATAATGTGTATGGGAATAATAAACCATATTACCAGTGACTTTAGAGAACATGGTAACTGCCATTTTATTGGTTATGTAATAGGGTCTGATCCTCCATGAGTTAAAATTTATGGCCATCATGTACACTTTGTGCAGCATAGTAAACGCTACAACCCTGTAAGCACCTTTAAACAGCTTTCATTTGAAAAGTTACACAATGCACTGGTGTTTTATCCACAGACATAAGAGAACCGTGAGAAATTGAGTAAAGGTTTTAGCTGAGTGAAACCTCAGGGCTAACTGATTTTGCCCTCATTTAATTAAATTAAACTAATTATTTAAGCTATATATAACTTTGAATCGAAATCTTATGTTTTATACTAACATTTTCTGCCTTAAGGGAAATATAGGCACCTTTTCCCATACCTACCTAAGGCAACATCTAAACAACTTCAAGACATATTCAAAATACAACATGTGTCTACTTCGTGGTTACGCAATCCACTCGGTCTCTTTCCTCAGCTGGATTTTTATTAATATTTCCAGTGTCCCTCATGTTGCTCTTTCTTCTAAATTATGTACATACTACATACAATGTTCGTTGGATTTCTTTCCAGTTTTATGCTTATAAATGATAATTAATGTTTCAGAGTGTAGCATTGCATAACTAAATTTTTATGAATGGTATCAGAACTTTCTTTCAAATTGAATTTGTCATTTTAAGGCCTTAATTGACAAAGACGGAATGTTAAAGTTTATGTGCTTGGCCTCAAAATTCTAACCTTCCCTTCCAATCAAGGAAAACAACACAACTCATCGATAACCATTCTTCCTTTTGGAATTCTGTAAATTATGTACATACTGCATAAAATTTTCTTTGCATTTCTTCTCAGGTTCATGCTCTTGTATTATAATGAATGTTTTGAGGAACTTGTTATGACAAGTTGAACGCAGTTGAATGTAGTATTGAATAATCAGTAAATTTTAAAGCCCTTATCAATCGAATGGTCGCGTATGGGTTGAAATTCATATGTTCGCACGGAATCATGTTATTTTTTCTAAGTATTCTGCAAAATTTGAAGAGTCTTTACAGATTGTTCCTAAAATTAATAGCGTGGTATGGCATTTATGGATGTTATGTATCATTTAGGTAGATATTGGACCCGAAGATTTGAATTCACCTGTCTCAGTGAGGCCAAGCAGATCAACTTTAACATCCGGCAGTCTTTGGCAACTGATTCTTTAAAATGACAAAATTCAATTCGAAACAGAGCACTTCTTTCCTTCTATAAATCAAACTGCCTTTTATTCTTAGCTTAATTTCTTGTTCCGAAAAGCAAACAATTTAGAATCCAAACAGAAGGAATCCTAAAATTTTAACAAGTCATGCAAAGGTTCACGTATCCTTTCTGCAAGGCAAGTCATTTTATAGGTTGACCGTGTTCTGTCGTTTCAATGCTCAAGGTTGTTTTCAATTGTTTGTCTTGTTCTATTTATTAAATTTTCTGCCGATCTTTTGCACAGCCGAGCTGTTCGTGTATGAATAAAATCGAAAAAGTCACAATAGTTTCCTTTCTTTAAACTATGATGTCGTGCTTGTTTAGAATGTTGAAGGTGTGTGCACTTTGCCATAAATCTTTCGTTCTCGAAATGGGATCTTTAATTACCATCAACATTTGCATTCCTTACGAAAAGCACTGTGATACACTGTCATCACAAAATTTTTGCAGGTAGTCATGGTTGTGAGAATTATCCTTGATATTGCCTGATACTGATCTCGATTTATCAATTTATGAATTGCACCAACCGTAGTCTTGCACTTTGATTAAGGTATTATTTCTTCAAAATCAAATACTGTTCTACTTTTGAATCCGGTCTGTTTCTTCCTAAAATGTAAGTCTTTTGTTTATTGCAGTTTTACAGGTTTAAAATGGTTCACTGGACGAGGGATCGCTTTAAGTATAAACAACTGACATGTGTCTTGAGCTCCGACATCGATTGTCTGAGCAGGAATTCAGTAAAGGATGAAATCTATTAACCTGAAGTCTAATAAAATTTTATGAGGAAGCTTAAAATTCAGCTGAATTTCAAGAACAGATAAAATGCCTTGAGACTCTAGGATATGGTGCAAAACATTTGCTACGAACACAACGATGCAATTACGACAGATTGTGACAAGAACATTCAATAAAGAGTCTAACCTTTGTTGAGCTGCGAGCCCAAATATAAACACCTAATAGTTTCACTTGCTACCGTGTCGAGAGATTTGCGCCATTCAAGAGAACTATTGTTGCAGAGCTGGTAAAACGTTGAAAACATGCTCTCTGATCGAAGATTGTCGATGAAATTTGGTTTAAACCTGCAATCGATTTTCAGCGAGACGGCTGAGTTCAAGGGTCTTGGACGTTCATTTGTCTGGGTCAGTCTTAAAGAAGCAGTGAGCTTTTGAGAATATTTTATTAATATTTTATTATTCTTCAATGCCACACATAACATTTGGTAAGAAGAATTTACGAAGCTCAAAAACATGTATGAACTTGCATTCTTTCACGGTGAGATCTAGTGGGAAAAAGTGGCAACGGACTTCATTTGTACCACAGACAACTCAAGTATTGTTTATAAACGGATTCCTAAATGCAAATGCCTCTCGTGCTTCCAAAATGTTTCCTACTTGCTTTCTTTGTGGTCATCGGACTGATTTTATTGACTTTTAAACAGAGAGGATGTACAGAGAATAAATAGGGCAGAAAAGATTTGTTAAATGGACGATTCGACTTTGGCCTTGAGCTTGAACATTTGCTAAATGATTTGCGTTAATGTTAGTTGTCTAACTTCAAATGGAGTTTATTCTTTGTAGTCACCGCTATGAGAGGTCTTATTCACTTGCATGCTTTATAGTTTGATTATTATCTGGCACCTCAAGTGATAAAGGGTTTAGTGATAAGGGAATCAGCGGGAAATCGACCATTGTAAACATTCGAGTTCAGGAACTTGTGATCGTTATATAACGTTTCCGTAGCTAATACAATTGCTAAAAGGATATTCTATCACTCATATATGCAACCCTATTACGGAGAAAATGCATAGAATGATATTAGTTGTTTTACATTAGAATCTTAAAGCTCACTAATTAAATCAAAATACAAAAGCATTTGAAATAACAAGAAAACGTAAGTTTCAAAAAACTGCTGGAATCTTATATTTTGCCTGAGATTTTTTTTGAAAAAAACCATAATTAAATAAGGGCACCTAGCCAAACTTAAAAAAACCGTAGCATAAAAATAACAGTTTTATCATGAAATCATTTGTTGGGCGAAACACGCACATCGGCATACCATCAAGGTATGCCGACGTCTGGCACGGAAGATTGGGCAAGTTTGCTATTGAAATGGAATAAATTACATATTTACTTACTTAATGACCTTTCGAATTCTTAATCTTTTATAAAATCGCCAGAAACAATTGATCTTGAATCTAAAATCCTGCGAAGAATTGTCTATTAGTCTTGTTCTTTTTAAGCCCACTTTCACGCTTTTTTTTTTCCATATTTGATTACACACGTTTTCTTGTGTCTTGTAAAAATTTTGAGACAGTTTACAATGTGTTCGACCATTTTTTTAAAATAACGGTTAAAGCTTTCTTAGTGTAAAATGAAATGAAATGTTTTCGTCGCTTAATTTGCTCTGCGGATTTTGTGTCCGGCTTTGAGTCTGTGTTCTCATTCTATCAGTCGTTGTGATTGGTTTGTCGCGTCATCTCATGAATTTGATGAGAAAAAGCAAGTTGATCACGAAAGTACAATAAATTTTCCTCTCATTGACAGACTTTTGACGATAGTTATTTCATAACAGCAATAGAACACCCTTCCTATGGATTTACCGGCGCAATAAACCACGCGGGGTGTTGGGAGAACACGAGAAAGCCTTCTTGCTAAAGGCTCGTGATTTACAAGCTTTTCTCGATCTTCCAACTTCCAGCGTGGTTTATTGCGCCGGTAAACCCATAGAAAGAGTGGTCGATTACTTAAACAAACAGTTCTGAAAAGTAGGAGAACAGGAACTCTCTTATTGCATGATCCTTCTTAAAATGATTCTAAAAGGATTCCATATTTTTACTATAATAATATAACAACATAATAAATTGATATTTTAAGAGGAGATCTCCAATCACCCAGAGGTGGTTTTAGGAGGGTCCTCTAAAAATAAGTCTAAAATATACATTAAATGTCTAAAGCCAGAACTATCTATTAATATTAAATTGGTCCCCATTAATCAATTGAGATCTTTTGAGATCAATTGAAACCAAACATTATTTGAAATGAAATCGCGCTCTTCTATAAGTTGTAACCCACGTTAAACTATATTGCTACATGCTAAAATGAAAAAAAAGTGATCCCTAAAAAATTTAAGTTAAGGGGGTCTTGTACTCTCAGATATGAATCAGTTTCTCCAAAAAACCATTTGTTTGGAACATGAAGATTCAACATCCCTGTCCATTTGTAAATCGTATTTTGAAACGATTTTCCTCTAATAACTCCTGAGTTTACGTTTAAATTAAGAAATCTGAACACTTCTAGCTATATTTCAACATAGCAACACCCATAGCAACCATTGTTTACAGTCTAAAAGTACTCACAAAATGGATTCAATTCAGTACATTTTAAT
>Ga0126339_10001707_pt1 | contig 15238 bp, 9 predicted proteins | sample OrbTmetagenome_2_FD_92532 | JGI IMG/M metagenome (GOLD analysis project Ga0126339, IMG submission 92532) | Coral microbial communities from Petempiche,Puerto Morelos, Mexico - Orbicella T R C metagenome | ecosystem: Host-associated > Invertebrates > Cnidaria > Coral | place: Petempiche,Puerto... | reverse complement strand
CACAGGTAGCACAGGTGTCAAATCAATCACAGGAATCCAATTAATTGGACAGCTCATATTAGATAGCCATTTCATTATGCTCTGATTACAGCACTAATCAAAACTATAACAAAATTCTCGAACGTGATTGGCTATCAGCAGCCCGATTTGAGTATTAATTGGACAGTGTATGCATCATGCTTGTAATTGGACAGTAGGTGTCATTTTGCGTGTGCTGTTGTGGTGCACTTTGTTGAGTAAACTGCTGTGTTTTTCAGCATTCATAACAACGTTTAATCGTTCAGCGATCAATTGATGGTTTGTTCGTTTCTTGAATTTTGTCATAGTTTTGATTAATTGGTAACAGAACATCGTGTTGTCCAATTCAGTCTGTAATCATACTTGTGATTAACAAATCGGACTCCTGCTTCGCGGTCGTCCGATTTTGTTAATCATTTGTATGATTACAGACCGAATTGGACTCCACTCAGTCCTATTACCATTATAAATACGTCTGCATAAAACCAATCAGCTACATGCATGAGCAAGAATTTTGTTGTCAGATAATTATTAGAGATTTGACTTATTATCCCTTTCTGCGTACAAACAGCAGGCATGTTGATGTAGTAGTGCAAAAGTCATGTAGTCATTTCTTGCCTTTTTAATGTCATCAAGAGTTTTTTTTGTAAAGACTCTGTAAAGGACCCGTGTCAGACATCTTCCCAGTACTCAAGTCATTAGAACTTTTACCTCAGTAAGATATATATAAGCTTTTATAAAAAAGCTTAAGCTTACTGTGTCGTTCTCCAGGACTCCAATGCAAAGCAATCATTTCAAACCTGACTGATGAACTTACCCGTCTCTCCGCTTTAATGGCGAGAGCAAACTTTAGGTCTTTAACTGCAGATCCTGCAATGAAATAGTTCAAGTTGCTTAAAACCAAGTTTCAACGACCGTTTCTAGGCTGGCAAAAACGATGTAAGTCTTGTTGCTGTGACTCCTTACACCACAACATTAATATTCTTTCATAATTTATTAAGCAACTAACGGCGTATTATATGTAAATTGAGAAGAAGTTACGCATGATAATCGGCATGACACAAACAAATCGTTTTCATGCTCACCTGGTAAATCAACATTGTCAAGGATTCGGCGGACCTCTTCGTGCCTCAGCTTTGTAAACATGGCGTATTTCCAATACTTTACTGACTCTAACTAAGCATGTTTAGGTATTATTTTCAGTGTTTACAGGTCATCCTTCTCTAATTTGCCACCAAAAGTAGTCAAATTCAACGCAAATAATCGATTTCCAGACGTAGCAACAGGATAACCGCTGGTTAATGCTTTTACATATAATATGGACGACAGAAACAGACTATGTAGGGTAGGGTGAGTGTGTTCTAACACTATTAAAGAAAAATACTATTATCGAAGGATTACTACACTTCATTGATGTTAGAAATGGCTACAGAACGATGTATATTTATGTTAAGTATAAATACGGACCTTGGCGAAATGAATTATCAATAGAAACTCCCTAGCTGCACTCCCCAACCCCTCCACCCTCCCCAGAGGCAATTGTCACACAGTCCGTTCAGTGTAGGAAGAAATTGAAAGGACAGTTTACTATTGGATAGGCTGTACGACGACTTCTTTCTTCATGAACACGTTTTTGGTAGGATCCTGTTTATAGTTATTTAGTTATTACAGAAGTACTTTAAGCCTGAATTTTACCCCTTCAAGCGGGAGTATAGGACCAAAGATGTTCTTTGAAATTCAGCGCATATTAATGAAAGGAACTGTAGTCTAGGAATATCTTACTTTCGGCGTATACAGTCCAACCTCCGGTTGCGACCACCTCTCCTCAGCGACCAGTTTTCTAAAATACCAAAGGTTTCCAAGTCAAATCGCTATATTTGGAACCTCTTGTAAGCGACCACCTCTCGTATGCGACCGCGACTACTTTAAGAGCAAAAAGTTTGAAATTTCCTTTGTTTTTAACCTCCCATAAGCTACCACTTGACAGATAATAGAGCGGAAATTGGATAATAAGGTGTTGTGATATTATCCCATTCCTGGGTTTTACAAGAGACGGAAATGTCTCAATGGGAATTACAGGATTGTTTTCTTCAAATTGACTTTTCACATGAATAAAACATATAAAACACGGGGTAAGTCTATGCAGTTACCAGATGTTAATGAAGCAAATTTTTTACCCAATGTGGTCTAAGCTCTAGTAAGACTGTATAAGCTTCCCGTTTTTGGTTTTATGGAATTCAACTTTCTGTTTCGCAAACATGTAATATGCATGAATACACGGCCGGGTATATCATTTTCCTTGTTGCTGCACATGTCCGGGGAAGGGGAGAGGGGAGTGTAGGGCGAGGGCAAGGGTGGTGGAGCGAGTTGCTTCGTTCCTCATTAACACCCTTAACCCTGTTTCTGATCAAATGCATGATATCATTTTCCATTCCAGATCCAATATCTGTAAAAAATTCAACTCAATTTCAGCCGCAAACCCAATGGCTTCTCCTGGTTACTTTTTGTAACCCAATGTGGACACATTTTTCATTTAGAGGATCATGTCTGGCCATTTGGTTTGCTGAATTTGTGTCACGGTCTCCCCCTTCCCATACAGTAGTCTACATTCAGTTATAAGGTCTAGCTTAGCACTCTAATTTTCAAGCATTCAAATTTTTCTAAGATAATAAACTAATTACTTTTTAGCACACTAACAACCATGCAATGAGTGCCAAGCAACAAATTAAGAGGGGAACTCCCGAGACCAATGATTTGTTGAATATTTGTACTGAAATGAGATCCAGATGGCAAATGCTGGCAAAAGTGTTAGGATTTCGTGAACTGGAGCTGGAGCAGATTACAGAAGATCATGCAGACACCTTTGAACGGTGCTATCAAATGCTTTTGAGATGGACACAAAAGTGTGGATCACAAGCTAGTTATGACATGCTGGCAAGAGCCTTACAACACCCCCAGGTGAACCGACAAGATCTCGCCCTTCAATATTGTTACGAGCTGTAAAAAGATGCCATTGCACTTAACAGTGGATTCGCTGCATGGCTTTGAAAACAGCTGCCGTTTCAAAATATTACTGCAGTCGAACACCTTCCAGCTAATAGTGCCTTTCACAGACAAATACTACATTTTTGACAGCTTTAATGTATTAACTGCAGAAAAACTACATGTAATTGTAAATGATAGCCAGTCAGGGTCTCTTTAATATTTATTCAAAATTCTTTGCTTTTCACACTCTTCTCAAGATAATAAATAAAATGTTTTTCTAGTTTACATAAAAACACACTGGTTAGAACTTTTTCTTGTGCTTTCCATACACCCTCATTCTATTTACAAGCTGTCTAGTGGAAAACCAGTGACAAAAAATATCAGTATCTTTTTACAGAATATAGAAGTGATTATAACTTACTTTAAGAAATGCAAGGTGGCTGATCCAAGGCACAACAGACATTTCTACATACATTTATCTCTTACTGATTAAAATGGACCATTACTAAGCCCTCATCAGTGGTGGGTCCCAAAAAAGTGGGGTTCCGAATTGAAAAGAGCCCTTTTTGGACCATTTGTTGATAGCCCCTCCCTAGATCAACCACTGACACAAGAATTTATTAATAGTTTTACACATAGCACCTTGTACACAAAAAATATGTACAAATATTGTTCAATGCCTTTGAAAGGAAAATCTACATAAGCCGAGAATGAACAGTATATGATTATGTTACAATAGCACCTTGCTGCACAATGTAGGGTTGCCTGATAATATTTATGGTAAGGAACGCCAGAAAAAAAAAGCATTAATGGGATACCCATACAATGTACTATAAGAAGACATGACTGATCATTGCCACAGTTATATACATAACTTACGTAGTTGTGAAATCAAAAGCCTGAGAAATGTTCAGGCTTGAACGGAATTCAAACCCGTGACCTCTGCAATACCGGAGCAATGCTCTACCAAATGAGTTATCAAGCCAACTGGGAGCTGGTCATGTTGTGAGTTTGCAATATACCTGTAGATGGTGAAGATACAAGTGGATCTATTCACTTGTACAATGTAACTACTATGGTAAGCTTGTCAAAATATATTTCTTCAACCAAAATTATGTCAACAAAATACTGTGTTGGAAACAGCCCTTCTGCCAGGGAATGTGCAATAGGGGTACATGGGTGAGAGGCAATAGAATTTTTTTAACAATACGTACAGAGATTATGATTAGAGGGCTTTGAAGTCCTTGCTTATTAAACATTGCCCCATGGGTTAAAACAGCTTTTTCTTGCTGCTTTGTATGAAGCTAAAATCTGAGTGACTTGCAGGGTGCATTTCAAGGTTATCAATGTTAAAAGCGATATGAATAAATATATTGAATAAGTGTTGATTCCTTGTAAGATCTGCATTCCTCACTCGACTGCATAGCCAAATCAGCTCTGAAATGTGCCTTGTATATGTATGTTCTTCTCTCATGAGAATGACACAGACGTGTGCTTGTTAGCTGGGAGATTCTAATGGCACAAGATCTGTGTGGTGTGACTTGACTCGTTGAAGTAGATGCTGGCCAACAGGAACAAATTGTCCTTCCCACATGTCTCTTAACACTTCTGGAAGGCTTGACTCCATAGACTCCAATTCACTTGGATCAAGAGCTATGTCTTCATCTGAAACAGAATTCAGCAGCATTAGAATGACCTTAGGGTACAACAATAAAAAATATATATTTAATTAATCTTATTTTCTTTCATGAATGACGGTGAGACAATAAAAATTACAAACCTGTATTACCTGGTAGAGTCACTGTTTTCCTCTGGCCACTTAAAATTTGGCACAAATCAAAGTTTTTATTTGCCTTTTTTTTCTCAAGATGTGATAGATCTGAAGAAAGTTAGTTTTTAGTCGTTTATCAAAGTCTTTGTGCATTGAGTTTTCGTCTCTCTACAAGTAGGCCACCTCTGAATGCATTTGAATGGCTGGCTAGATAGTCACTTATAGTAATACATATTCAAAACCAAAAAAGTGGCAATTATTTCTAAAAAAGTGTTCAAGAATATTTGTATACTATTATACTATGAAAACAATCCATTTGCCCTACCCAGGTATTGTGTAAGAACATCCATCAACTCTAATGTTTCTTGATCACCAAAGGTTTCTGAAGAGCTGGTTATCTTATCACTGCAAATTGACAAGTCATTATTCATTATTTATTGTGTAAGAACATCCATCAACTCTAATGTTTCTTGATCACCAAAGGCTTCTGAAGACCTGGTTATCTTACTGCGAATTGACAAGTCATTATTCAAATGTATGGTCATTACTGAAAGCACACAAACAAACAAACAACAGTTGCATAAATTTACAGTAATAGCCAAAGTGCTACTAATTATTGTGAAACTCAGAAAACCATCAGCACCAGAAATATTTATGGAATATTATTCTGTAGCAAGGAAAAAGCAACTTAGGTGTGAGAAAACGTCTAAACAGCAAACGGCAACGGTAGTTAGTTGTGGTCTTGAGGTTTGTTCCCACGTCCTAAACTTTATTGTGATTGGTCGGTACACAATTGACTAGACAGAATCAAATCAAAGTGTTCACAGTTTTCTGAGTATCACAGTAAAACAGAGATGAAATATAATAATTATTCCAATTTGGGAGCAAACTGATTTATCTGCAAAATGCATACTACATGTACCCCTATGATACTCTTGTACAAACATGGAATTGCAAAATAAAATAAAATCTCATATGAGTAAACAACACACCTATAGTTCCACAGGATCTGGCAGACCATACTGGACAGCTGCCAATCATGTTTTCCAAAGTCACGCAACACATCTACCAGTCTACAAGGAAAAACAATTGCATTCTAGTAAGAGGAAATTCCAAAAATAATGATCAATGTTCATTTAGTAAAAATACTGTAAATCAGAAAAACAAACTACAGTGTTAAGCAGCCACAATCCAGACATAACTTACTTTTTAATTCCATCCTCTTCTTTTAACTTTGGTTTGATGTGTTCATCTATCATTAGGTTGATAAGTACACCACATGCTATAAACACAGTTTCTCTCTCACCAGCATCCAACAATGCAATCATGATCTCGTCAACTAAACAGGCAAACAATACAGAATCTGAGAAAGTTTCTAGGATTTTAAATTGCCAATTATTTTTTATCACTTAATGTTGTGACAATTCTGAGGAAACACAGGAAGTTAGATAGTTCCTGTGTTTCCCATAATTATATCAGCAATGAGAGAAAGTGTTTCATCACAAACAATCCAAACAATAAGACCTGAATTAAAAATATGATGCACTGGGGAGTGTTTGGATGAACTTTGATTTGTTAGAAGTACGATGAGACACTGTCTAGACTGTCTAGAGGGTCTGAGATATCTTCTCAATCAAAACTAACAAAAAAAAAAAAATCATGAAAATCTATGCTAGTTAAGATCACATTTCCAAACATCATTACAGTTTGTGAAGTAACATATACACAAAAAAGACGGCGTATGACCACATTTCCAAACACCAAGAAAGTTGAAAATACAATGTGCATTTGACTACTTTTGATGAACTTCAAGGTGTTTGGAAATACGGTCAAACACTGTGTCAAGTGTTTAAGATATCTTCTCAATGGATGCTATTAAGGTGATTCCTCACATTTGCATTGTGCATCCTTACTGCACATAATTTATGGCGTTACTAGGGCCCCCTCATGCACGCACACATTGAAAACATAGTGGATTTGTCTTGATAATGAGTTCTGTCAGTTAAAAAATGGATATAGCTCACTAATGAGCTCGGGCACCCCAAGTTTTTTTCCAGTCGTTGTAATCAACTAATCGTTAGCTTTGCGCGAGAAAAGACTGATCTGATTTCTATTGCTGAAAATTGAAGAAATAAGGAAAATAGCAGCTGCACTGTTTGATAACTGTGGCAAGCAATTTGGTTCCAATATTTTAACAAGGGTTCAGCTGTCTGTAAAAATCAAACTTAAAAGGTTTATTTGTATCCAACAAAAGTATTGACTATAGTTTGAGGCATGTTTTCATGAGTCTGGGCTCACAAAGATTTTACAATAACTTGGAATAAGCATTAAATAATGCCAAAATGGGACATTTTCAATGCCTCACTGCTCCTTAATGAGCATGGGCACCCCCCCTTTTTATTTTATAATTTAAGTTCTCATATGATAAATATTCAGTGGACAAACAAAAATTTATTGACAGTTTTATTTCAGGGGAATTACCTTAAGCTATGGAGAAAAGAGAGAAATAAAACTGTAACTACATTGTATGCTAATTAAGATCAGAAATCCAAACAGCGTCACTTTCAGAAGCATTGAGCATATTAATACTCTCCAGTTTGTTGTGACATCCAAAAATTTTGCTAAAAACTTGGACGTTAATAAATGATTGGAAAAAGATGCTTTGATTTGCTTACTCATGCAGTTTAGTGTTATATATTAATATTAATAGTGATCTTTTAATTTACATAAGTACAATTCCCGCATTTGAGACGAAAAATGTTTTAACTTATGATGATGTGGCTCAGAAGAGAACCATGTACACCATACTCTGAAACCTTTTACCTTTGTGTTCAGCCAGTAAAGCTCTCACTTCTTTGGATCTTGAAAAGTTTCCAAAGACACGGCAGGCTTCCACCATTGCATCCATGTTCTCTGGCATTAGCAAGGAAATTAGCACTGCAACAGGATTTGCCAGAAACATGCTGTTAGTGGTACCCTGGTATCTAATTGTGCTTTTAAGTGAAGGTGCTCTTTTATACAACCTACTCCAGCCTCAGCTGATAAAATAAGTTTCTTTATCATGATTCCCCTTGGATAGACAAACTCCCCTTCAGGATGTATTAACAATTACTCCTTTTTTTGCTTCACAATAAAGAATTGGGCTTCAAGAATCAAAAGTGTTGGCCACTTGGTTTGTGACTTGAACCTATGACAATAGCAAGGTCAAATAAACTTACTCTCAGTAATCTCGACTTGTCTTTGTTGTACAACACTATCAACATCATTGTAAAATGACAGGTTATTAAGAGTGGCAACTGTGTTCAGGACAAGCTCTTCACTGTGAGTTGCATCTTTCACATCTGCAATGATCCACGCACACAAAAAGGAACTTGCTTTTAGTGCTCACAAACGATCTGTCACATTCCAAACGTGATCAACATCACATCTCTAGTAAAGTACTGGACAGGTGCATTGTTAGTTGTGGAGCCATGGGGGCATAATGGCTGGACTTTGGTTTGAGCAGACGGAGTGCAAGTCCTAGTCAGGGTCATTACATTGTGTTCTTGGACAAGGCACTTTACTCTCCCATGACCTCTCTGTGTGTAAATGAGTTCTGGTGAATTTAATGCTGGGGATAACCCTGTGATAAACTAGCATCCCATCCAGGCAGGAGAGGAAATACTCCTAAATCCCTCCTGGTCTTTAAATGCCATGGAAACTGGTGTAAGCTCTAGCAGTATCGACCTCTTGCCCCGACAAAGACTTTACAGAATGTCTTGTTCTATGACTCTAAATTTGAGTACAAGTACTAGTAATATTTTTCCAAAGCTTGTGAATACTGTAAATGTACATTTGCACCCAGTTTATTGAATTGATAAAAATGCACTGGAAGTACAGTCCCATTGTTTTAGTTGCAAACAAAAGAAGGGAAGGGGAGTTATTAAAAGAGAGGGGGCCTTAATAATTTCTTGTTTCAGAAATAGGGAGTGTGGTATTTGACAAGGGGACCTAAATTTCAATTTGGCAACTATTAGTTAAAAGGAAAGTATGAATAATGGCATAGAAGGTATTTGATATTTCAAGCTTAGAAAAAGGGTTTTTATATAAAGTTTAATAACATACCAAGAATCTGGATTAACAGATCAACTAATGCTTCATTAGCCGCAAGACCTGCACCAGCTTCTGGACTGATTGAAAGGTTGGCAACTACTCTGATGGCCTGAAAGTTACCAATAGTGACACCAGTAATCATAACAAATTTACCATGAGGAAACAGCCATTTCCATCTCCCTTAAAATAAATGAGTTATCTGATGACTTAGTACTAGAGAGATCATTGCAGTGTCCATAACTTATTGTTAGTCAGAAGAAAATGACTGAGCAGAATGTCGTAATATAAACAACCACTTTATAAAAACACTGTGAAACAAAACAAACTCATATGTTCTGCCATTACTTCTCTCCAATCTTTATTTACTGCTTGGTCATTCCACACTATAACTTAAGGGACTGAGCACTCATTGTATAGAATTAAATTACCTGAATGTCTAACTCTAAATGAACCTATACACTCTTAAATAATACTTACTTTGATAAGGACATCTTCATTCTTGTTAGGTCCTTTCTTTTCGCCATTCACTTGTTTCTCTTCAGATAAGGGTCCATTTTTCAGCACCTTCAACCACAATAAATGCACTAAATGAACCACTGTTGATCTAAGGCTTTTATTTGCCTTTTCAAACTAGAGGGGTTTTTAATTGAGTGTCCCCAGTAATTTGACAATTACTTTGTTTTGGTTTTGGTTTTACTATGGTTTTGAGACTGGCTGAGTAGTCTAATTGATAAGTAACTGGTTTGGTTTTGGTTTAACGACACTCAATTGAAAACCACTCTACAGATTATGGTGCTAATGGTATCTACATTGTATAGCATGCCTATTTGTCACGTGATTGGCACACGATCACATGGGTGTCCAATTTTGAAAACTGCTATTATTAAAATTATTCCTGATGACCTGTAAAATACAATACCTACTGGAAGCTTTAGCAGTTGCTGTCGTATTGACAGCACTACATTAAGATGCATTCTAAGAAAGTTAGTGGTAAAAGTCTGTCTTGTTTTGTTTAATTAGATCCAGAAGCAAATTGCCAAACCTCCAACTCTGTATTGAAGTATGACTGCATAACAGATAGTAAGACTGCCATGAAAGACTCATCAAAGAAAATCGTTTCCCTGACTTTTTCACTTTTAGATGTTAAGTTCCCCAAAATGAAGCAGACACGGACCACCAACTCCTGCAATATGAACAGGCAAAAGATTCAAAAGTAACCAAGGCTGTGGTCTAATTAAAATTATGAGGAGCCCAAAGGTTGCTGACCATGAAATCCTGAGTGCCCTGGTGATTTTTTTCCAGTCACCCAAAGGCAAAAGTTAGTAGCCTGTGGCACCCAGGCTCTTCTAGAGCACAGCCCTGGTAACAATACATTTTAATACTATTATCCAGCAGCTAAATACCATGGACAAAACTTCAAATTTGGATAATGGAGAAAATATTGGGGTCACTATTGCTGTCAAAGACAATGCCTATAATGGAGTTGTATGAAACATTGTTACACACCATTAATTAGAAAAAAGCCCAAAGAAAATAAGGTGCTCTGATTGGTCAAAAATTTTGTTTCCATGGCTCAATAGAAATACATAACTAGCACTTGAGCTGTTGTCATAATGATGGTGTTTCTACTAGTGGAAGTTTGGGAGAACTCGAAAAAGCTGTGGAAACACTCGCCTGTCAGCTCGTGTTCCCACAGCATTTCTCGTTGTCCCAAACTTCCACTCGTGTTTCTATAACTTGACAGAAACATGGCACATGTGTTCTATTTCTTAAATGTAGAAACCATGTCAAGCTGATCTCAGTAGCCTTAAAAATTTATTCCACTGACTTAACATGTTATATCTAAATAAAAAATTAATAGCGAGTTCCCCATGTGCAAAAGTGATCTTACTGCCACTCAGAATAACAAAGAAGCTTCAACCATGTCTTGTACACACCTGTTTCTTTTCGTACCCTGACAATATCTTGCTCAGTGCCTGAAGCCAAGTACAGGTGTCACTGTCTAACAGTTCACCGCAGCATTCTGTGTACAATGTAAGTTTGCTATGGTAGAGCAAAATGAATAGAACAGTTAATGTTACTACACTGAAAATAAGACTGTTTGTGGACTGCCCCATCTCCTAAGACCTGATGACTTTATTCCCAAAAATTACAAAATCAACCTTAGCACAAATCTCCATAGTGATCTCCAAGCAGGGCTTTCATTAAGGGCTGTAACCGGTAACACCTGCTATGGCCGAGTGTGCTTGATCAGCCCTTGATGTTACAGGTGAACTTGCCTGTTGTGAATCAAAACTTAATGACAGCCCTGCCAAGTGTACCTTACGTGGGTCTCTCAGATGAATCAATCTCTGTGGCATGTAAGGCAAGGCCTGCCCTTGGCCACCATACCTACAGGCAGCCATGTACTGTTATGTCAGTCACCAGACAAGATCACAGCCCACCTCCCCTCCTCCTCCCAACTTGCACCCAGAATGTTTTCAACAGCAGAATATTGGATGTGGACATAAACCGATGGTACCCTTAATTTTGTTTATTTATGAGTTGACCAGCATGTCACAATAACCTCACCTCAATGCTCGGCAAACGTTCCAAACTACGTCACCGTCAGATGAATATGGCCCCAGAACTATGGCCAAGTTCCTAACTACTCCAGTGCTGACAAACAGTTCTCTGGCTCCAGTAACATCCGCAAGATTTCTCAGTGCCCCCGTTACCTGCAATTAGTGTAGAAGCTGTGAACTTTCACAATGTTTCTCGATCAAGAACTTTTGCATTAGTTAGGAATATATAGTAAATTTGTACCTGAACAAGGAGACTGGTGAACTGTGAATTCCCCTTCATGGACATCAATACCTAACACAACAAAAAATAATAAAGTCAGAGTAAAAGGCATGTCTTTACAAATACTGACTATTAATCAAAGAAAGATAGTATTAGAAATTTGAATAAATCTGCTAGTATTCTATCACAAATGTTGATTCTCTTATTGGCTATATTACTCACTATCTATTCTGTTGTAGACAGTGAGTAGCCTAGCAGTGTGAAGTTGTTTTTAACAAAATGGAGGCTTCTTCTTTGCATTTTTGAAGTGACTAAGGAGAGGGTTTAGATAAAGTTTAGAAAGACTAGTAGATTTATGGCAAATTTATACCATCTTTCGTGGAATTTGTTGGCTGTTCATGAACACTGCCACGGGACATTCAATATATTCTTTCAAAACAAAAGTTCTTGCCACGGAAAGCAACATGTTCAAACATTGCCTAAGGGAGACAATTGAGATCTGATTACGAAAGCCCTCTTTGAACAAAGACAATGACTTCGAATTAGCCAACATCTATGAAACCATTTTAGCCCTCTCAAGACCATAATGAAATCATACAACCCTCCTTAACATTCAAAATGTTTACTGTGGCTGATGAAGTTCAGTGGAACCAAACAAAATATCCAACTTTTAATAAAATATTTAATTGCACTCTGAGTACAGAAAATTTATTTTTTTATACTTTAAAGGCAATAATTGTCATTCTTGACACCTCGTACTTTTCCAGAAAAAAAAATTAAAAATCTCCAACACTTTTCAATCACTAAATTATTTCCAATTTGATTACTGTACTTACATCTTTACTAATTGCATCAAGAATCTGTGCTAAACCCTCGATACCCTGAAGAGAAACCAACTCTTTTTGAGCTGTAGGATTGTTACTTGAGAGATGTTTTAAAGCTCCAGCAGTATATACCAGTGCATCGTGATGACTTCCTATTTCACAGCTTCCTATTGTGTCTACTAAACATTCTGAAAAAGAAAAAAAGAAAAGTGGGAGCTCAGGTAATTTTGAAGACTTTTCTACGCATATTTATCAAGAACACAAGACAACTAAGTTACCCTGGATAAGACATGGGTTTCATTGACATTTTCAGCGGGAGGGCAACTGGTTTTCACAGGCGGGCAAAACTATTTTCAAGAACTGAACTTCTTTACAAGAAAACCTTTACTCTAGATGGTCAAACCCGGCTGGTAAAATCATCCTCACAGCCAGGCAATTTGCCCCATGCCTGGCTCTTAATGAAACCACATGACAAGACCTGAAAAATTTTGTCAGTTGACCACAGATGATGGAGACAGAAAAGATGTTTTTAACATGTAACCTAGAAACCCTCCCCAAATAAAGAAGGAGCAAATCCCTGTCATTCAGTCAACACAGCAAGGTCACGTTTTGAGAAATCCCGTGAATACCTCAGAGTTAGTAATAAGTAGTTTATCTTACTTAAAATGTCCTCTTCAAGGAATAACTGATCATTCTTTTCTGTTTTGGCCACTCTGTACATAACCATACATATGTTGGTTAAATTATTACCAGTCACTTTCATCTGCAACAGAAACAAAAAATATCAAATTTTATTCTACAATGGATGAAATTATACCTCCTACACGTAAAGCTGCTAGGAAAAACCCTGGGATTAAAATTTCCAGAAATGGAAATTCAAAACTTTGTCCATAAACTCAGGCAATCACTTTGAATACTTCAAAACTCCTAGTTATTGCTTTATACTATACAAGCCAGAGTTATCAAATGCCATCTTGGTGTAGGCCTTAAGACAGACATCAACCTTTAACTATAGCACAGAAGAAATACAGAAGTTTAACACTCACCGAAAGAATCAATCTTCCAAGTCTCAGGAGTAATCTTGGATCACTAAGATCCAAAAACTTAAAAACCGTCCGTAAAATCTCTCCTCTTCTTCGAGCAGAAAAACTTCCACTAGCTTTTCCCATTAAACCTTTCTTTTCTAAAGCATTCCACAGTTTCAAGCAATCTTGACAAAGATCCTTTACATTCTTCTCTGCAAATCGTTCCTCCATTTGAGAGAGCAATGGTTTCACATGATCCTCATAATAAGAAACTAGTTCATCCTTGGGTTTATCTTCTTCTGCTTGTGACTTTTTCCGTCTTTTATCTCCACTTCCACCTCTCTCGCCGCCTTTTTTCCTCGTCCTCCCTGAGGTTGGAGAGGTCTCGCTAGCTGTTTGTTCACTCGGGATTCCAGCTGGATCACCACGCTCCAGAGGACCACTCTTGACACGGGTAATAGAATCTACGACTGGGGTACTGCGCTCTTTTGGCCCACTTCTTACTCTCCTTGCACCAACAACATCCCTTGAAACTGCAGGTGGCGCTGGTAAAATTTCTGATGAACTATGCCGAAGAGGTTCACCCACGCTGGGAGGAGTACCAGAAAAAGAGCTACTTTTTGGTGGACAAGGAGGAAGTTCAGCTCTTGCCTCTTTATCTTGTTGCCCAATTACAATATTATGCAGCTTCTGATTGAGTTTTTCAGCATTTAACTCTTCAAAAGGACCTGACAAGGAAGATTTAAGAGGTCTCCTGACTTTCCCTGAAGGCTGCAGAAAAAAAGGTAAAAACCAACTGAGATAAACACAACATACAAAATGTCCATAAATAATAAATAAATATATTACAATATTAAGAGAGGAAGCCACATCAGCCTTAGCTGGTTTTCATGCGGGTTCTCTATCCTGGTCGAATTGGAATTCAGAATGTTGGTTTTTGTGGAGGGAGGAAAACCGGAGAAAAACCCTGGGAGCAAGGCAAGAATCAACAACAAACTCAACCCACATATGGCCAGAATAGAACCCGGGCCACATTGGTGGGAGGTGAGCACTCTCACCACTGTTCCGTCCCTTCTCCCCATCAAAGATTCCACCATAAAAAAGTATGCAACTATGAACAATCTAACACCCAACAGTCATAAAATACTGAGAGTCTTGTTTACATATACAGTTGTAAGCATGTGGCCATGGTCCAAAAGAAACGAGACGACTAACTCTCCTAAGCAGATATTTATTCAAATCCTAATTTGGGGTCCACTTATAAAAGGTTGAATTACATTTCATGGTGAAGACTTACCACTCCAGAGGGTGGGGAAGGAACAACAGCTTCAGGAATCTGTGGAGCATTTTCAATTGGAGTGAGCCTTCTTCCTGATGGGGGACGGGAAGTTTCACCCTCAGACTGGTAACTACCTAGGCTGTTAGAAAGAAAGACATGGTTTTTACTGTTTGTGTTTTGCTAACATTTACTATCAATCCCAGACATCTACTGAAATGGCTCTCTTTTTTCAGGCCGTTGCATGCACTGTTGGTTTCATTCACAGATTCAAAAACAGTGATCACGTCAAAACAAATTTCACAAATCATGATTGAGTGATGAGTGAATCTTTCCTACCATCGGGGAAGGTGCTTCACAGTTTGTTTGCAAGTATGAAACAGTGTGATGCTTGCATGCTAATATCATGTGACATTCAAACTTCATGGGCATTTCTCAGCCAAGGAAGATAGCTGGAATGCCT
>Ga0126339_10001706_pt1 | contig 15238 bp, 7 predicted proteins | sample OrbTmetagenome_2_FD_92532 | JGI IMG/M metagenome (GOLD analysis project Ga0126339, IMG submission 92532) | Coral microbial communities from Petempiche,Puerto Morelos, Mexico - Orbicella T R C metagenome | ecosystem: Host-associated > Invertebrates > Cnidaria > Coral | place: Petempiche,Puerto... | reverse complement strand
ATACTTTCTCAGCAACATCTATATTACACACTTTTCTGCCGCATTTGTGGCGAGCAGTGCGATCGGCAACTTTGTAACTCTGTATACATGACAAAATGACCGATCTAGTTAATTAACCGCAATTCCCTTGTGACAAACACCCATCACTGTGTAGGGAAAGGTCTTGACTTCCACGAGTATAAAGTAGTCGCTTTACTGTTCGGTCATGTACACTTGCAGTTTAGCAAAGATAGGATGGTTCCTTGATGGTGAAAATGGCGATGAAGAAGAACGCATGAAGAGACTCAATTTGATTTGTTATAAATCAAAGGTTGATCATCGCTTCTCTGTCCATCACGGTTTTATTTTATTTTTATTTATTTTCATTTTTTTTTTCATTCATTTCGGCTTTTTCTATTGGTAATTTGATAAAGCGTTGTAGCATTTATACTCCTATCTAAATTGACAAATTTTAATTGCATGCATTGAATTGGAACACCATCGAAAACCTTACAGTTAACAGCCGTTTTTAGTTTTTGCTCTCGCCACCGAGGGAAAACTGACTAATTCAAATCTAGCACAGTTACTTTTTTGGAATACAAGGTAATGAAAGCCTAGTGCCCAACGAACCCCTTAAAGCTGTATTTCATTTCCTGCCTCTAAATACACCGTTTGTTGGTGGCTTTCGTTTCAAGGGTTTTCGATAATGACAATGTATGAAACCCGGCAAATCATCCTATTGGCTTCACTTTAATTCTATTAGATTATCAAATTCAGTTTAAGGAACAAAATTATCACTCATTGGTAACTCGCTCATGTAATGCCTAGATAACAACATTTCTAAATTGAATTACAATAAATTGAAGCAAACCTGGTATTCGGTATATAGAGCATGGCCCGCTGTTAAGGCATACATAGCAATATCAATACATGTACACTACAGAATTGATCAAAAGTGTGACTCTTTCAACCCACGTTTGTGCGTGGTATCGAAATTGCCTCTCTCTGGGGTACCTTTCCTAATGTTACAGGTAATTAATTTGTTGAACTGCATTGCTGATGTTTGCTGGAAAGCAGACGTGTAACAAGTAAAATCTTAAATTTCCTGACTGTTTTGTCACCCACATTTTGCTGTCTAAAGCTTTAACGAACACCTGTCATGCTGATATAAAAATAAAATACTTCCATTTAGGTTTTTGCCTAAAGCATTACGCGTTTAATGAATTTTATCCTGGTTTTCGGAAATTCAAAAGACAACTGAACAGTGTGACGCCTCTATCCCGTTAAAAATAGGACATATATGTTGGTAATGCGATCTTTTTATACATTGAAAAGTGCCCATTATGCGTAACCTCGGAACAGGCGAACCATATCGCGTAAGAACGGAAAGGGCTGTGATAAATTTGAAAACAATTTATAACTACCACGTTATCAACACGTTCACCACCTACTGCAACTTAGAGATCAAGTGGAAAGGTAAGATAAAGAGAAGCTAAAATCCAAGTATAACGGAAGGCTTATTTTCATTTCCATTTTGACTTTGTTGTTAGAAAATACGTTTGGAATGAATGGCCGTTTGGCTTGCTGAGTAGATTTTCATACTTTGTTCTTGATATACATTCACGCCTGAGCATAAAATTAAGCTTACCCTCATAAACATATTTGATCTATGCTATCTAGTTTGAACTGATAATAAGGTGAACATTGTAGACTGTAATACGATTGGTTTCAACGTCCAATAGTTCAAAATCCCCAATGGCCAACTCCTTGGATGAGATATGCCTGCAGGAAATCATGGTAGTTATTTTCATCATCTTGGACTGGGTATTTGTTTTGGTGAATACAACTACCTCGATTCCCTGCAGGTGCGTCTGATAGAGGGAATGTAATCTTGTCCTTAGTTAACTGATTCGAATTATAAAGTTTTGTCGATTTTCTTTGTTTACTAATTCTATTTTGAGAATGGCTAATGAAGAATCAATTCTGAAACATGATGGAGTTCCGGAGCCGGACATAAAGGTTCTGAATAATTATTGTCTTTCTGGTGTGGCACGCATTTAATTGCAAATGTGGTATTGTGCAAATAATGAAACTGGAATAAAAAAAGGGAAGAAAACCACGGCAGACGTTCCAAAGCAGTGTAGTACATGTATGATCGACTGCAATAACGTAAAATTTGCGAGGTTAAAGACGCCAGTTTTTTTCTACATTTTTTGTGCTACACCTTAAAATCTACCATTGAATCAACCACTCAAGAGATCCAATACAACAATAAACGATGAAGTAAAGTACTATTATTAAATACGTGCGTAGGAAATGCCCAAATTTTATTTCTAGTCATATTAACTCAGGCAGAAAAAAACAAAGCAGCTTTTGCAACTGAAAAGCTACTGTGGAAGAAGAAACGAAATTAATTGATAAGAATAACCTTTCATCTGTTCTTCAAGACCTTCGTTGCTTTTAACATGTATACAAGTACCTATCCCACCTGATTAATGTTACCGGAACTGCAACATTTCCTCGACCAGAGGTTTAAACCTACACACTTTAAACCTGTCAAAAACAGTTGTTTTTCCTTATACCAAAGGCCAATCTTATTAAAGCCACTATTTGATGGCTTCTCGAGTATCCTGCATCCTAACAAAGGTGTCTTGCGTGTTTTCGGTGGCCGCCGTGTTTACTTGGAGGACAAAAAAAAAAATCCCTATTGAGTGACAACGTTGCTAAGTGACTGTGACATAAGAAGGCTGCAATTTAATTTGGAGAAAAAAGAGGCTTTGTATGTTTTGCAGCAAGGCAGGTGATTCTACTTAAAACGACGTAAGCTATGTGTTCAAGAACATAACGCGAGGAAGAATGTGAAACTTGATCCTTAGACGAATCGATAGCAGATACATTTTTGAACCATTCTTCAGACTTGAAAAATTTCCTCCCTTGTATGCCTCGCCGTCCGATAATAAAAGATGGCGTCCTCCCAGCGGAAGCGAAGTCAAAGTCGGCTTTTTTGATACTGCATGACGAGGCTTCAGATCGTTAATAATTAACTACTACGATAATTGTACCAGAATGGGATTTTTGGCTAACGTTGTAATGAAATGGTTCCATATATTTTAAACAGGCAAACGCATAACTAGTACTCCTTCATTTTTTTGTACAATACAGTTTTTAAGTAAGCTTTCAAAATATGCCCTGTTTACAGTTGTCCTGCTATAAAATACGAATCAGTAGGCTATTTTTTTGTGTGTTTCCATTCATATATTAATTCTATCTAAGCAAATCAAAAGATATAAAATCCAAAGGTTGCTGCCTAGTGCTCTCACACTCAAACGTCGCTTAGAATAATCCAGGACATTTTTGAAGTTGGGTGATGTCTCCCCAATCGAATATATTTGGTTAAAAACTTTTCCATATTTTCCATGCATTTTGGTAATGTTTTGGTTCATTCTTTTTTTTAATATTACCTGCTATATCAATGTATATTGATGGTGAGATTTCTTTTAAGTACCTCACCTGTGTCAACAATGTCGGCATTTACTGGGTTAACAGATTGGTCGAAAAATATACATATAAAAAATGTACACTAGAAGGCGGTAGCCAGAATCTTGCGTGTCTCGCACAAAAAAAAAAATAGTTGGTGGACAATTGCTGGCTCATGATCATTGTTTGCATATGCAGTCGATTTACTTAGTTCACTGAAGGCCACGAGCTGAAAAATCACGTGGTAAATTGCAATTATTATATGAATTTTACGATTTATAAAACAGAAAGCAATTCATAGAGCCAGTAAGAAGTCTTGGTAAACTGTGGTATTTTCCTCTGCACTTCCCTATCGAGTTAGTAGCAATTGCCTTCCTCGCCTTACCAACAGCTTTCCATAAAACAGAAAATTACGAGAAAAAAAGTTGTCGACAAGCAAAGTTCAAAGTCTTTTAGCATTTTAAACTACTAAATCTGAAATACACGGATAAGAAATGATCACTCGATGAGCTTCACCTTGTACTGTGTCTGAAAACGGTAACACCTCATTGGACCTCATCGCGTCGCATATTGTAAATCTCATCCTATGTGCAAAAGTGAGATACCAAATTTTAAATATTGAATTTGATAATTTTGAGGTCTGAGAGGAATAGTGAAATTTTATAGACATGACAATAGCGTTAAAATGATGATGATTACAGCTTGAACTGTGTCGAAGTTAAAAGTTCAAACGTGTCTCGGAAGCTTTCGACCACCACCCTTCCCACACATCGCTTTCCAAGTCGCGTTAACGAATACCCCTGTCCTAGAGTAAGCGGACCCCCTCCTCCCGTGCTATCGCCCGCCATTCCTTGCAATGAGGTCTGCCATTGCCTTCAGAACAATTGCAATACACCGGCCTTAAAGCAAAGTGGCTATGTTCTCATTACATCCTATAACTTGGCTCATGTTTTTGAAAAAGGTGAAAATGTGGTGTTGTGCTTTTAAAATTGTTTTCAGAGTTTGTAATTAAAAACTAGAAGCTACGTTCATTTCAGAATTGATAAAATGTTTTCAAAATATTTCGGACTATTGAAAAACATTTAATTGATTCGGACAGACTACATATTTATTTCCAGATTTAATCTATTTCACATTAAAATTGCACGTCGAAGCCCGTGATTAGATCTCTTAGATGAGAATGTTGTTAATGATTTGTTTGGACGAAAAATACAATATTTCTTTTGTGGGTTGTCTTTCAGCTAGTGTCAAAAAAAGCTTCACTACGTCTATAAGCGTTTTTTTTTTTCTTTTGAGATGCTGAGATATTTATATATATTTTCTAGCGAGACGCTTTGTTAATTAAGTGTTGACAATAACCAATATTTCGCCTTTTGTGGATGGTTGACAGAAACACTCATTTCCTTCCTAAAACCTACGAAATAAAACACCTAGACATCGATTTTGTTTTCGTCTGGCTCGGTATTAACCGCACATTTATAAACCACGGATATGCAACATTACACCACTAACATCATTATGCTGAAAGCGGAAAAAAGTTAAAGCAATTTTATAAGCTCGAATTACCAGATCTTGGTGGCTGGATAGATTGAAATTCATTCTCATCGACATGACAGATAGAAAATGAAATGTTTGTTCATTAAAGTGGGCGACGTGTTGCAAAGACAAAGTTATCAGCTCTGCTGTCGTGAAAACGCCATCAAATTTGAATTTCAACCACCCACAAGCGTTTTATGTTGTGCCAATTTAATACGCTCCGAAGTTTTCGTATGAAAACGCAAACGCAACAAACAGATACGTGATCGTAAGAGGAAGATCAGTGGTCGACGTTTCTGAGACAGAGAACTGTAAGTGTTGTTTTTTGGAATTTTTACTTAAAAGTAATTTTTTTTTTTTTTAATTGATTGTACTCTAGACAAAAGAAGACAAAAGTTTGTGGCTGACACGAGGAAGATGGACGTTTTTTTAGATCTTGCCAAATTGCGCCAAAATGCAGCTTTCAAAAAGTAAATGTCTGGATGCTTTTTTACTTTCTTTACCTCGATAAAGATTTCAAAAGTACGTTTTCTGAGTAATAAATTATTGATTTTATATAGTGCAGAATTTTGAGGTCTGAATAGTGACTAATTGCTAAACTCCCTTCACTTTTTTGTAACACTTTTATGCATATTGGTCAAGGGATTAAATAAAGTAATCATTTTACTTTTTTACACTTCAGCATAAAACCCGAGATGGAAATTCTATCTAGAACACTAAACGGAAATATAATAAACCGATAGAGCCTGTAAATTGTAAAATGGGGTGAAATTAATATTGCTAACGATTCATCGCTCACAAAACTCCATGAGTTTCCTTCGATAGCTTTATTTCCATTATTTCAGCTATTATTTGGCTTAAAAATAAACATTGTATACCTAAAATCCGTGGCCAAAGATTTCAGACTTTTCACCTAAAGATTTGCAATTTAATAGAATCCACTACCATGGGATGCTAGACGGTGCTTCCACAGTACCTTAACTCACTAAGCAGGAGAGACCCAACGAAATTAGCACAAGATTCTACGATTTAACGACATAGCTAAAGGACTTCGTTAAAATGCAAATGTGATAAAAGGCGCCAGTCATTACCTTTTTTCATATCAGTTGACACACCAAGAGGTCGAAAAAAGGAAACAAGAAGTAAATAAAAACAGCAGCTGGCTGTGAAGGAGAAATGGCGAGTATTAATTCCGTGTATTCGATAGCAATATATATGTGAAAGCTCTGATCTGCAAGAGCGATATTCAGTTTAAGCCAGTTACACGGACTAAGCAAAACATCACTCTAAAGAGATGAGAATTGGTTGATGAGAACTGGCATCGGATTATTTCAAGTGATCTATTACTTAAGAAACATGGTTACTGAATAAACACCTTTGTCTTTATTTTCAGGTTTGGTCCTCACGTATGTACGTGTAGAGATATAAAATCAAGCACTTTAAGGACGTTGCACAGAGCGAAAAATTTGCTCATGCTCGAAAAATACAACATATCGTAAGTAATTTTCCTTTTTATTTTGAAGAACTGTTTTATTTATTTGCCAATATTTAGCCTTTTTCATAAGCGACACATCTCACCGTGAATGAATCGATTTTTTGGGTGCAATATAGGAATATGTGTTAAACGTTTAAAAAAGAATTGAATGTATCAAAAAAATGAGTAATGACAGAATTAGACCAACCTTTTCTTGAGGTTATTTAGAGTAAGCTCGCATATCAATTGAAGAAGCTCTCAGTGATCTATTCTCGAATATATAACGCTCACTTAAAATTATTCTCCACATAATTTAATTTTACCTGAAAGACAGGAATTGTCGAATTTTACGAGAAGAACGCATTTAAAGAAAACATATTGACAAGTTTGTAATGCATGATTTTCTGGACATCTTTACTTGACTGTACAGACAGAAAAACAACCTGAAAGCAAACAGTTTATTTGAGTCTCTGTGGAGACCAGAATTGTGTTACATACTGTGCAGAGGTGGTTAATCTCAGTGCTTGTACATCTATTGACATAGCAAATATGCTCCCAAAACCGTCACTCAAGTTTTCGTGTGTGGTGTAGACTAAAAGGACTCATAATGTGAAATGAGCTTTTGGTCTGCAAATGCTATTACATTTTGAGTGAAGTAGAGTCCAGTTTGGTCTGAAATAATACGTGTACTTACTGGCTATGCGGGGGTCTGCATGATTTATTAGCAAAGGACCGAATAGGACAACGTGAAGTCATATGGCCAATTAAATTAACTAACGAAATTCGTAGGAAACAAACCCACAGGTATTAATTAAAAGTTGATATTGCTTACAACTCATCAACAGCGCTCGAGTGACGCCCGCGGACAATTCGTTAAGGTACGGTATGATACTGAATAAATAGAGGAATAATATAAGGCTTACAAACATTTGCATTGGGCAGTGTTGTTACAAAAGTGAGCAAAAATGAGTGATTTCCAAGTAAATATATGACAAGTCTTAACATGCATGCCTTTAACATACTGCGCTTTTCACGAATTTTGAGACTTTTTCCTCTGCAATCAAACTAAGTTTACACTCTTCTTGGCTTTGTAATCTCTAGCGTAATGCACTAAAGGAGTAGTCAGCCTTGTGGGTGAGTTTGTATCAACTCCGGGAAAAATCCTTATCTGTTCTTATCTCTTTCAGTGTAGAGCACTGAGATGTCGAGCTTAGAGGACTATCCCCTCACCAAAACAGAGTCCATTGCCCTGAGCACAGCCTTTGGCTTGGTCGCCCTCACTATCATAGTAGGGAACTTTGTGACAATTGCCGCTTTTACAAAAACAAGGCTTATCCGCAGACCGACCCATTATTTTTTGATCTCCCTTGCCGTGGCTGATCTGATGGTTGGTGCAGTAGCAATGCCACTTTACATCTTCCATTTCGTGGATTCAAGTCTTTGGAGTGGAAGCCAAGTAATTCAAGCTCTGTACTACAGTTTTGATATCGTCTCTGGCATGGCATCGGTCTTTACTTTGGCAGTCGTCTCAGTAGAAAGACTCTATGCCGTAGGATGGCCCTGGAAATACCGCCATTCCACACCGCTGAAATGCTATATAGTTGCCGTGGCAGGCACTTGGTTCTTAGCAGTCGCAATATGCTGCCTTTATCTTGGATTCCGTTTCAAATTCATTTCAGGCGTGGTTCACGTTGTAACAGTGATTTCCTTATCAGTGTCTCTTACAGTTACCTGTTCGGCCTATAGTGCTTTGTGGCTTCGAATTAAGTATCGAAGGAAGCGTCGCAGGGGCGTTGAAAAAGACAAAAAATTAGCCATCACGTTGTTTGTGGTCACGGGAATCTTCATCTTCACATGGATGCCCTTTGAGGTCGTAATAATAATTGTTCATTTCTGCAAACAATGTAACCCTCCCTCTCATAGACTGGTCTACGTCATAAAACTCCTTCAATATAGCAACTCGTTCGTGAACACACTCGTGTATTCGTTTAGAATGCAGGAATTCCGCCGAGCGATTTTCTCTTTTATCCGCAGTGGCTCTTTGAGTCCGAAGAGGAACATTCAGGTCAGAAATGTCCCAGGTGTCACTTTGACTTCAGTTTCCAATTTGGTCAACACGTGCTCGGCGGTCAATCTAAACCTCATATACACTGGAAATCAGCTGAAACTTTTCAATGGAACGACGGGGCATAGAAGATTAGCCAAAAGAAGAGCTGATCTATTTTCAATGCACAAAAAGGGAAAATACTCCACCGGCAACGTGAGAGTCAGTGAAAGAGTTTAAGAGACAGGCTTTCTGAACTACTTTAATTTGTTTAGCCTAAACAAATAGCCGCAATTCTTCCTCCTGGTGAACTGCAGTTCGTCCCGCGACCGTAGCTTAATAATCAAATGCAATGGCTCACTTCATAGAAGAGTGTTGGTCTGGGCCAAAGGATCGACGCGAGGGCTTGTGGGGATTGTCTCGGGAGGAAATAGACATAGCGTCGCGGGAAGAACAGCTAAGAGGAAGAGTTTAGGAAGTAGACATTTAAGTCGCAACGGACTCTGCAATTTTGCAGTGCTACTTTCAAATATTAATTGGTACTTTGTTAGAGAAACTTGCAAATTCAATTCATGTTGGCTCAGAAAGCCTCCAGAACTTGTGCGTTTGCATTTTGAAAAGTTCCGGCTTTTATTTTCCTTGTATAGCTGAACCAATAGTGCTTCTTGGGCAAAAAGAAAAAGAAAACACCCCGTGGGCAACAGTTTATCAAGAAACAGCTCAAAATAAGCGTCTCTAAACTGTGCTCCAAAATTCCAATCTCTAGATAAACACTCCTCAGGGCGAAAAAATATTTCCGCAGTATTTGACGAGCAGTATGTATTATCATTCCATGCATTGTTTTCTTCCTTTGCGTTGGCCGAGAGCCCACCATGTAAACTGCGAATAACTGCCTACAAATAATGGTAGTAATGTCTAAATGTGTTTTGCTGCAAATAATATTCTGCTCATGTGTAATTGTAACTGCGCTCTTGTGTGAAAAATGGCAGATCGCTTCCTTGAGCTGTCAGCGAGTGATTTGAATATAAAAACAAACTTGGTGATCGAATGATAAAACAGTAATTGAACTCGGTTATCGCAAAATATCGCGATTTGTCAGTGTCTCGCGGATCAATTATCTGCCTCAGCCTTTCGGCCTCGGCAAATAAGTCAAACAATTTGATCTGCTCGCCACTGACTAATCACAATATTTTGCTCAACTTTGTCCACTGAGTAATTGTTAATTATTTCAGTTTTCCTCAAGAATAATAAAAGATCTAAAATCCCGGTTTCAACTATTTCAGTTATTTTTTGCTCAATTTGATCTCAAGTTAACATTGTGCCCAAACATTACAGATTTGCACACGAAAAACTGAGCCGGTTTGAATGCAATTAAAGCTGCGAGAAGAAGCTATTGTTTGCAGCAGCCTTAAAGTTAGTTTATTACTGGACTTGTGTTTGTAGCCGAAATAACGCGCCCTCTGATTGGCTAATACTAGGGCTTTATGCTCTTGTAATGCCCATGGGCCGATTACGGGCTTGCAAAAACAAAGCAAAAAGCGGTATCATGTAATATTTGAGATTTTCCCGTGAAGACCTCACTCTCTGTTAATGAGTAGTATAGTGCAATATTTAGGATTGAGGATCTGTGTATACATGTAAATGCTGTTTTTGTGGTTGACGCTGTTTATCGACGAAAAAATTTATCGAGGAAAAATTTCCCCATGAGTTTTATATCTTCGAAGCACTGTAATAGCGAATTGTCTTTCCTCGATCGCGACTTACGATTAATTCACCCTGAAATCATCGTCCAGGCTCCCTCCCCATAAATCCCGTGCGCTCTCCCCGATATTGTCGCCTCAACAATTTTTCAACGGAATTACCTCGCGCTGAATCGCCTTCATTGCCACTCGGTGCTTTACCTTGTTGTATTTTGAGGTTGGAATGTCCTCATTTGAAAGTTTTTCCCTTAAACGTAAGCTTATGTAGGATGATAAATCCCAAGTTAACTGTACGATATCACTATTCTCTAAAGCCTCGTCCACGTAACGCCGGAGGAATTTGAAAACGGAGCTTTATTTCCCCGATTAGGCCTACCATCCACACGGCCTTCACGAAAACGGAGCTTTTCGAAAAACGCTCTTCAAACCGGAGGAATCAGCTGAAAACGCCGCCCTCGCGTTTTATTGTGGATCCCTGACGTGAAACACTTTGAAAATGAAGCTTTTCGAAAACGATGACGTTACGATCGATTATCACGATATTCCCCCTGCCCGAGTTTAACTCAAACACAAATGCAAAGTGTTGGTGACAGTTTCGTTTTCAAATTTCTCCGACGACGGAAAACATTTTGGATTCGTTTTGAGAGTGAAACCTCCGTTTTCAAATTACATTTTGATCGTGCTTGCTTCCTGGCAGGTTGTGTGATCGTTTTGCAAACGGCGTTTTAAAAAAGAACCATCTTGACTTGCCTTTTACGTTTGTATGTTCCACTGCACTGCTAAATTTCATTTACAAGCTCGAGCCCAGAGGCAAAAATTGATAGAAAATAAAAGCGTGAATTTTTTAAACTTTGTACGATCTTTATCAAATTTTAAGTTCTCAGAAACTTCTTTCGTACTTTTAGGCCATTCAATATTTCCTTATTTTAAAGTCATTATATTGTAAATAAAAGCTAATTTTTATGTCACATGATTTGTGTTTTTTATCACCAATTTCTTGTACACTCGTGCACTGATGCAAAACAAGCCTTCTTTCGTTGCCGGGGGGGGGAAGACATACAAAAGTGACAGCTTAACTGAAATCTATTGTGGGTAACCAATTATATAGCCAAAGAGATCTCACCTGTGAGTTATCGTTTTTAATTTGTTTGACCTGTGAGGTGAAAGGTGTTGTCTTTAAAAGATTTAGGGTATTGGCAAGATCACCTATAAATCCTTGAAATATTGAACAAGTTCCCTGGCCTTGAAATAACAATATTTCAATTTGTCAGGTGACTCGAAGCTTGAGTTGTGTTTGAGTTGGAAATCGTCCGCGGGTTGCACTGGTCACGAGGAAAAATCAAACTTGCTCAAAACAAGACTTATTATTTCATAAGAATGCGTAGAAGATTCGACTAAAAGGTGCAACGCCCTTTGATGACCGTACTATTTTGATTTCCGTAAGTCCTTGACGGCATTCACTTAACGACAACGCTGGTGGAGTAAGTGTTAATATTTGAAAGTCATTTTGCCCAATGCCACTACAAATCGAATACTAATTTGGGATATTTTGGGATGAAGGCTATGTTAATTATTAGTTGACGACATTATAAGAAAGTACAGGTTCCAATTTGACTAGTAACCTCTTTATAAAATTCTAAGAGTCCTTAGATAAAACGGCAAAGCTTTTGAGCCAAGACGGTGATTGACAACATCCTTATTTTTGTCGCCACTGTAAGTGTGTGGGCTGCAATAATTTGCATTAGTCTATTTAATGTAGTTAATATAAATAGTAACATCTGTTTCTTTTTACAGGTAGCCGGATATGGAATTGCTTCAAGAAGACATTTCATTCTATGAGCTATTTAAGTACTAACCTAATCTATACGTTATAGTCTGTCTACCTCGTTCTTCAACAATTATTTGAAATACTTTTCCGCCGTCTAACGTTAGCTGAACAAATTCGGGCCGCGGCCAATCAATATTGGTTAATGAGACCAATACGGGCTAGGAAAATTGTAATATAAGGAGCTGCAGAAACAATTGAACAAACAAATTAGCAAGACCAAAAAACAGAGGGGACAAGCAAAAGCGATGTCAACAATCGATTTAAATGAAGGTTGTTTTGTTTATTCAAATTCCCAATGATATTTCAAACTTTTGCTTCTTCACCTGAGTATTCAAACGCTCTGTCTAATAGTGTGCAAGGCAATAATTCTACTTGCCCAAATACTAGCCCAGAGTACGTCACGACTAAATTTAAAAGCGAAAGGTTTGTTTCAGTCTCGGAGATTGGTCTTGTGGGAAAAACATAAGCAATCGGAATTCAACCAGAAACAGTGCGCTCGACTTTTTACCAGTATCAGAATCTTTTGTTTTGTTTATAAAACTTGGATGAGTAATGTTTGAAAGAAAAGTAATTATGACGTACAACTAGAAGGTATAAAGCAAAACATCTGAGCTACTTGCGACATCGATCTACAAAGCAAAGAAAAAAGGTTTTGAAGGGCCCAGTAAAGTAATGAAATATTCGTCCATCTTGCCAATTCGATGTTGCATCTGTTTTGGTATAGTTTCGGCATCTTCTTCATGGTTACCGCACCAGGCATGAATTAAGTTGTAAAAGATTAATGACCGTTGTAGAATGTTCAGCGTTCAAAGTGGTAACGGTGATTGGTTAGCAACGAATGATATTCCATTATTAAGACACAGTATTGGCGATTATAGGTTTTCGTTGATTTGGCTAATTTCTTTTAACTCTAAATATTCCTTTTCCAACTTCAAAGACAGTTCTATGTTAAATCATGCTTGCAAGACATTCGTCTTATAAATAGAAGTCTTCTTAAAGAAAATGCATTTACATATGTAAGCGCGTATTCTCTTTGTCTCAGGTGATTAACAACTTTACGGAGAAATAGGGCCGTGAAGGGAACAATATAGATAATTGCGATCGTAATATCAAAACATCACTAAAATCACCTGATTAACGGAACTTCCCTTAGTAAAATACGCTTCTTCCGTCATCTGGCAAAACAATTTACAATAGCAACATCATATATGTTAGGTTACATAACATAATACTGCCATAAACTTCACACAGTTACCAATATGAAAAATTACATCGCTATAAATCTCGCTTTCCGTGGCCGTCTTCGTTGAGCGAGCATTTCACCGTGTGTGGTGTACGAAGAAAGTTTACTATGAACGTTTCTCATCTCATGGACAGCCCTGTTTCATCAGTTACTTGCCTATATTTCACCGCCCCCATCTTTGAGAGTTCGGCCACTCTCGTTGTCAACGTCATGGCCTGTGTTTTAAATTCGTTCTTCGCCATCTGTTCTTCGGTTGGCAACATTCTCATCGTCATAGGACTTTGGAAAACCACATCTCTTCAAACGCCAGCAAATATTCTGCTGGGTTGGTTTGCCTTTTGCGACTTCCTATTGGGTTTTTTAGCTGGACCAGCATTCGTGGTCTTCAAAGCAGCAGAAATGGCGAGGAACTTCGAACTTTACTGCTTGTCTCGTTTCGCTTACGAGTTCTGCTCACAAACAGCGCTCAATGCGTCTTTCGTAGTGTTGACATTCATGTCGATAGACCGATATCTATCCCTCCATCTTCATTTACGATACAGGGAAGTTGTTACCAAGAAGCGTATAACGACAGTAGTGTTCATCGCATGGCTTCTTTCTGTCTCAATGACTGTAACAAGATTCTGGGTGGCCAACCAAACCTTTCTATTCATTACGAAGTCTACGAACTTTATCTGTCTTTTTATAATCGTATTAGTTTATTTGAAAATTTTGGTCCTCGTTCGACGTCATCAGCAGCAGATTATGGAACTGACAGTATCTTCGGATCATTCTTTAGACCGGCGAGGCTCCCTCAGAAGCCTTTTCACGGAAGTGGCTCGGTTTAAAAAGTACGCATATACAGTGGCCTTCGTAGCCGTCCTCATTGTTGCCTGTTATGTCCCCACGACTGTCGTCAGCTTCTGCAAGGAATACGTTTGTACAGAAGAACTAGAACATGCCAAAATACTGTACACAATGATGGTCACATTTGTTTTTCTCACTACGGCGCTGCATCCACTCGTGTTTATCGCCCGAACGAGCGAGGTGACGGATGCAATCAAGAGAATCTTGCGAATCAAATAAAATTGTATATATAACCTAAAACGCACCCATTGCAATGTTTATAAAGTTCCTAGTGTATCCTAGAACGGCCTGTTTAAGAGAAATTCTAATTTTAGAGGTGATAAGCGGGATATAAAAGGTGTGCGTATTTTGAAACAGTCACGACACCTGCTTCACGGACGGTTAAGTGAGGCTAGGACAGACAAGAAAAAAAATGTTGTAATTATCTTAAATTATTGATATACCGTATGAAAAGAATGATGTGCTTACTTGTTAAACTTTCTTTGTCAAAATATGGCTCAATTAAAACCAACAAACATAAACAATAAACAGTGCAGCATATATTAAAGGCTTGCTACTTTGTCTGTCATTAAAGGTGAAGAATGACGTTTTCGGCAAACCGCAAATAACGACAATTTGTATTCTTTTCTTGCAATCTTTAAATATATCACTCTGAAATAGAAAAACGTTTTCTACGTCCTATTTACCGCACGCACTGATATTTTCACTTCTCTGTACAAACAGCAGAAGAGAGACGGCAAATGTGTTATTTTGTGGTTTGCCGTTTGACATAAACGTCTATATTGTCGGGTTTTAAACCTGATACCGGACAGACTGAGTTTCCTCGAATCTCGGCATTTTTCCGGCTCAACAAGAGTTAAGTAAAAAGGGTAACCTCCAGACACAAAACAATGGCAAAAACAGAATACCTTTGTCATCATATACAATGTACCCAATCTTATAACAGCATAAACATAAGATCATAGGCTTGAATATAAAAATCTCTTAAACCCCCTACCCCCACCCCCCCCCCCCCACCCCCCCACCCCCCCCCCTTTTCCCCCCCGCTGGAACCCGCCCTTCCATTTAACAAAAAAACCCCCGGGCCGAAATTAAAAACCCCCCTCACATT
>Ga0126339_10001705_pt1 | contig 15239 bp, 10 predicted proteins | sample OrbTmetagenome_2_FD_92532 | JGI IMG/M metagenome (GOLD analysis project Ga0126339, IMG submission 92532) | Coral microbial communities from Petempiche,Puerto Morelos, Mexico - Orbicella T R C metagenome | ecosystem: Host-associated > Invertebrates > Cnidaria > Coral | place: Petempiche,Puerto... | reverse complement strand
GTTTTGACGTGGGTTCTTTTCTCTTATTCATATTAAAACATAACTTTCTCTACACACGCGCGGGACCAAACACGATCGATCAGCCTGGACAACACTCTACATCGGTCGGCGGAATTTCTCAAAGGGTAGGAGCAGTGCATTGCGTAATAAGTTTTGCTGCTTAAAATGGTGTCTAAATGTAATTCACGGCCATTAAGCAAACTGAAAGTTCATCTCCAGAGTAAAATATAAATAGTAGAACCAAGGAGGCAAGACACCAAGAAACAGTTATGTTTATTTCAACAGGTAAATGTTTAAAAATAAATTAGGTAAGTGTAGCATGTTCGTACCATCAATTGACATCTTCACCCGTAACATCGAGTGAACTCAGCCGTAACAGGTGTTACGGGTTACGGCCCTTAATGACAGCCCTGATATGCATTTTAGTAGTGAATGAAGAGGTGCTTTAAGGGATGGGAATAAATTGAAAGTGGCCCCTTTTTTTGTTCCAATAAGGAAGGTTTAGTATTTCGATCACTGCATATTTCATTCTTGCTTAATTCTTATACAGACTTGGCTTCTTTCAGTTTCCCGGGACTGGGTTAGAAAGGAGCGTGCAGTCCAAAGGAATATTTCAGCCAATGAATTACATCATAACCGTGTTATCCTAATTTTTCAACAGGAAAAATTGAAATTGGTTGAAAAAATCAGATGGTAGGAAAAATTGAGGGTAAGCTTCTCCTTGGCTAGCTTTTTCGTCCAAGGGAGCAAAACATTGCTTTCCAAAAAAAGAAAAATCAGGATTATACTGTATTATTAGATATTAATTAAATGATAATTATTTATGTAGGAGGTCAAGGAAGGTGATGCAGAAAGAATAAGGATCATGAAAATGGTGAAGGTATGTTATTGGTGTCACCCACAGTAAAATTATTGTTATTTTGTACATACATGTACAACCAAGCACAATGATGGCACACTGGGATAAAATTGGCTCTAGGTCTTAACGGTATGGATCAAGTGCAGTTTCGTCCATACAGGAAAGATTGAGTTTTGATCACCCATTACAGTGATTCCTGACCAGGCTTGATTAATAAAAGATTTCTTACTTTATGATTGTAGAAAGAACTTTTAGTAATACTTATAAAATCTTAAAATTTCGATTAGACATTGAATCATTTTGATTAGCTAAAGTCAGTCAGTGTCTCTCTCAGCTGTCTTACTCTGATGAATATTTATTGACAATACAGCAATAAATTAGATTACAAGCTTGAGATTTCTAAGACACATTATACGTAGAAAATTATTTTCTTCCAGTCTTTTTCATTTACATGTAATTGTCAGTGTCAATCGATTAGTTGTTCAAAAGTTTATCTTACTAGTAAATCCTCTTTACAGACACGCTGAAAAATACAGAGAGGTGGGCCCATTTTGTTAACAACTGTGCAGTAGCTACTAGGCCTAAGTCTCTATCTCCTTAACAATATTATTAGACTAGGAGTCCGAGTTTTCTATAAGTGAATAGCCAACAAAGTTTAGCTGAGTTGACTATTGCTCATCTCATATTGAAACTAAATTTATATGTATTTCATTATTTCATCAAATGACTACTCTTATCAATAGGAAGGAAAATTATCTGTTGAAGAAGCTATGGAGCAAGCAAAAAATCTAGGAATAATGACTGCTGCTGGTGAACCAGCCAATGATGAAAATGGTGAAGAAAAAATCTTCAACTTTGGAGTTTACAAGTATGGCAGAGATAGAACAAGTCTTTCTAGAAGAATTTTACAGGTTTGTCAAGTTTGTGATGTCTTCTCTGACCAGTGGAATCCTGCCTCCTCAAAATCTTAAAATCAAAATCTAGCTAGGTTCCACCAACCTTGCAAAAGGTCAGTTTTTTTAAACTCTACATGTACATCATCAACGTACTTCATATGTTGTTTTTTTTAATTTTTGGTGGAGGGGTGAGAGCATACCTTTTGTGAAAAAATGTTGTGAAAAATAACTTACCCCCTCTGAAAATGAATTGAAAATCTGCTGAATGATGTACAGTACTGATGGTTGACTCTTAAAAGGATCCCTCAATTAATATATTCTTTATGTAATCGCACCTTTTTAGTATGCTTTGGCAGCATATCAGGTAGTTTTGGTCCAGCCATGGTTCTTATTTTGACGAGATGTACACACAGTCAAACCAAAATACCCATGTTATAATAAAATAACAATAATAATAACAATAATAACAATAATAATAACAATAATAATAATAATAATAATAATGATAATAATGTTAAAAGCCGACGTTTCGGCGTCATCGTGAAACCATTCTCAAGGCAAAGTGAACAAATAATGTGATATCAATGATTTGATTTCTATAGTCTCTACAAATTAACATAATAACAAAGGATCACAAATTCTTCAAGTAAATACCTTTGCGCGAATCGAATCTGTTTGCACGTTTAGGGATGGTTCCAGCAATCAAATTTGTTAGTACATTTGGCAAGCACATGAAATTGTTCTGAAAGACAAGGTGGTACGTTCGAATTATGTTCGCTAAAGTAATGTTTACAAATTGACGACGATTTTTGTTTGTGTCCATCAACGCATTCGTGGAGGTGACCGCGAGTGTAACCAACATATCCTGCATCACACAGGTTACATTGAAATTTATAAACTACACATTGTTGGTTAACAGTGGCTGGCTTGACTTCTCAAATGTTCGTGGAGGTGACCGCGAGTGTAACCAACATATCCTGCATCACACAGGTTACATTGAAATTTATAAACTACACATTGTTGGTTAACAGTGGCTGGCTTGACTTCTCAAACTTTAAGGTCGTCAATTTGTAAACATTACTTTAGCGAACATAATTCGAACGTACCACCTTGTCTTTCAGAACAATTTCACGTGCTTGCCAAATGTACTAACAAATTTGATTGCCTAATTAAGGAGATGCTTTTTATAAGAAAACTTAAACCACCCCTAAACGTGCAAACAGATTCGATTCGCGCAAAGGTATTTACTTGAAGAATTTGTGATCCTTTGTTATTATGTTAATTTGTAGAGACTATAGAAATCAAATCATTGATATCTCATTATCTGTTCACTTTGCCTTGAGAATGGTGTCACGATGACGCTGAAACGTCAGCTTTTAATGTTAATATTCACTTGTTTATGCTTTAAGAAATCGTTATTAATAATGATAATGATAATGATAATGATAATAATAATAGTAATAGCAAATTTTGGGTATAATAATAATAATAATAATAATAATAATAATAATAAGTGTTGTTAGAAATGATAACCCTTAGCTATTAATTACTCTTGCAGTGTAATAATTCATGCATTTAGGATATATTGTCAGTCTTGAAGTATGTTTCTCCTTGTCTCTTTTAGTTTGACTTTCAAGAAAAAGTACTGTGTATTATCCAGAAGGGAAAGAGAAACAAGAAGTTTGCATTCACTGACGTCAGAGGTTTTGATAGTGAGGTATGTCCTGAGTCTTTTCTCCTGACAATGAATCCTTTTCATTCAATATATTTAAATATGATCTCCTAAGGGCTCGGGAGAAATGAGTGGTAATCAACTTTAACAAGTATTTTGAAAGTCTTCCTGTTTTCTGTCTTGCTATGCACCCATTTGGAGATGGAAAGTCAGATGATGTCAGCTGTAAGAACAACAAAGTACTAAAACCTAGATTGTAAATGTGAATTAACCTAGATTAAGTGGTCACAGATGGTGTGGCTTATTTTAAATGAAGTTTGTTCTGGTTACTACCCATTTACATGTTTGGTCTTCTTCAGGAGCCCATTAATTATTGTTCATACGGTTTGTCCTTCCTTTTGGTTGTTTTCATTTGGCCAAAAAAAAGCCAATTTGTTCTATTTCTGAGCTCTTACATTCTTAAAAGACTTATCAGTGAATTTGTATTTCAGGATGGTGTGAGGTTTTACATCTATTTTGATAGTGATTATGAGCTGGATGCTGACAGTGTTGAAGAGAAGAATAAGGTGGGAATTAATTTGGTATTCGATTGGAAAGCTCTAACCTTGCAGCCCTGCAGTAATATTGTAACTACCAGATCTGGTACACTGGATGGCCTACATGTAATATCAATTTGTGAACTAACTATTAACAGGTTTAAGTGCATGGACTGAGGTGTGATAGGTCAGGTTGGGAGATTGAATTGGTGGTGTGAAAGGATGATCAATTGCTTTGCTGAGTTCCTGTATAAATAGTTAGATTAAGCTGAAAATCAATTTTAGCTAGGGGTAGATCTTGTAGGGGAGGGGGTGGATTGGGTGGCTAGTCACCCCTTCCTTTTTGGAGAAGTAACAAATTGTAACTGAAAAAATTTTCTGGTCAATTCTTGCAGTGAGAGCCTCAGAAAGTCAGTAAGCACCATTTTTGGTGTAGTGATAGTATTTTTTTGGAAATGACATTAATAAACAATGAAAGTGAAGAATGATCATTGCAGTAAATTTTCCAATTTAAGCAATTGGAAAGAAGAAGCCTGAAAAAAATCAGGGCTTCAACGGAGTTCGAACCTGTGACCTATGCAAATACTGGTGCGATGCTCTACCAACTGAGCTATGAAGCGACACATTGGGAGGGAGGTCAATTAATTGAGTTCATATCTTCCCCTGAGGAGTGAAATGATGTGAAGTATATATGAAATAATTCATATATACTCTGAATCCCATTGAAGCCCTGATTTTTTTCAGGCTTCTTCTTTCCAATTGCTTAAATTGGACAAATTACTGCGATGATCATTCTTCACTTTCATCTACAACCACAGTTCAAATAGGAATTATTTCATATATACTTCACATCATTTCACTCCTCAGGGGAAGATATGAACTCAGTTAATTGACCTCGCTCCCAATGTGTGGCTTCATAGCTCAGTTGGTAGAGCATCGCACCGGTATTCGTAGAGGTCACAGGTTCAAATCCTGTTGAAGCCCTGATTTTTTTTCAGGCTTCTTCTTTCCAATTGCTTGCATGTAAATTGGAAAATTTACTGTGATGATCATTCTTCACTTTCATCTACAACTGCAGTTCAAATATTAATTATTTCATATATACTTCACATCATTAATAAACAATGTTGTTTGGTTTTTTAAACAGATTTGCCATTTGCTGGATTCCATTGTGCAGCAGAACAGGGGTGATCAACCTGATGGTAAACATTTTATTTATTTTGAAAGCACTGCCAGGGATGAGCATGAGATTGGGTGCTGCTTAGAGAGCTGGGGATATCTGACAGGTGCTCAGAGATGATCATGGCAATCCAGTCAGAGCCCTACCCCAACCACACACCCATTCCACTGAGAGGCTTAGTGGAAAACTTATCATAATTACATTCACTCATAATAATCCCAGAGGCTGGGCGTGTTGGGTGCAAACTCAGCAAAAAAGGCAAGAAGAAAATGTTGCAAAAGGCAAGCAGCAAACTAGCAATGGCAGGAAAAGCCGCACTCCCTCACTCTGGGATATCTAGCAGATGTCACCACACTACTGAACTATAACATTGTTGGACATATTTTTATGCCACTTAGTGGGAGAATATTTCTTGAAACAGTTTTAATGTATATTTTCTTATTTAATTTGAAGTGCAGTTTTCTCAGTTGCACATGTATAAGTCTAAATATGGGCACTTACAATAAAATTGTCCTTTTGCTGTGATTTCACGTGAACAGGGAATTTTGAAACATCATCTCTTGATGGAGCAAAAATTATCAAAGAGGGTCCAATTGAGAAGAAAGGTCACAGTGCCGCCTTCATGATGTGGCCGAGGTAAGAAAAACCTGGTGCATTATGCACGCAGAGCATGTTTGGTCTGGGACATGGTCTAATTAAACTTCCTTTTGATCCACAAAATAAGATTTAATTGATGTCTAACTTAAACTGGTTTAAAATTGTTCATGCAAAGACTATAATACAACATTTTTAAAAATGAGAGCATTGAGACAAATAGCTGATGCAGACTGGAAATCTTTTGTTTCCTGTAAATGACAGATGATTAAGTCTTTCTCAAAGGATTTACATGTAGCAAATGCAAACCAACTACAGAGCAACATGTCTACGTTTCCAGTTATATACTTGACAATGTTGTCTTTGATTACTTATCTTACTAGGCTTAGCCTCCATATGGTTACTGGTGCTTTTCCTTTTTTCCACTCCTAAGGTCACAATTGTGTATGTCCTGTCTATGATCAGATTAGATTGCTGATAAAATTCATATTGTTTCCTTCCTCAGGCGATGGCTGAGAATCCAGCAAGGAGAATTGTCATATTTCAAGATGGGAGAAGAAAACGAGGTTATTAAATTAAATCAGTTTTTGTACTGAGTCTACCAGTACGTTGATTTGTTTCCTTAATGAATTGGAACTAGTTTTTAACCAGCCTGAGTTCACGAGGGCTGGTGTTAAGTCAAAGACAAAAAGAAGTTTAAATTTATTATCTGAGTGGTATTTTTACAGTGTGTTTTTTCTTGTTAACCAAACATCTCATACCTGTGTTTAAAATGAGTGTCATCTCAATTTTTTATCTGTTGTGGCTACAGCCAGCTTTGAACATTGTTAAACTGGGCCCAGGATTAGCTGAAGTGAAGAGTGTGGATCACAATACTTTTATTATCATCACAAGCAAGAAGGAATACAGGTATGGTGAAAAATGAAACTCTTTCGATCCAACAAAAATGTAAAAGGACCTGTAGCTGACTCAACATGGTCAACTGAGAGGCCAGTGAAATAATATCAGGAATCGATGATTTGTCCAATGTTTGTTTTGTTGCTAAAACTATGTGTTAATTGTTTGGCAGTAAACAGAACTAAGGTTGTTAGGTGCACCCTGAAATAAAATAGGGATGACAGCAACACACTCTGCAAAGTGGGTGCAGTAAGTGGGTAGCAGTAATGCATCCTTCAAGTAAAGGATGAGCTAACATGCACTAAGCAGTTTGGTGAAACGTAGTGATTACATGCCACACCTGGCTAGTGACTAATGCTATCTTAATGATGAGGTCAGGGTCCTACTTAGCTTGCTCCATGTACATGCACTGCTATATAGCAGGTGTTTAATGGTCAAGTTTGGGGTTTATTTTCTAGTAAATTCCCATGGATATAAGGTTCTCCTTAGCAACACCTCCATTTATCAATGGTGATCTAAATTTCCTGGCCATCAAAGTAGCTTCAAGTGTCTTCAAAGTACAGTGTGGCTTATTACTGTTGAGTTGTCATGCAGCCTTAATGACACTTCACTTGGTGGATTTCTTTTCAGTTTCCGTGTCATAAATCTGAACAATGCTGGAGATAATGCAGTAGAAAGAGAACGAGATGCATGGATTGAGGTTCCTTTTAATGCAGTTTATTTTGCTTTAAACAGTGTAGCTCAGGGACATATCTATAGATATCCACCTGAAGGAAGGTCATTAACCAGCTGGTAAAACTGGCTAATGCATATTAATGTGGGCATTTGAAATTGTTCCTTTAAATAGGTTTCCTCACTAATAGATAATAATTAAATGCCATTTGTGCTAAGTAATATAGCTCTTAAGTGGGTATGGTTTACCTTAGATAGGCCCAGTAAAAAAGACCCTTAGGTTTGGATAGCTCCCCTGTAGATGATCCCATATTTAGACAACCTCTCTCTGTAGATATTCCTGGAATTGAAAAGTTCTTGGTAAATCTTTCCCTTGTTTCAATATTTCTAAATCAAGTCCCTCAGAAGATCATCCCTTGTAGTCTCCCATAGGCAGTTCCCCTAAACAAAACTCTGTTAGATACCACCTGTAGATTGTCCTCCCCATAGATAAACCCCCACTGATATTACACCCCATAGATTATCCCCCACAATTATGGTGTAATCTATGAGTGTAACAATAGTTGTTACACTCATAGATTATCCCCCATGGTTGTTACGCCACATAAATATTCTTCCATACTTGTTACACCCCATAGATTTTCCCCCATAGATATTCCCTCATAATTGTCACACCCTATAGATATTCCCCCATAATTGTTACTCACCATAGATAGTCCCCCATAATTTATTGTTACACCCATAGATAGCCCCCCAAAATAGGGAATTCTGCAAACTTGGAACGAACGTGTTATGTTAAACATCACACTCTCTTTTGGTTTTAACCCTTAAAACTTTTTCCAGGCTATAGCTGCAGCTTCCCAAGTTAATCTTCGTCATTCAAGAGCATCATCAATTATTCCTGATGAAACAGGTACTACTTATTTTAGACTGAAATTATTCTTTGTGTTATTTAAATTTAAAGTGATGTAATGAAATGACTCTTCAGTTTGAATGGCTATCATGAATAATCTTAATTTGATTATGTTGCAGCCATCAAATCCACAGTGGCAGAGCAAGAAAAATTTCTTAAGGAAGTTGTTAGAACTCTTCAAAGGGTACGTTGTATATATGTAATGAGTATTGATGGATCACAAATTTCTCTGATTTTCCAATACAATAAGAATGTGAGAACACTTAGTAAAAGTGGTTGCATATTTTTGTTTTCTGTTTAGGAGTTGGAGCAACTTGCGTCTGTTCTGTCAGTGGTTAATGCACCTATTCAAGTTACTGTTCAGGTGAATTAGAATTGTATTGATTTTAGAGAGTGGAGTGACTGACAGGTTAATGTCAAGTTTTATCATTTCATCACATGTGAAAGCAAGTCAATGATTCACATCTTAAGATAGCTTTTGGCTATAGTATGAGAAGAAGAAGTTCATCATCAGATACTAAGTTTGTAATAATGTTCATTTTAACTAGAGGTCACCCGGTACATACAGGCTGTAAGAAAACCAGAACGTCCTGGTCCTGGTTTAATGGTGCACATGCATTCAAGTGCCATGATGATTTCTGAACATGTGTGGAGAGAGTAACCACTGTCACAGATGAATACTGGCTTACCTTCCAATTTCTACCAGAGGTCATGATTCCTGGTGCTAACAGAAAGGATTATGGCCTCTGGGAATGAGAATGACATAGTCCTTGTCTACTTAACCTGTACCCTAAAAAACAAATTTGATTTGTTCTTCTGTTCATTTTAGGTCAAAAAGGTTAAGGATGTGGTGCGAAATCTGGATTCACAAGTCAAAACTGGAGTGCTCTCTTGGACAATGTGAGTACCTTTTTGAAACAACAACAACAACAAAAGCAACAACAACATCAACAACTTTATTTGTACTCAACATAGAAATCAGAGGTGGATGAACAAAAATAAGTTTAAGTAAAAAGAGTACATGGCTGGCCGAAATAACCCTAATGGGCTAATAAGGCTGGGCAGCCATCCTTAGTGAAAATTGTTATTGATAGTGTATTTCAAAGGAAATGTGATTGTGCTATTTGTGTATGACTAGGTTCAAACTATATATTAAAGTATTGAAATTTATTGATAGTATTTATTTCTTAATATTTTATTGCCAATCTAAGGGTCTGATAAGTCTTATAACAGAGCGTTAGGATTCATGAGAAGTGATCAGTTTCTATTTTCTCTGTTCTGTGTGATAACAGCTTTAAGGTTACAGGTTATTGGAATCAAAATTGTAATAATTATTGTAGAAAATTTATGAACTTAAGCTAAATTCTCCCAATGATGGTTAAAGAAATTATCTGTAAAACTGTAATGAGACCTTTGATGTTGATCTCTTTAATTAGGGGAAACCACTGAATAAACAAGTTCTTTTATTCCAGATCACCTGACGACAACAAGGTTAATGTATTTATTATTTATTTATTTGATTAGGAGGCAAGTGCTTCAGTCCAGAAAGGACTCTCTAAAAGAAGGGAATACCAGCGTACCTCAATCCAGAAAAGAGTCACTCAAAGACAGCAGTGCACCTTCACCTCCATCAACCAAAACATCACCACCAAGGAGAAAAGATAGTGATAGGCTTCCCAGTCTGCCTCCTCAAAGGGACGATGGTTATGAGGCAGTGCAAATCCCACAGTGGTCATCTAAGCCTAAACCTGTACAAACAACACCCAATGAACAGTCTTCCCCTGAGTATATGCCACCCCCACGCCCTCATAAACCCTCTGAGTTATCAAGCACAGCAGATAGCACGCCCCAACAAACTGTGCCTCCAGTGAGGCCTACAGGTAGAAGTGGTTCTGCGGTAAATGCTTATGAAACAGTGGAAATAATTCCTCGAAAACCTCAAGCACAGCAGTCTTCTGAAGGATTGGATGGAGCTGTTGGTGAGCCTTGGTCGCCGCACAAGCCACCAAGACCACCAAAACCTGGCAGTTTTATCAGTTCAGAGGCTGATGATAGCTCAAGTATTTATCAAGCGCCACCAGCGCCAGTTAGTATAACAGCCTTTTGCGACGATGTGTATGATAATGTTCACATCAAGAACACGCCTTTGTCATTGACAGACGGTCAAGGCGAATCTGGATCACTCTCAAGTCTTGGTACATTTACTGGGGGTACTAGTGATTCTGGTATCATCAAAAACGACATTAAAACCTCTCAGGAGGTCAAAGTGGAAACATCAAGTACGGCTGATACTGAAGCTACAGATGGTAAGCTTAGCGATGTAAATGAAATTGATTCCGGTGGGATGGGATGCAAAGATATTCAGACGGCAATGGAAGAGAGGCGGCAGATACTGAAGGAGAAACAAACAAAAGAAGGTGTGGTGTTACTTTCTGTTCAGAAGCTGAACGAGAAAAGTTCTGATCTGATAGCGACCCATGGTATGTGTGTCTGCTGTTTAGAGACATGCGCAACTCGTCATCCACATCGTCTGTTCATCTCCATGCGATTGGACCTTTGGAGCTGTCCAGGGACCTTGTCAATCAAAGGCGTTAGTGCTAGCACTTATATGGTTTCCAGAAGTCACATGAGCTGGTTAACAAAGTAATGTAACCTTGTGCTCAAAAATGTAAAGTGCATGCTTACCACTCTTAATTACATTTGTAATATTGTCTACCAATCCTTCTGAAGGTTTAGAAAAAAAAAACCTCCAGGTTTTTTTCATATGAGGCTTTCACTGATTTTGTCCAATTCTTTAAACTTCTGGCAACCATTTACAAGTGTTAGTTGAGCAACTGTACTTTTGATTGACAGTGTCCTGAGTGTCATAATGATCAGTGTCACCTTAAAAGAAATGATCAGGCTCATCATCACCACCACTATAATCAGTCTTTTTCACTCCACCATTTTCCTAAAGCTGCTGTATTCTTCTTTCACTTGGTTAAGTCATTTTACTCATTCCATACTGTCTGCTTTCTTTTGTGATTCTACTAATACCGGGTCTCTGTAATATATTTTAATATCTTATCAGTATCGACTGTCCGTTGTTCATCATCTGTTAACCTTTCCCTTGATTCGTACGTGTAACACTACAGCTTGAGTGTCCAGACAGAGCATCATACTCAAAACAAAACAAAAAGAAAAGATTTTTGTAAAACCGAAATACAGCAAACTATATTGAGAACAACAGCAGCACTGCTGTTAATATTTGTACAATCCAGGATGAACCTAATTATTTTGACAATTGGAAGACTTCAATTTTTGTTTTCAAGAAGTCTATAAGCCTTCAAAGTCCTTCGGTATTTTCCCATCTAATAAGTTAATCAAGATTCTTTTTCAAAAACTTATATTTATAATGTTACTTTGTCTTGCTTGTTTCAAAAGCTGCTGAGGAAGTTGAAGATATCGTGCTTTTAGAAGAGACAAAACCTACATCAGGAAGCAATCCACCGCCTCCCCCACCCCTCCCTTCCAGTGGAGTGCCCCCACCTCCTCCCCTGATGGCACCAAGCGTTGGCAGTGCTCTTGGAAGACCCTGCGCTGTTCAGTCCAAGGTCAAACTGCGGCCTTTCTTTTGGAACAAAGTACCAGCACAATTGGTAATTCAGGGTTTTGAAATGTTTTCTTTAATTCTAGATTTGTAGTTAATTGTAGAGAGAGACGTTTTGATACAGTTGATTATTTTATTACAAGTTTTTCTCAGTTTTTAATAGAACAACCTCGCAAGGAAACATGAATGAATGAACGATGAATGAACGCTGTCATGAGGGCAAGCCATTTTTTGGTGCATTACAAAATTATCTTCAAATATACTTGAAGAAAATATGAAAGATTTCCAAGATAGGTTTTGTAAGATAGGTTAACTCTAAAAAGATAAAAAAAGACAAGGGTGATTAGGATTGGAGGAGACTGAGAAGAATTTCGAAAAATATACGCTTAATTTTAAGCTGGATGCACTATCAACGACATAACTCATCGATGAAGATTAAATCAACAGATCATATCGAAAGCATATTAACTAACTACTACAAAATCTATTTTCTGTGATAAACCAAGATTAAATCTAAATTGACGATTACTTAAAATATTTTCAATCAGGTGTCCAATTCAGTATGGATGAATATTGCTGATCGCACAAAGAGCATAAACTTGGAATTACTGGAGGAGATGTTTCAGATAGAAGAAAAGGAAAAAGTCTTGAATCCAGGTAAATTAAGGTCCCGTCCATACTAGGCTGGAGACGTTTGTAAACGCAGCTTTATTTCTACGGTTAGGCCTACCGACCGCACTAATCCGCCATCACGAAAACGGAGCTTTTCGAAAACGTTCTTCAGACCGGAGGAATTTGGAAATGCGGGCGTTGCGTTCTAGTGTGGACCAGTGTGGACGGAAAACATTTTGAAAACGGAACTTTTTGAAAACGATGACATCACGACGATCACGTGATTTCCCTGCCTGAGGTTTTCTCAAACACCGGTGATTGTTGCGTTTTCAAATTTCTCTGGCGTAGTGTGGACATAAAACATTTGATGTGTTTCAGAGTGGAAACGCCGTTTTCAAATTTCACTGGCGTAGGGTGAACGGGGTCTAAATGTACAAGAAGGTGGATAAGTGAGCAAAAAATTTTTAAAACATTTCTAATGCCGCATTTAATTCTAACTTTGAAATGAAAAGAAAATTCAAATTTCTATTAGTAAACCCGTTATTTCTGTCGCTGGAAATAACGCTGCATCAGTTTTACTCGTAATATCTATATTGATCTTAAAACAAAGCGTCTTGATGCGTAAATCTAATACTAATTATAACTATTTTTGTTCAAACAGCACCAACAAAGCCAGCTGCAAAGACACTCTTGGATCCCAAACGAGCGCAAAATCTGGGTAAGCTCGCATGCTCAAGGCGGACTTAGCCAAACCTTAATCTCGTTTGTGCTCGTTTTGTGTTTGCATATGTAAGGGAGCAGACGAGCTCATTGGGATGTTATTATTACCTACAGGTATTTTCTTGAGCGGATTCAAACTCAGTACAAAAGAAATTGATGAGAAATTAAGTGTCTTTAGAGAAGAAGATGGTGCCCTACCCATGGATCAGGTGATCGCTTTGAAAAGGTCAGTGTGCAAATGAAGGTCAAATGAGCCTGGTCTAGCCTAGTCTAATTTACTTGAGTCTAGGCTAGCCTAGTCTAATTTAGTCTAGGCCAGTCTGATCTAATCTAGTCTAGGCTAATGTAGACAATAGGATAGTCTACTTGAGTCTAGTCTAGTCCACTCTAGTCTGGTAGTTTATTGTTGTGGTCTTGTAGCGTAGTCCATTCTAGTCCAATAACTGGTCTAATTTAGTCTAGGCTAGTCTTGTCTAATCTAGTCTAGCCTAGTTAGGCTAATGCAGACAATAGTCTACTCTAGTCTAGTCTAGTTTAGTCCACTCTAGTCTGGTATTCTAGTGTTGTGTTTGGTTTTGTAGCGTAGTACATTCTAGTCCAATTACTAGTCTAATTTTGTCTCTATTTAAGTGTTGTGTAGTTTAGTTTTGTCTTGTCTTGGCTAGTCTAGCTTTGTTTTTTAAAAGGTCTTGAGACTCAAGAGGCTACTTCTTTTTATAAACAGGTTTCTGCCATCAACTGAAGAAGCTGAGATGTACAAGAACTACAAGGAGGATCCCAGCACTTTAGTACCGGAGGATCAGTTTATGATGAAGGTAATAACACATCAGTAACACGTGAGCTACAGTGTTGCAGAACAGTAGAAGAGTACCAAAAAAATAGTCTCTGACGCTTTACAGCCATTCTATTTGTCTCGATTATTTTAGAGAGTCCGGACTGATTAGACTTTGAAAAACGAGAGTTTGAGTTATCGAGGGTAAATTTATAAAGAAAATATCCTGAAGAGGGAAAAAAAGCCCGTTCGAGTTAGCGCAAATTTCCAGCTATCGAAGTTAAAATTACTGGATACCGTGTAAGGCTATCCAGAGGAAATAAATTTTGGTTCGAGTTAGCGCGAGGCTCGAGTTACTGGGTCAACTGCATTTCTAAGAACAAAGGTGTCTTCGAGCGATATCGATGGAAACTAAGATGGCAAAATTATTTAAGAAATTCTCCATGGTAAATCGTTTGAATGAAATATGATGTCATGAAGTTTCCCTGATCTAACGGTCGCTGATAAACGGTGACCATTGCCGTAACAAGAGGTTATCGAGACTGCAGTTAGTCCTTAGCGATTGCACCTTTGATTTTGTTCTCTGTTTGTTCTTATTTATGTTCTCTTTGAATTAGCTTTGCGAGATTAATGACCTGGAGAAACGCTTGGATTTACTTCTGGTTATTATGGAATTCCCAACACAGTTTGAAGATCTTGCGCCAGTAAGTTAAAACTGCAGTTGATTACTAAACGGCGAGGGGATTGGGACGGGGGCGGGAAATTTCTCAAACCCCTCGCTGCGAGCTTCTCACCGGCTTATAAAACAGGGTAGAATCTTGGCGTTACTTTACAGCTTACAAGCCTTTCATTCAGGTTTTGAACCCACTTTGCTTTTATTTGTGTAGTTAGGTGTCCCCAATTAGTATACACTGTATGCTAGCGACTTTGACACGTTAATAAAGTTCTTATCTTATCTTATCTTATCTTTCATCTAATATACGCTACTGAACTATCTGCGATGTGGCAACTGAAGGGTTGGAGTACGATGTTTCCAATTTAATTCTTCTTTTTTGTTTTTTGTTTTTGTTTGTTTTCAGAATGTGAATAATTTATTGCAAGCCTGCAAAGAACTGTACAACAGCAAGAATTTCTTGCTTGTGCTGGAGTACGTGTTGTCAGTTGGTAACATCCTCAACGCTGGTAGCAACAGAGGCGGCGCCTATGGCTTTAAACTTCAATCGTTACCAAAGGTAACAACTGATGTGCACTGAAACTCCACGGAAATCAGAAAATGGCTTACACTCCGCGAAGTTGCTATAACACCACCCCCCCCCCCCCCCCCCCC
>Ga0126339_10001702_pt1 | contig 15246 bp, 11 predicted proteins | sample OrbTmetagenome_2_FD_92532 | JGI IMG/M metagenome (GOLD analysis project Ga0126339, IMG submission 92532) | Coral microbial communities from Petempiche,Puerto Morelos, Mexico - Orbicella T R C metagenome | ecosystem: Host-associated > Invertebrates > Cnidaria > Coral | place: Petempiche,Puerto... | reverse complement strand
TACCATTGTTTATTATCTACACTGCTCCTCTCAGAGTCGAGCGCTCTATAAATTTATTCTGTTCAAGTTCAAGAAGTATATATCTTATTAGATGTTTTGGTGGGTAATATCGCAGTATATGTTTACGAGTTCTACCGTATTTTGACGAGCCCTTAGGGTGAGTCAAAATATAAACAGCGAGGAAAAATATAAAGCGACACTACACATTAAAACATCTAATAACAGATTTATTATCCAACTGCAGTAGTCGTTAAATTTATCAGTGAAAGAGGGAGAGTGTGACAGTTTTGCGTGCGCGCGCCGACCTGTTCGGCAAACAGTTTTTCTACTGTACAAAAAACTGTACAATATCGCTGTATATTTGTACTGTTATATGGACGCTATTCGCTGCAGTTCGACAATAAACAGATCATAACAAACTATGTGGGCTAATAGTGTTTTGAATGAACACGTCGTACATGAAGAAAGGTGCTCACTCTCTCGGGCACTTACTGAGCGGTTATCTCTGCAGGACTTTATGATCAAATAATTATATATCGACTTTGTAACTTGAGAAAGAAAAATTTAGAGAATAAGACACTCAGTTTTACTCTCTTTAAGGTGCAGAAAACAATAAAAGTCAGAGAAGATATACATATTTATTAGTCATCCCCATTGATAACTATCCGTGATTTGTGCCCGTGTCATCAGTTTTTGCATTTGTTTGAGTATGATGTTATACTTTTTAAGAAAACTTCTTAACAGATTGTTTAACTTTTCCCCCAAAATTTAGAACCAAACCGTATTTCTTGTTCCAACTGGAACTGAACGGAGCTGTTCAGTCCTTTCATTTTGTTAGTCTCAGGCCTTATGCCATGGTTTATTTTGTGTGTGGCCACTGAAAATGGCTCCAGCTTCTGAGGTCTTTCCTGTATGTGTGTGTTTTAAGAAATCTGCGTTTATGAGTTCTCCATTATTCAGAGGAATGAGATTGGATAACTGCTAGGATTATGTTCTGTTTGGGGGAAGGGGAGGGTGAGCTATTTGTCACGCCCATTGACTGTCACCGCCTGCGCACTGTCCATTTAGGTAGTTTGTCTTTACTTTAAGGCCCTGTCCACACGTATCTAGACATTTTTGAATCCGCCACTTTCTCTTCCCGGATTCAAAAACTTTCCCCGTCCACGCGTAGCGTATTCAAATCGAATTCGCCTGTCCACACGCATCCAATGGTATCCGGATTCACTCTAGAGAATTGAAACTAGGCCTACACGTTGTGCGCCATATTGGTTTATTTCTCGGTAACAGACTGGACACGATTTTGCAACGTCATTGGATTCAAAAATATCCAAATTCACCGTCCACACGTTATGGGATTCGTTGCGGATTTTTTTTTTTTTCCACTCTGGATCGGAGAGCGGATTAAAAAATATCCGGATTCGCTGCCGAATATCCGGAAAGAAAGGGTTGCGGATTCAAAAATATCCGGATACGTGTGGACGGAGCCTAAGTGTGACGGATTTTCAACCCCACCTTTCCTCGAGAGATTTCAATTCTTAGATTTAACGGTTTAGTTTCAAATATCCGTGGCATTTGTGTCCATTAATCCTACACAGTTGGTTATCATTCTTTGTTCTACCTCTCTCTTCAGCTAATTATAGTGAAACCGTGTGAAGCTCTCGTGTTTCGCAATAAGATATTGACTGTCGGTTTAAAATATCTAGCCAACGTGAAGTTATGTTAGCTAGGAATTCAAATTAATTAAGTATAACTGAGTACCTGTATCATCAATGTAAAAAGCATGAATGATTTAATTAGCAGGTACACGTACTTCTGAAAACCCGGCGAATTTTAGCAAACTCCACACTGATTCGTGTACTGTTGATGTAAGTTGTAACGGCTCGCGAAGATTTCGTCTCTTGTCGATACTGGGTCAGGGACTTTCAGCTTTCGTCATGGGATTTATTTAATACCCGATTCAGTGGAGCAGTATCGCAACCGTATAGCGTCTTCTCAAATTTACAACACATGATCCATTTTTCTCATTCAGGAGGATGCCTTCGCTTGATTTCTAGACATTATGCCAACGCCTTCAAGATTTAAGCGAGGTTTTTACAACGTGGCCAAAAGGAAGCCCGTTAGGTTTGCGGTCATCTATGTGATTTCCTTGGTGATTGGAATACTGTTACTGAAGAAATTTTCTGAGCAAGGTAAGCCTGTTGCACTCTGAGAGACTTGGAAAAACATTGAGTATTTTAACTGAGGTGACATTTGTAGGAGTTAACTTTAGAGAGAGATTCCGTGATTAGAGCAGTGAAAGAGGTTTTATATATGAACTCGATTAATTGACCTCGCTCCCAATGTGTGGCTTCATGGCTCAGTTGGTAGAGCATTGCACCGGTATCGCGGAGGTCACGGGTTCGAATCCCGTTGAAGGCCTGATTTTTTTCAGGCTTCTTCTTTCCAATTGCTTAAATTGGAAAATTCACTGCGAGGATCATTCTTCACTTTCACTTTGAAAGAGGTTTTGTTGACCTAAATTTAACTTCTAACCCGGCTTAGAGCAATTTAGAGTTGCATTGACTTCTAAAAACACTCATGTCAAGAATGGCGAAAACTCAGTAGGCATCAGTGAAAATTAAGTCTCTTTTCCATCAGGCAATAATTTCTGTTGACTTTGGATACCCTTTCATGTTTTTTTGCTGGGATATAAAGCTGGTGAAAGCTATTCAAAGCTGTATTGAGTTCTCAAGACAAGAATCGACAAGAATGGTGCAACCTAAGAAACTAATCTGTTTTTACGATCGTTGTTCCAAATCTGTCTCGTCATCTTTGTTACTTTTTAATACATTATTATCACGACATTGCTTTCCGCCCTAATGAACCATCATTTAGAGTTTTTCTTCCTCAATTTGAAAGTTGATTATGTGCGTCGGAAAATTCCGACACAATATATTGAAGCATAGATCCGTTAATATCAGAATATTACGTTTCAGGAACACAACAATAACAACAACGACAACAACAACAACAACAATTCCACGGCAAAGTAGAATCAATGCTCACTTTTCATAATTCGGAACATTAAATCTTTGGCCGTTTGGTGTTAATATGCATATGGCTTGTTTACAGAGGATCAGTAAAACTGTTTAGTCACCGGACCGGAAGTGATTTAAACATTATATCAGTCACGGTTTTTTTAGTTATTTTGGCCACGCATAAAATTACCATTGAATTGAAGGAAACCTGAAAAAAGTAGTTTATTAAGATAGAAAAACACCAAAGAGACGACAATGAACCATAAAAGAACAAGGATGCTTAAGGATGGTGAAGATAAACTCGGATTACAAACGAACAACTTGAAAAATTTAGGTTAAACTTTTCAAGATGTGCCATCCGTGACGTAAGCTCTTTTAAGATGCGATCACGAGGGAGACAGTTGGCCCGAGAAATCTTCCTTTTCCTCTGTTTTAGTTATTTTTAAGGTTTATCATGTGCCTTCCTTGATAAATGTTTGACTGTTTTGATCAAAATAGCTAATGCATGTGTACCTTTACTTTCTTTTACCCAAACCTTAGAAAGTTTCATCGGTTGAAAAGCAGAATCGGAATTAAAGTCACGTTAGCAATCATTTTAATTTATTGTTTTATTTATTTTATTATACATACCGTTTGTATTCAAATTAAAAACAGCACTGTCGATAATATAGGCGATTCTACCCTAGGTAGTTTAGTCAGTTTGGCAGCGTAAGTTGTTAATGTTTTAGGGACATTGTTTCTGCTGTTTGTTTTATTGTTCCCTAAAATGGTATCGAGCCATTCATGTGAAACCTTAGGAGAACTTATACTTGATCCGGTCTGCTAGCGCTAGCATGAAAAGAAATGGAGTTTGAAAGGAGGAGTCTGGGTCAGTTTCTTTGCTGCATAAAACATAATCTGCAAGCGATTTTTCTGCTTCTTGTTTGTTAAAGAAACTTCACTCTTTCACTTTTCACCACAAGTCCTGCGCAATTACCATACACTTGCACTCCTCATGGAGTTTTCTCGGTGTTTTTCAAACCTTTTCCACACTACGCCAGAGGAATTTAAAAACGCAAGAATCACCGGTCATTTTGGATTTGTGTTTGAAGAAAACTCAGAAAGGGAAATCACATGATTATCGTGGCACCCACGTTTACAAAAAGCTACGCGTTCAAATTGTTTTCCGTCCACACTAAAACGAAAAGCCAGCGTTTTCAAATTCGTCCGGTGTGAAGAGAGTTTCCGAAAAGCTCCGTTTTCTTGACAGATTAATATACAGACGGTAGGCCTTACCGTAGAAATAAAGCGGCGTTTTCAAATTTCTCTGGCCTAACGTGGACGCTGCCTCACTAAGACCATGGCTAATTTCACTGATCTTTGTTTTCAGATCTTCAAGACAAAACTTCCGACCAAACAATAATTATTTCAACGGTTCACGAGGGACACCATCAACCGCGAGTAAGTACTCCGGCTAAAACCTACATAATTGCGCATATATTAACATCACAGATTTCAAAACTGCGACTACCGAATTGTTGGGTCTCCACCAGTCCAAACAATCAAATGGGAAAGATGTAGCCTTCATTGGTGTTGGTGTGAATTCAGCGAGAAAGCTCAGTTAAAAGGACCACCGTCCGCAAAGGAGGGGTTTAACATTTTTATTTTTTTGATCTTCTTTTAGTTCTTCTTGAGGGGGCTACGTCACGTTTGCACATCTTAAAAGTTTAGCCTAAATTTTACAAATTCACCTTTTGTTATCCGTGTTGATCTTCTCTATCTTTATTTAAACGTCCTTGTTCCCTTATATGGTTTATTATGATCTCTTTGCTTTTTTTCCTATCTTAGAAAACTACGTACTCTTTTCAATTTTCCTTCAATTTTAAGGTCAGTTTGTACGTAGCCAAAATAACTCAACATATTGTGACTGAGCCCCTTTAATAACGTTGGTTTTTTTACAGATTGATCACGAAAAGCGGCAACATGATCGACTTCACCGAATACGCAAGTACTGCAACGATTCTCGAAACAACAAGAACATCTTCCACGAACTTCCAAATCGAAACCTTTTCAACTTTGTTGTCAGCGAGAAGCACAAATTCATCATATGCTATGTACCAAAAACTGGATCAAGTCAATGGAAAGATCTGCTACTTAACATCCTCGCAACACACCCGGTGACACCAAATCATGACATCTCATTGTTTGATTACACCATCTTTAAATTTTTGAATAGCTATCCATCGGACCAGAGACAACGTATGCTGGATTCTTACCAAACGTTCTTCTTCGTACGGGAGCCTTTTGAAAGGCTGTTGTCGGCTTACAGGGATAAATTTGCGGGAAAAACGACTTCTTTGTATGAAGAAATGGGGAAGAAAATTGTTCGTGAAGTTCGCGGTGATTCCATGGGAAAGAGTTCTGGTGAGAGACCTACATTTGATGAGTTCACTTCTTACGTTGATCGGCTGTCCGATCCGTCCACATGGGACATGCATTGGCGACCATCACACCAAACTTGCTATCCTTGTGCTATTAATTATGACTACGTGGGTTACTTTGAAACCATCAAAGAAGATGCAGATTACATTTTAAAAAGACTGGGCTTGGACAAGGAAGTAGAATTTCCTCCATTTAAATCAGGGACTCCAAAACGTCTGGAGACTCACTATTCTCAGATTCCTCTCGACCGTATCATCAGACTTGCTGAGATTTACCGCGTAGACTTCGAAATGTTTGGTTTCAAGTACCCAGACTCCATCAAAAAGCTCTTTAAGGACTGGGTTTGAAATTTTGTCATGGAAATCATTAAATGAATGCAGTACCATGTCGGGGGCAGCGCATCATCTTGAATCGGACGCAACTGTGTTTATCTGATGTAAAAATTTCAAAGGATCGTGTGTTTATCAGCGTTGTTTTTTTGAAAAAACTGTTTCCAATTCAGGTGAAGTGCCCCAAAGTGGCCAAACAAGGGCAGAGTTGGCGTTTTAAAAGATCAACACGTAGGCGGAGTTTTTCTTTCAGTAAACACCTTTTAATACAGCATTGAAGCAGCACCTGTGTGTTACGAGGAAGGATTTTTAACATAACTCGAGGCCAAGCTGACAAAATTACAACGTCTCTTCAGTTCAAGTAAAAATAAGGAGTAACGCATTTAGCTTTTAAAATAATCGATGGTTCATGTTGCCCACTGCAAGTTTCTCCAATTACGACATTTATTCAAGGAAAGTAGTAAAAATTCTTAAATAACATTAAACAGCATATGGTTTATGATATTTTTCAATGATAAAGATTTGTTCGCTTATAAATAGTTTAATCACTTCGATTTGAATATTCTTGAATTTTGAATCTTAAAGAAATGTTTTCTCTTGATATGATTTATAGGACTCAAAATTAAATGTCGTGATGTGATATATAAATCGTGAAAATTGTTGAAAAACGGTGCCTTGTAACAAGATATGTTGGTTTTAAAAAGCTTTTTGGAATAATGAATATCATTCACAGTCTTTTAGAGGAAATTTAATGTTATTTTACGAAACAAAAATGAACGATTGGCGTATTTTAGCAATAATGAAGTGCTTTTTAATAGCTTTAGAAATACATTTGACGATCTACATAATTAACTGATAACCCTTTATTCAAAGTTTTGCTAAAAAGGAAATAAGAATTCAAACAAAAGAAGATTTTCTAAGACACTTCGTTCACGTTTCATAGATGTTAAAAAAATTGCAATGTTTCGTGGCGTTGCAGTTAAATTTCAAACTTAATCATAGTGCAAAGCGCTCACGCAAGACATTTTTTAAAACCCTTTAGAAAGGATTAGTTTTGTTCGGACGCTTTAACCGTATTAATTACAAATCTGCTTAATGAATATTCATCGAGCAAGTATGATTTTAAGAGGTTGTGAAACCTTTGACGATTGGATATTTATGATGTGAGATCGCAACAAAAGATTTGCGCGCCATTCAAACGGACAACAACATTACACCAACCGGTTCCCGCGATCACGGCTCTTTTACTGTCAAGGAGCCTTTAATTTCCAACTCCAAAAACTGATTATGAAAAAGGAAACAAAACGCTTGCTTGTCCGTGGAACATTTTTTGTACTTTATCTTGCCATGGGGATGTTGGTTTTTAGACAACTCGAGTCACACAATGAGCAACTCGGTATGCTGAGGGCAAAACAGGCCGTTGATCACATGTTGATTAAGTATAACATAAGCCACGATGTGATGAACGAATTCGTCGCAATCATAACCGAGGCTGAAAGTTGGGGATATACGAGTGGGTGGCTGGAGAAGTGGACTTTCACAGGATCCTTATTTTTCTCTGGAACTGTAATTACGACAATTGGTGAGTCGCTTAAAACATTGTAATTTTTTTTTGTTTTTTGATTTTAGAATTTGTACTTCTCCCCGACGTTAACGAATGAATATAATCAAAATTCTTTACAGACACATAAATAAGAAAAATCTTTCATATTTCTTTCGGTATGAAGACAAAAATATTTTCGGTTTCATTTTTATTCATTTTTGGTGACCACCCACAACAATTTAGCCGTTTGGTATACTAAAACTCCAAACGCCGGTAAAACCCAACGGTTACAAAACTTTGCCAATTGTTTCTCTGAGGGGACATATTATGTTCAATGTTGTGTTTTACGGAATGCCCATATATTCACCTTCTTGCTCAGTTAAATAATCGAAGAAAACGAAGGATATATTTTGTTAATCGTTTGCCTTTTATGAAATGATTATTTATTTCGACGTATGTATTTGAATAAATATTTCTTTCACCATGAATAACATCTTAAACACAGTTATAAGATTTAGAACTTTGGGAATATAACTCAACAAACGCAGTGAAATTCGATTTAGAATTAAACAAGCAAATGCTTTTTTAAAAAAAAAGTATAATAAAATATGCTGCTTCGCTTATGGTTTTTACAAATTCATTCAAGACATAAATCGAGCACGTGGCATTTGGTGTAGTAAAAGCCGTTCGACAGTCAACGAAATGTAAATAAACACAATAAAGACATAAATTATCGTTCGCATGGTGACAAAACCGATTGCGTGTAGAATGGCAGGTGCGTTGTTTAAATATAAATTTATTTAAAAACTTTCAGCGCTAATTATCCTAAGCTTCCTCTTAAAAACTTGACATTCCTGAGACAAGAGATCGACTTTTTCTTTATAACTCTTTTTCTGATGATTTTTACTTAAACGGTTGAGCTCTGTAGTGACTGTTTTCTGTCTTCAAGAATTTTTAATCTGTTTCCTCGAGGCTTACTTCAACTCTGCGATGGTAATTTTATGACAGGTCGTGTGTACACCTGACTTTTAATTAAACTCTTGCCTCTGTAATCAAAAGACATCCAACTCTCAATTGAGAAACATTTCGACCAGCCAGCCATATATTTACATAAAATACAATATAATTTATCATAAATAAGCTTGCCTTTCAGTTTCTTTTAAAATCGTTAAGGATTTTTGGATTCTAAGAGAAATTGTTTACCGTAAATTCAGCAATGGAGTTGACCAATTGAACGATAAAGTTTAATAGTGCATGTCTCGTTTAGACGCAACACGTTAGGACATTCACGCCTAGCCTCTAAAACATTTGTCTTATTTTAGCAACAGTGCGTGCTATGATTGGGTGGCAAATCTGAATGAAAGGTGTTCACTTTGAGATCCTGTCCACAATACACCGGAGAAATTTTAAAACGGGGGTTTCACTCCGGAAACGCATCAAATGTTTTCCTTCCACACTACGCCGGAGAAATTTGAAAACGCAACAATCACCTGTCATTTTGCGATACGTCTTTGAGGAAAATTCGAGCAGGGAAGTTCCATGATTATCTTGATGTCCTCGTTTTCGAAAATCCCCTTTTTCAAAATGTTTTCCGCCCAAACCAAAACGCTAATGAAGCCGGCGTTTCGAAACTCCTCAGGCTTGAAGAGCGTTTTCGAAAAGCTCAGTTTCCGTGACGGATTGGAATGTAGGTCTAACCGTAGAAATAAAGCTACCGTTTTCAAATTTCTCCAGGCGTAGTGAGGATGGGGCCTATCAGACGAAGTACGAAATGTAACAGCTGTAAATGTATTGAGTAACAAGACGTAAATGGTTGGTTGAGAACTCAGGAATCTAGCCTGACAAACTGTAAAGCGTTGCCGTTGTTCAATATTGCCAGCGTTTGAAAGTTTCCCCGGCGACGGTTTAGCATTTGCCTTTCAAAATGGCGCCGAATATCTTCTTGTAACTCACCAAATTAAGAGGCCTTACCCCCATTTTGCAAGTGCTCAAAATTATTCTATAAATTTGAAGCCTTTTTTTCGCTATATATGACTAATTTTAATTGTCCCCTCTCAACAGGTTATGGACACTTTGCCCCTAGAACCTTACCTGGTCGCCTGTTCTGTATGGTTTACGCCTTATTTGGCATACCGGTCACGTGGCTAATGCTGACGTCACTGGGAAGAAAAATCGTGGAGTACATTGGATTATCGCTACAAAACAGGGAATGCAAACCGGAAACTAAGCTGTATAACCTGTTTTGTCTGCTGGTTGCTACACTGTTAGCGTTTTTCGTAATGATGGTCATAGCTTTGGTAGGAATGTTTGCAGAAAACTGGACATTTTTTGAAGGGATGTATTTTGCTTTTATAAGTGTAACTACAATAGGATTTGGCGATTATGTTCCAATGCATCCGAATTTCAATCCCAAAGATGTGGAGCGGTCTTCCTTTTCAATATCTTTGTTTGTGTTGTTTTGCTTTTTGTTGTTTTCGTTCGGACTCGCTGTCAACACAAGTGTGTTGTTATCAATACGAAAAATAATGGAGGATAAAACTATCTTTGGGTTCCACTCGCTGTATAACAGCGAGAGTGATGACGAAGAAGATACAATCGACGAAGAAGAAGAAATAAACAGGAACACAAAATGATATCGACAATATAAAAAAGTGTTTCAGTAAGAGGGTACAGCCGAGGAATCATAGCAAAAGAACATACCACTGAGTAAGCGGTAGATTTTGCAGGAGACAAATCCCCGGAAGCATAAAGCAAGAAGATTCCCCGGAGCGGATAACCAGGAGAAGTCGCAAGGAAAAATAACCAGAAGAACATGAAAGGGACAGCCGTCGACCAAAATCCAGTTTGCAAAACCTAGACATCATTACTAAGATAATTGTTTAGGATGTTTTTGGCCTCTCTGTAATTACTTTTACTGTTTGAGTAATAAAAATAAATGAATAAAAAGCCAAAATGAACGACCGAGTGCGTAAGGGGAGATTTTTAAATGGTAGTTTTAATGACACTTTTTATTGTTATCTATGCGAGATAACACAAAATTTTGTAGACGGATTTTGAACTCTTTTTCAAATAGTTAAAATTTTACTTTGTCCTAGTTTGAGAAAACTATGTTTCACAGATTTCTACTTTATTTTGCATGCATACTTAATTAACCTAGGTTCGTTCAACAACCCTTTTATCGGTTAGTTCTTCTCATTTGCATTATAATGTAATCCGACGTGGATGCGAGGCAATTTCGGATAGAAACTACAAAATTAATTTCTCGAAATTGCCTCGCACACATCTTGGATAATATTGTAATGCAAATGAGAAAATTTAACGCTAGATGGGTTACTAGATTAGATATAACAGCGTTTCTTCTTGGATTATCTGCGAGCTGGAAATGCTTTTTAAAAGGAACTTTGAAGTTTGGTTGGGCTTGACCCAGACCTCTGAATCGCGTGTCTACTGCACTAAAAGGTATCTGTCGAGACGTGTGTTAAAGTTTTAACACGTATCTTGAACCTCCGGTTAACTTGCATGTGAATATAGTTTGGTCTTGACAGCTAACCTTTGTTACAGAGGCGAAGGTCGATTTCTGAGCCTTTCCATTAAAATTAAATTCCACTCTTGGCGACAATAATGAACTTTCTACATTGATAAATAACTATTTTTATAATAAAAGTGGTGTTGATTACATGTATATTAATCTTGATCTGTGAAAGAATGAATGGTCTCTTTAGGTCGGAGTGCTTTCTCAATCAAGTTTTCCATGAAATACAAATACAATTTATATATACTTAGCTCTCACGAGTTGAAAATCTTTTCATGTATTTCCATCTATTCAATATCTTTAATGACATCTTGGTATTTTAAGCGTACGAATGTCTAATGAGATATTTGGCTTCCTGTTCTCTGATTTAGAAAGATACATCCCTTCATTATTATAGCAGAAAGGAAAATAAAGTTTTAAGGATACTGCCATCTTTATTTTACATTGAGTCATTGCAAATTTTCTAAGCTTGTAGTATGCTATGGTTGGGTTTTAAATTTAACCTTCACTGGCAAATCTCTCTGCGTGCGAAAGTCGTTTTGAGCTAAAGGTTACCCATAAAACCACTTTTACAAGCATATAATTATACTTAGTAAAGTAATAAGATATTAAGGTGTTAGGAAAGAATACCGCCAAAGTTATCAAAGGTGTCATCATATTAGAAGGAATAAAACGAAATGTCACTGTTGACAAGTCAATTTTACAGAGGTTTTTATAGATAAAATCCGTCATTTTTTGCGGAACTAGATTAATCTACACCACATATATTATTGATGAGATAAACAAACTGGCTTAGCCAGCAGTGCTGACGTTTCTGCTATACTAGCAGCTCTGCATAATTTAAAATCGTGTTTGATCGTCTCCATGGAGTGGTGAAGATAGCGCTCGCTCGCTCACTCACTCACTCACTCAGTCACTCACTCAAAACAAGACAATGTTTCACCCATATAGAGAATATATAAATATATAAAATCACCTCGTAACCAAGCCTGGTGTATTAGCTCAGAAAACTAAAACTGTGTGTGTTCGCTTGCAAATTAAAAAGATAACTTTTAGTTTAATTTAATATGTACTTATTTAGTCCCAAATCAAACAGTTAATGTGTAGCTAAACAGTTGACCTTTTTGTCGATAGTAACTTCAGAGGATGGCTCGCTCCCGCCTTATATGGGGACGAGTCGCCCCTCGGGGTATGCTCTTGGCCTTTTTGCCCCGAACAGGATGTCAAGTGAGTATGTCCTTAACACGGTCTGAAATAATCGTAGTTGCAGGGTTGTCAATATCCTCCACTTCCATCCATCCAATCTTTAATCTTAAACAGAACCTCAGAATAGAGGGTGGGGGTAGCTATTCTAAGGTTTCTTCGTCTTAAACAAGATCAACCTTTCAAATCTAAGGCCACATCCCAATATCTGAACGTAGGTCGTCCCCTTACCCCCTCCCCCATCCCTGTAACCATGGTAGCAGGTGACTCAGAGTATTTTTATTTCATTTAGAGGGATTGTTTATTCCATGGTAAAGATCTCATGAAGACTTCGACTGTATGACCACTTTAAAAACAATCTGTGCACGCCAATTCAAAAATTCAGTGGAAAAACTAATAACAGATTAATATATGAATAATACATCAACAAAAAAATTGATTTTAAAAAAATGTGTTTGTCCCTTATTCATAAATATACTGCATACGTCGGTTTATAAGATGCTAAATAATAAATAAACAACAAATAAATATATAAATAAATGAAATTATAAAATAAATAAACATGCCGCATTGTGACCAGTTTGAAAACAATCTCATTATATTGGCGTCACTTTGCAAATATATTGAGCGTACAAAAGTCGAAAAAGTAAAAACTGTCCATATATATGTCCGTTTATGCAACATTTTTATTATGTGCCACGTTAAAAATAAATTTCGCGAGTCGGCTGATAAAAAAATATTGCATTTGCAACTGTTTAAAAATAAACATGGTGGGTGTTTCTAGAAAGGCAAATAAGTTTCATTTCTAAACGTAGAAGAGAGTAATTGCGCCGAATTTACTAATTAACGGACTTTCGTGGGCAGCAGAAATAATTCAATATTTTCAATCTTCTTTGGCCCTCGAACAACGAACTGAAATCTTTCGCGTTATTCAAGTTGATAACTTGGAATCGAAACAAAAATAGAATTTAGAAACAAGGAAATCATGCTCATTTCCATGTAATGGCTCAAAAGCCCGGAAAGAAAATACAAATATATGAGATTGACTCTGGCGACAGTATTTTTAAAAAGATTAGAGGCACAAAGACTGACAAGTGTCGTGTTAATTGCCTAGTGAATAGATGAATAGATTGAATTTTACCTGAGAACTATTTCCTGTTTCCAAGTCATTCAGCGAAGAAACCAGAAACTTTCAAGGACCGACGAAACGACTTTAGGAAAATGCTTTTAAAATGTCAGTTAAACCACATTTATCATGATAAAGCCACGACTGAAAGTGATATCCGATAGTTATCTCATCCCAGAGTGACAATTCATACTTAAGAAACCGGGTTCGAATGACATTGAAATTGCGACTCTTATTACGAATAGAAAATCCAAAACAACTTTTAAACTCGTGGAATTTTTCATTAGACACCGAAATATCACTGAGACGTTTAATGTGTTGAGGTTGCCCAGAACAAAAAACCGCATATAGCACATCAATTTAAGTAACCCCTAAGGACATTGTTTAAAATTCCTTTTTGCAATAGGCTGAAAATGGTGTTTTATGGCTTTAGAAAATCGTAAACACCGCTTTATCTCTAACAACTGCGAGTTCCCACTGTTTCCCCAGAGCTGCTACGGAAAACTCTTTAACTTCTCATTCTGTTTGTTCTCAAGAGATTTCATTCCTGTTTTAAGTTCGAACTGAAAATAACCCTGTCATATTTCGACCTGACTTGCAGCTTTTATTGCGAAAAACCGCAAATGAATGGTCAATACAAGAAAAAATGGAGGAACGTTGTTGTCAAAAAAACGCGTGGGTAGTACGCGCATGCGTATTGGATGAACTCCTTCGGTTCCGATGACCGGTAATTTGGCGCTCCTACGCAAAGTCACATAACGGCGTAAGTTTGGCTCATTGTACATGAAAATTTCCTGCATACAATCGAATACAAGGGCCTTGACGTCCCCACCAGGCAGCTTAATTACCTCAAAACACGTATAAAAGAATGGCCTCATAAAACTAAGGAAACGTCAGGAAATTAGAGAGGGACGTTTTGTGTTCAACGAAGAAAAGACAGATGTTATTTAGCTAAGATTTACGACCTGAACGACGCTTAAACGCGAATATAATATAATCCGTTCAAACTATGTTTAAACGAAGGGAGCTTTAATCAGTCGAGAAGGTGAACTATGTGGATCGCGGAGGGTTCGAGAAATCTCGTCATTCAAATTGGAGTATTTATGGTTTATGTTTTTTTGGGAGCTGTCGTTTTTCAGGCATTAGAGTCACACAATGAAGAAGAGGAACGAGAAGCCATGCTCAAAGCGAGAAACCATCTCCAGGAAAAATACAACATTTCGCAGGACGACCTGAAAGTTTTCATCAACAAAATCGAAGAGATTGTGGATCATGGTTTCAGCCAGCACTGGGTGAAAAGATGGACTATTCTTGGTTCTCTGTTTTTCGCGGGGACTGTTGTGACTACCATAGGTAAGTCCATTATTAAGCTTTGACAGTAAACCATGGTACTTTTTACTTTTCCTGACAAAGTTTTCCACTCGTTCAAGGTCTATCACAGACATCTTTGACAAGTGAGAGATCGATTAACAACAACACAGTTGTCATTTTAAAAACGAGCACTTCAATAATGCCAGAAAAATCAGTGAGGGATTATTCTTTTATGTAAGAAGGTTACGTTTTGCAGTTGCAAGAAGTTACGTTTCTGTCGACTGCTTGAAAAAATGAATTTTCTATTTACGTATGTTCTACCAATTTATTCGGCAGTTTTGCACGTAATGGGTTACTAACAGAGATGAAAACCCATTTTGGTGCTTCGTTGGTGGCATATTCTAAGTAGGGTTCCATCTGTATGTTCCTAAATTCATTTAGTAAAAGTCAAAAGACAGAGGTAATTTTTTTTAAATCTCTGCACGAAAAATGTTAATTATCTGGAGACAGGAGACATTAAATTGTAAACTACCAAGACTTTTTTTTTTTCGTAAGAGCCACGTTTACATGAACATAAAATATGCAGGGAAGGTTGCAATGTTGATAAGAGCAAACGTAAATTTTTTTTTTTTTTTTTTTTTTTTTCTTTCTAATTACTTGGGAAAATAAATCATCAATTCACCAAATAGACTCATATTCCAGACTGGAAAATGACTTGTCTGAAACACTAAAGTAAAACTACTATCAATTAAATTTCGGCTGTT
>Ga0126339_10001701_pt1:2500-15249 | contig 15249 bp, 11 predicted proteins | sample OrbTmetagenome_2_FD_92532 | JGI IMG/M metagenome (GOLD analysis project Ga0126339, IMG submission 92532) | Coral microbial communities from Petempiche,Puerto Morelos, Mexico - Orbicella T R C metagenome | ecosystem: Host-associated > Invertebrates > Cnidaria > Coral | place... | reverse complement strand
TTGCAATATTTTTTGTGACTCACGAGCAAGTCTGCTCTTGAGAAACCGGTTAAGAGCATCATACAAAAGTGCTTTCCGTTTCTGTTCTTGGTCTGATCGAAAAGCAAAGCGCTTTCTCTTTTTACGTAACAATAGTGCTGGATTTCCCCTGACTCGATTAACATCAGGTTTATCCGTGGCACATTCGCTTGTTTTTGGCTTATCCGGTGCACAATCACACAATCGTTTTCCCAGCCAAATACATTAATTGCAAGTTTCGGGTTTTGGGCCTCGAGCTTTTCTATCTGTTTTACCAGTGTTGGGAAATCGATGCCTACGTAGTTGATACCGTCGTTAACCGGATATTTGCTTGGTCTTTGCGGGTCTTTCACGTTTTTCGGAGGGAATAAAGCGGCTCTGAGTGCCCACTTCAAACATTCATTATCCCTGTTTTTCACGTTGATTATTGCCTTCTTTTTTGCCAGTTTGGCTGGAAGAGGCAAATAGGTCCCTCCGCAAAGTGGCTGGTAGCGCGCAACATTCACATACGCGATCTGTATCTTTTCAACTACCCATCCTGATCCCTTCTCGGACCAGTGTTCTATTTCTCCTTTTGCGTTTTCAATGAATTCATCGAATTTTTGTTTTATCAGGTCCTCATCATTCCTTTTGAAAATGTGAGGTTCATTGTCTTTGAAATAATGCTCCATGAATTGCGTTTCACCGTTTCTTTCTATTGAGAACTTTACTTGTAACCCGAAACTTACTTTAATGTTATTTAACCTTTGGGTTTCTTGTCCAACCAAATCGGTGATCTTTTCTTTGTTTTCTCTTGCGAACTTTAAAAGATCTTTCTTGTTTGGATTCCTTTCGGATACATTCATTCTCCACACACGAAGCCATTCTTGGAAATTGTTTTGGGATATTTGGAACCCGTCAAATAATGCGGTAAAATTTGGTTTTAACAGCTCGGGAAGGTTTGTTTTTTCTTCCCTCTGTATTGGGCCGTAGAACATTTGCAGAACATTGGACGAATATCTTGCGGCAGCCATGTCGGCATATACACTGTGCATATACTTGTTCAATACGAAAATATTTCTGGCGCATTTTTGTATATACTAGTGAAGGGCACATCCGCGCATATTGATTAGACGTTGCAGCTTTGCTGGACCCGTTATTTCGCCAAATTTTACTGTTGCGTTACACACACGTTTCTGGCACGGCTCTCACGCAACACTGTATCCTTGTCGAAAATTGGTTGTCGAAAAATGCGCTCCTAGTATTGGGTGCACTTTCGACAACTGCTGTTGCATTATACACACACACATATATAGTGAGGGTTCTGGTCGCAAGCAAACGCACACAGTGCAAGCGTAACGCAACTCCGAATCTTCAGATGAGGAGTTGCGTTACGCTTGCACTGTGTGCGTGAGTGCTGCGCCAGAACCCTCACTATATATGTGTGTCCACATCAAAGGAAACAATGGCGCCATCGGCCTGTTCATGGCTCGGGTCAACATGGGTCCTGTGGAGCCACCCCAACATAAAGGACGGCTTCCCCAATACGCTGGAGACAAGCTTGTGAAACTCCAAGTCAAATTCAATAAAGTAGAGGAACTAGGTGTCTTCAGGCATTCAGAGGACATTGGAATTTCTGTTGAGGACTTAGAACCGTCCTTTCTGGTGAAGAAATCAAGTGGAGGCTCCCGGCTGGTAACAGCCTTTGCTGATGTAGGGCACTATGGTAAACCTCAACCTGATGTGGACTCCACTTTACGCCACATCCCAAAATGGAAACACTTAATCGCCACCGACTTAAAAAGTGCCTTCTATCAAATACCTCTCGCTCAGGACTCTATGAAGTACTGTGGCATCACAACACCATTCAAAGCGGTCAGGGTTTATGTACGCTCCGCGATGGGCATGCCTGGATCGGACACGGCTCCTGAAGAGCTCACGTTCAGTGTTCTTGGTCAACCTCTACAAGACGGAGTACTTGCCAAAATAGCAGACGACCTCCATTGTGGCAGAGACACCCCTCTCAAGCTGCTGGAGAACTGGCAACAGGTCCTCCAGGCCCTCTACCAATGTGATTTACGTCTCTCCACATCTAAGACCGTCATTAACCCTAAGTCGCCAACAATACTTTGATGGAACTGGAGCTCTGGAACCCTACATGCTAGCCCTTATCGTGTCGCTACCCTAGCTTCCTGTCCCGCACCAGAGACAGTAGGTCGCTTGCATTCCTTCATCGGCGTCTACAAGGTCCTCGTTAGGGTAATCCCTAAGTGTTTGACATTTCTGGCCCCACTTGACGACACAGCAGCTGGTCGACTGTCCAACGAAACCATTACATGGTCCGATGACCTCAGAACCGCATTCCATGCAGCCCAACATGGTCTATACACTAATCGCCCCATCATCCTCCCAAGACCTGATGATCTGCCTTGGATAGTGACCGATGGAGCAGTTAGGAAACCCGGTATCAGTGCCACATTATACGTAAGCTGTAGGGGCCAGCTTCTGCTCAACACTTTCTTCAGCGTGAAGCTCAGAGGTTCCCAAGTTTCTTGGCTACCATGAAGTAGAAGCTCTCTGCATTACCATTGCCACGAAACATTTCATTCCCTACATCATCCAGTCCAACCACAATGCATCCATCCTTACAGATAGCAAACCATGTGTCCAAGCATTTGAGAAACTATGCCATGGCAAATTTTCGACCAGCCCACGCATTTCTACCTTTCTCTCAGTCGTAAGTCATTTCCAAGTGTCAGTTAGACACATCTCTGGCTGCACCATTGTACTGTCCGACTTCGCCAGTCAAAATGTGCCCCCTTGACAAGATCCCACCTGCCAGGTGTGCACCTTTATACATTATACTGAAGAATCCGTAGTTCGACAGGCTTCAATTCAAGACATAAACATTGGCAATGTGAGACTACCGTTCACCAGCCGTGCATCTTGGTTGGCTATACAGTCCGAGTGCAAAGACCTCTGCCATACGTATGCTCACCTGGCCCAAGGGACAAGACCATCAAAGAAGCTCACTAATTTAAAGATGTAGAGATACTTAAATGTTGTGACAATCACTAAGAATGGTTTATTAGTAGTCAAACGTGACAAGCCCTTTGCTCCTTTGCAAGAGTGCATCGTTATCCCTCGTCAAGTTCTAGACAGCCTGTTAACAGCCTTACACATTAGGTTAAGCCACCCTTCAAGTCATCAACTTAAGCTGGTCACTAAACAATACCTCTTTACCTTAGACATGGATAAAGCAATAGAGCGAGTAGCTCAGAGTTGTACCTGTTGCTTTGCTTTAAGCCACACTCCACGAGCTCGCGTTGAGCAGTCTTCAAGTGAGCCGCCCGCTGCTGTCTGCTTCTCCTTTGCAGCCAACATCCTCAAACATTCTCAACAGCTTATTCTAGTCTTGCGAGAATGTGTAACATCTTACACCTCTACACTGGTACTTGAGGATGAACGCCATCATATATTACGAGATGCCCTCATTCGCCTTTGCATTCAGTTACGCCCTCTAGACTGCCCTCCCGCCATCATCCGAACAGACCCTGCTCCTGGATTCAAGGCCCTCATTAACAATCAGCAGTTACAACACCACAGAATCATTCTTGAGATAGGAAACTCCAAGAACCACAACAAGAACCCTGTGGCAGAAAAGGCTGTACAAGAGCTGGAGACATAATTCCTTCGCCTAGAGCCTCTCGGTGGTGCAGTGACTGAGGTTAGCCTGGCAATATCAATGGCCAACTTGAATTCTCGCATCTGTTCCTGCGGGTTGTCTTCTCGAGAAATGTGGTCTCAGCATGACCAGTTCTCGAATCACCAACTCCCCTTGTCTGATCAAGACCTGATAACCACGCAGCATGACCAAAGGCAACCCAATCATCCTCACAGTATGAAATCCAAAGCCCCTTTGGCTCACCCATGACCTTCTAGCAAACTTGAAGTCGGTGACCTCGTATATATTTACTCTGACAGAAACAACTCAAAGGCAAGGGACCGTTATCTGGTGAAGGCGACTTCTGCAATGTGAGGAAGTTCACCGGTTCCCAGGTACGCAGCACTTCCTGCCGAGTAAGAAACTCAGAGTGCTACCGAGTACCTGGGGAACTCTCAGAAAACTACTACCTGCAAACGCAAGATGACTCCTCTGCAGATGAAGAGGACCCGATCCAACCAGAACCCATTCCACCCACTCCACCAGATATTCCGCAGACGATCTCTTATCCAGCGGATCATAATATACCAGAGCCAGGTGAAGGTGACTTTGCTCCAGGTCCAAGCATAAGCGACCCTGAGGATTCTCGCTTTGCCCAACCTGGGGAAATGCCATCTGTTTCCACCAAAGTCGCTCACCAGCCTGGACGTTCAATGCGCCACTGTCAGCCCCCAGCACACTACAATGACTACAGGGCTCGAAATTAACAACATCCTTAAGTCATCATTTGGCGACTACGTGGTAAAAAATAGTTGCTAAATGTAAAATTTTAGTCGCAAAATCAAATAGAAGAGACACAATCCATAGACATACATGACAAACTCAATACTCAAGGGTTTGCAATGTATTATAGGGCAATTTCGAACAGGGGTAGCCATTTTGAAGTTTTCGAGAGAGAAAGAGAGAGAGAGAGTCGTTTACTTTAGTGTGCCTTAGAATAATCAAACATGGTCATCCAGTTGGTGATCAAAGAATCGTGGGTTTGTTTTATTACATCTATTCAAATAAATTGTTCTTTCATCCACAAGTAATGTTCTTTTTCCTTTGAGATTACTGCTAGCCCTTTTAATTTGCGTCAGTCAAGACAAAACCTAGTCACAAATTTGCAACTACTCCCGTTTTTCTAGTTGCAAATAAGTAAAGTTAAGTCGCAAATGCAACTGTATTGGTCACAATTTTGAGCGCTGGACTATATTACTGACTTTCAAGTATACCTAATGTGGTGAACAGAGCGTTACGTGCAAGGCTGCTGACATCACGAGAACTTGACTACTGTTTTGTTAGTTAGCAACTTACCCTTGTCAGGAGACAGTCATTTATCCAAGAGGGGACACACACTTAGTATGTTCATATTCTGTAGTCGGATACTATTCATATGTTCATGTTCGTTAGTTAAAATATAAACGACTGTTAGTAATTAGTCAGCCCTTAAATTCACAGGGGACAGTAGTTTTATGGCTTTTCATCGGTAGGAGAAAAGAGCAGTTACGCCAGTACCGGTCAGCAGTACTTTGTTAGTTTCGCTGCGTGCCCTTGTTGTGCCCTCCTCTGCCATGTTGTGTTTTGGTTCACACATGTATTAGATTTACTTGTTAACTACCGGCGAAGGTTAGCGCATCTATCTTCTTCCTTGCCTCCTTCAGTCTTCCCAGTCCTCAATTCCAAGGATGTTTTCTGGAAACTCCAGGGGGACATCTTCCGTGTCCTCACTTTTAATTGATGTTGTATTGTTTTGGGAAGCTCCTGTACAGTTACAGATGATATGTATACGTACAACCAGGTTAACTTGGTATTGGGGTGCGTCACTCTGGTCAGAGGAAGGTGTCCGTTATTGGGATTAAGCGGACCATTGTAAGGGAACATAAGTAGGGTTTTGGATAAGCTAAAAACAGAGGGGCTTAAATAAGGGTAGCTTATAAGTGGAAGAAAAAAACGTTTCAAAATGAGCTTCAGCAATTACATTTGCCCATAATACTATAAAATATGCATTTGGTGAAATGAAACAGGCAGGGTAGTTAGGTTTTGCAATTGTCCGTGCTGTCAATAGCCTTAATTTGAAACAGAGACTGTGGTTAGGTACCAATAGTTATGTTAGTGTGACCACATATTTTACTTCTTTCACCACATTAATACAATCATGTATTTTACTTGCTTTCCTTCAGTACGTTAGTATAACCGCCTATTTGACTTGCCTTCTTTCAGTACATTAGTACGATCAAATTTTACTTACTTTCTTTCAGTAGGACATTAGTATGACTGCATATTTGACTTGCTTTCCTCCAGTACGTTAGTACATAATAATGTAGATGTAAATGCAAAGTTGTGGGGTTTATCATGTAGAAATGTTTGAACATCTGATCGTAGAGCTGTAGAGTTCAATGTGTGATCATATGGCCGTACAGCCATAGAGCCATATAGTTCATTATCTAGATATGTGTGAGCCATAGTGCTGTAGAGCCGTACAGTTCATTACTTTGAAATGAGTGATCGTAGATCCGTAGAGTTCATTATTTAGAAATGTATGGAGTTCATTATCTAGATCATAGAGCCATAGAGCCATACAATTCATTATCTAGATATGTGTGATTGTAGAGCCCTGGAGTTCATTATGTACAAATGATCATTAATGAACAAGTTCAGTGGTAGGGTTGAATAAAAATGTCTACAACAACAGACCAAAAAACAGTTGGCAACCATGGTAACATGCCACCATTTTATATGTACACACAAGAGAAGAAACTCAGTGATCCATGATAAACGCGTGGAGGTGTAGTGCACTACAAAAACTTCTATGCCTATTCAAGCTTCATAAAACAGGCTGGGTATAACTAAGTTGTAAATATTCCAGTGTAACATTAAGTACCAACCATTTGATTAAGGGCATCATGAGCTTCATTTTCTGAAAGGTTGGAAATTACTGCAGTAAGAATGCCATGGCACTTCTCTAATCTCTGAAATTGAACAGTCAGAATAACAACTGTTAGTAGAGGTATGAAGATACTGCAATTTGATTAGCTGAGCTACTTGTATTCCCATCAGCCATCAGCCAATCATATCACCCATTAGCTCACAGTAGCTGGTCAGGAGGTACTTTACAAAATGGAGATGCTTTCTAATTCTTAAGAAAGATTTAAAAAAACAGTAAGTGCTCAAATTTAGCTGTCTTTGAGTCATCTGAGATGACCTAAACGTTTACCAGGCAGATGATGAGCTGTATGAATTTTGCAATAATTAAAACCTTGACTGAAATTTTTAAGATGGGAAACAGACAGGAAAATTAAGAAGAATTTGAGTGCTGCATTTCCCCATGATATAACGCTATATAAATAACGTATAGTCAGGTAGTTATGTGCAGAATATTACATGAATTGTGCACTTTCGGCTAAAAGCGTGAAATTTGGTATAAGTGTAGGGTTTTTATGCCCATCAACATCTGATATGGAGCCAGTGTAAAAATGTACTCAGTGGGGTGTTATAGGGGTGTTTCCAACATGGCCGCCATTTTGACCGGAAGTAGAATGTAAAATTACCGGAAGTTATCAGAGGAGAATCAAAACACCCTGGAAAGACATTTTGTCTTAATCCAAGATACAAAAATGTCTTATTTAAATGTTGAGGGAGGAAAAAAGTGAAAAACATGGGCAATGCATCCTATATTCCACAATGACAGCAACACCGAAAGTGAGAAGGCCCTTGATTATGAAATGTTTCGTTTGAGAACAAGCATATGATAAGGTTGAGAGTGATTGTGCAATGCGCTCTCTTATACTTATATTCAATTTTATATTTATACTTATACAAGAAACAAGAATACTTAAAAAAATACAGCCCTATCTTGCAATTTATGACATCTATTTATTTTCCTGTAAACTACTTCAATTTAATCTTAAGGTCAGCTTGCATTGAGGTTTTGTTATGCACCGATATAGGATAGGAAAAAAAGTGTGTAAAAGACTTGCCGCAAAATTTATTTACAACTTACGGTGTCAAAACAGTGGAGCATTTCTGCTCAAACAAAATTGGCCGGGAGAGACTGGTTCAGTTACCCACAGTACTCCATGGCCTTAAAAGTTTTGGCATGGATGGCAGCCAATTAAGTATTTGTATGTTTTTTTTCCCATCAAATGCAAGCAAACAGAAAACGTTTTGTGTCCCTTACTGAACAGAACCGAGTGAAATTATAATGAACACTCCAAGTAGAGTTTGGCATCATTTCAATGCAAAGAATGTAGCGAATCTAGTAATAGTGGCCAAAATTTAGATAATCAAGAGATGAAGCAGATATAAAATTATATCATTTCCTCAAAGGCCATAAAGCAGGATGACCAAGGCAGCTCGAGCATCATTTTTCCTAAACGTTTAGTCATTCAAGAGCAAGTATTTATTGCGAGTTTTACTTCATTTAATGACCACTTTCATCCATTTCAATTAAAATATTTAGGTCCGATTGAGTACGTTTGAATGAATTTTATTTCTTAACGTGACATCTATAGTCAGATTCATTAAGCTGGTCATGTCAATGGTAGGACGAATAAACCGATTGGCAGGGAATCATTTTTCTAGTATTTTTCAATTAAATTCACAGCCAAATGATGAACGAAAAGTCAGCAAGTTCAAAGACTGGCTGGAATCTAAGTGTTGTATGTCAAGGGAGTAAGGCCGAGACACTTCAGTGCCCTGTAGACTCAAAGAGGTCAGATGTTGGGGCAGGTTACAAGACCCTTGCAGAAAATAATCACCAATTTAATCAACTGGGATGAATGCCAGTTCAAATAAACTTATCTACACTGAATGAAGGTGACGGAATAGAAAGTACGTTTTTGCGTTACAAGGCCCGATAGCATAAGAGTTACTATTTGCCAAAAAAGAGCATGCTCCAACACCACATGAATCAGTGAACAGTAAATATACCCGATCTAGTGCCTCAACCTCTTCACAGGTAGACGACTCGGAGAAGAGTTGCTATTTTTGTGTTCTGCTGGGTGCCTTGAAAAATCTGCTTCGTAATGTTTGCACTTTTGAATTGGATGCTAGTGTCCGGAAATGTGCCTTTGTTCTTCAAGATCAGAAGCTGTTGGCCAAATTGAGTGCCAGAGATTTGCTAGCTTTAGAAGCAAGCTATCATTCTTTGTGTATAACTTCGCTGTACAAGAGAGCTGAAACAGTTTGCATAGACGAGGCCGCTGATACCAAATTTCAGCTTGAAGGTACTACACCTGCAGCGTTTATCACCTATATTGAAGATGCTCGTGAATCCAGAGATTCAATTACTGTATTCAAATTGGTTGATCTAGCTAATGTGTATACCACACAGATGGAGCAGTTGGGTGCAGATAAAGGCCCGTGTCCATACTACACGACTAAAAGAGCACCTTTTATCCCACATTCCTGAGCTTGAAGCCTACAAACAAGACTGTGACATTTTCCTTGGTTTCAAGGAAGATCTTGCACCAGCAGTACGTAGTGTTTAGAGATGATTGCAACGATGACGCAATTCATTTCGTCAGATCAGCAAGAATTATCCAGAGAGATATGCTAGAGTTGAAAAGCACATTTAATGGTCTTTTCGAACCCAACTGCCAGATCGAGTCTATACCAACATCACTGCTAGCTTTAGTTAACTTGATTCTGTATGGACCAAGCATTCAGACCCAAGCTTCTTCTTATGCAAAATCCCAAGCAGGACTTAGTATTTCTGCTGCAATATAATAGCTTCGTATGTCGGCGGGATGCAGATTGTAAACGAGAATGCCATAATAAGGCAAGAGAGACACCACTTCCAATCTACATTGGGTTAACGCTTCACGCTAAAACCTGCAGCCGTGACCTTGTAGAGAAGCTACGTGAATTGGGATTGTCGATATCGTATGACAGAGTACTCACCATTTCAACAGACTTGGGAAACTCTATTTGCCGTCAGTGCCATCAAGATGATGTTGTGTGTCCACTAAGTCTTCGTAAGGGGTTGTTCACGTCATCCGCCGTCGATAACATCAACCATAACCCAAGCTCGACAACTGCTCATGACTCGTTTCATGGCACTGGGGTATCACTTTTTCAGCAACCCACAGCTCAAGTTCCAGGGGTTTGCAGAAACAGAGTATCCCTTAACCAGGCCACTTCCACTGGTAAAGTCAGTTTTCTGAATTACCAGAGTCCTACAACCAAGTTCCCCCAGTTTTACTTCCTAGTAAGAATCCATCTGTGTCCGTGGTGCAAAGTGGCATGTGAGGAAATGGTGAGATTGTTGCAAAAGCAATTGCAGAAGAATTTGAATGGCTGGAAGAGGTGAAAGAAACAGTTTCAAATGCTAGTCAGGGTCTGCCACAGAAAAAATGCATTTCATGGTCAGTCTATCAGTCAAACCAAGATGGAAAAGAAGACAAAAACCCTGAGCCTGCGATATGATCTCTGTTGCCCCTCTTTCCTGACCACACGAAATCAGCTGCAATGATATGCCATTCCTTGAACATCATCAAAACATGCGTAGACCACCTTAACTACAGTCAGATTCCAGTGGTAGCTATTAGGTGGCATGCCTGTGAACTAGCTAGGTGTAGCTAAGCACATTGACCACTATAAACAACAACCAACAACACTTTGAATTTGGATCAGCCATTGTACGCAGTAGCTAAGCAGATTCAATGGAATTTTCCAGAAAGGTATGGAGAGAGGCGATTTGTTATCATGTTCAGAGGGCTTCACATTGAAATGGCCTTCCAGAAAGCTATTGGAGGGTGGTTGGAGGGAAGCGGATGGGAGGCCGCTCTAACTGAAGCCAACGTTGCATCAGCAGGTCCTGCAGACTCTTTCCTCAAGGCCACAAGCGTCACCCATACACGTCGTGCTCATCAGGTAACAGCAAGTAGTCTCTATGTGCTTCTAACCAAGTCATACACAAGCTATAAAGAGAGTTTAGAGCCAGAAGCTGATGTTGTGTCATTCAGTGATTGGTGTCTGAAGAAGGTAGCTTCTTTCCCACAGTTCCACGTTTGGTACCTCACACTTCAACTGGAACTGCTGCTACTGGCATTTGTAAGGTCATTCCAGGAGGCCAATTTTGAGCTCTACATTGAGGCACTTTCGAAGATGGTTCCATGGTTCTTTTCGCTGGACCATACAAATTATGCTAGATGGTTACCAATTCACCTACGATATATGTACTGTCTGAATGATGTAGCACCAGATGTTGCTGTTCAATTCCAACAGGGAAAGTTTGCTGTGAGCAAGACATCAAACCCTTTCTCAGCTATCCCAATTGACCAAGCTCATGAACAAAACAATGCTCTTGTGAAAGGAGAGGGTGGAGCTGTGGGGTTGACAGTTGAGGCCAGCATGGTAACAGAATGCACAGAGACTGAGCAGAGTGCAAAACACCATGAAGATACCAGAAGTTTACAATCGCTGTTTTATAGAGATGTTGTATCGCTTACCACAACAATTGAAGAAATGGGCAACCCCTTCATGGAGGAAACCGACAATCTCTTTGCCTTAGATACCAAACAGATGAGTTTGGATGCATTGGTAAGACTGCGCAAGGGAGAAGAGGTTGGAATGGCACAGTATGAGTCTTTCATAGCTGAACGCTTGATGCAGGAAAGCAAGTCACTGTGTACCCCAATAAAGAGGAACAATCTTCGTGTGTTTAATGACCCTGCATCAAACGTGGCATCTAAGACCAAGCAGCAATTGTCATCTGTAAGGAATGATTGCTTGCTCTTTTCAAGGTTATACATCTCTTGCCAGATGAGGGAAGGAATCTGGATGAGTTTTTCCAGCATGAAAACCAAAGTTGTCCACCAGCGCTGTCACAGGATGGTAAGTTGCGCCTACTTCAGGAAAAGTCGGAACTAGCAGTATGTCTCCTGTCCTTCACAACTCCACAATTGAACGTGCCCAAAGAAATCGATGCCATCATCATCAATGGATCAGTAATAGTAAATATGATCAAGCCTACAACAGAAAAGACACTTGCAGAATATTCAAGACAGTCCTTTCTGCCCTACATTCAATCTCAGCTCTCTCATGCAAAGTGCCTTGATGTCATATAGGATGAATATATTACAAACAGTTTAAAGGCCACTACTAGAAGTAAACGAGGGCCGGGAGCCAGGAGGCATGTACAGCCGTCCAGTCAAATACCACGCAACTGGCAGCAGTTCCTACAGAGTGAAGAAAACAAGCAAGAACTTTTCCAATTTCTCGCTCAATGTTTAGTATCCTTATATGAAGAAAAGTTTTTAAATTTTAAATTGTTAATTATTTACGTAATAGATATTTTAAAATTTTAAATTTTAGATTGTAATTTTAGTTAGGGGACCTAAATAGGAATAACCTCATGGTCCTCCTTTTCAAATACTCTTTGTACTCTGTATTTGAATAAAGTATTATTATTATTATAACAAGCCAACACAACTGGAGGCAAGGATATCCTATGTAGTCCTGCACGTAACACCACGAATCTGGCTCCATGTACTCACAAAGCAGACACAAGGATGATTTTGCATGCTGCAGATGCAGTCCAGGAGGACTACCGCAAGATTGTGCTTCGTACAGTTGACACCGATGTCCTTGTTCTGGCAATAGCATTCGCCGGAATTCTTCAGGAGCAACAGCTACAACAAGTAGAAGTTTGGGTTGGAATGGGCACTGGCTCTCATTTTCGTTACCTAGCTGCACATGAGATCTCAAACAAACTGGGGTCGGGAATGTCCAAAGCTCTACCAGTATTTCATGCCTTTACAGGATGTGATACTGTGTCTTGCTTCGCCTGGAGAGGCAAGAAGACTGCATTCACTGTTTGGAAGAACTTCCCAGCCGTCACAGATACCCTCCTACAGCTTGCAGCTACACCTACTAGTCCAATAAGTGAAACATGCATGGAACATCTAGAACATTTCCTCATCTTGATGTACAACAGAACAAGTAACAAGACAAATGTTAATGAAGCCAGGAGGTAATTGCTTGCACAGAAAGGCCGAGCATATGATGCTATCCCACCAACAAGGGCGGCCCTGTTACAGCACAC
>Ga0126339_10001700_pt1 | contig 15249 bp, 11 predicted proteins | sample OrbTmetagenome_2_FD_92532 | JGI IMG/M metagenome (GOLD analysis project Ga0126339, IMG submission 92532) | Coral microbial communities from Petempiche,Puerto Morelos, Mexico - Orbicella T R C metagenome | ecosystem: Host-associated > Invertebrates > Cnidaria > Coral | place: Petempiche,Puerto... | reverse complement strand
TTTTTGTTAATTTTTTTTTTTTTTTTTTGTTTGGGATTTAACGTGACGTTTAGTGGCAATACCCGACCTTTACGGTTTTTTTTTTCTTGTTTTTCCTGATTGTTTTCCTTTTGTGATTTTTTTTTTTTTTCTTTTTTTTTTGTTGGGGGGGGGGGGGGGTTTGGCGGCGTCTCCCCGGCGCCTCCCCTAGATCCACCCCTGACATTGATCTGTTATTGAAAATATTTCATGTCTTGCTGTGAGATTTTGATTTGTTATGCGTTTATTAGATATTATCTTTTATAGATTGACAAATTTGACAAGTTTCAATAGGTACCTTGACGTTGATCAATGTTAAGCAAGCTCAGTCTGTCAGAGTTCTTGCAAAACTGCACCAGCCCCTGAAGAGCGAATGACATGTAGAAACGCTTTTTTACATTATAAAGTATTGAAGGTGTTAAATACCACATTTAACTGCGTAAAATAACTGGATAAACCTGTCAGAAAATATGTTGTCGCTTGTTTCTTGCGTATTCTTTTATTTAACACGTCTCTGACCTTTAAACAAACTTTTGGTTTTTTGGGGGTGTTAAATAAGCGCACATTTGCAGCATGAAAACCTACCCCATAAAGAAATACGAGTATCAAGTTTCCACCTTCAGTTTCAAATAATCGACTCTTTTCTGCCAAGTCCTTAATTTTCGTTTTCCACTGGGAAATGTAAATTCATTTCTATATTCACATGCAACAAAGGCGGAGCTCCGCCCGGGTGCGTACAGGCAGCATACCCCTTTCCACACTTTGCTTCACACGTGATGTACTGTGAGTGTGGAATATGCACAATGACAATGCGAGTCTTGAAAACTGTTTAAGGAAATGTAGCCTTGCCAATCAGTGTGCTCCTTGACACTGCTAACCAGTTTGTAGGTAAATAAACAGCGACTGAAGGAGGAAGTACAAAACCCTTTGAAACCTTTTACTGGTAAATAAGTTTTTTTGCAAATCGGAACCTAAATGCTTGTGAAATTTGAGCAGTAGTGCAATAATGCTGTAAGCGACGGTCCTGGAATGAAAGAAGAATGCGCCTAATTACATAACTTTACCTGATAACTTTATCTAAGTGAGTTATTCTTTTCTTTTATATTATATATAGACGGCGGACCTACGCACTTGGGTATCCCACTGGAATATATGTGAACTGGGGTGTTTGCATTGCACTTGAGATGTGCGTAAGGAGAAGTTTGACTGTAGCGTGACCAAAGGAAAAAAAATAGCAGTACACTCACAGACATTCCCTGAAAAGAAATTGTCTTTGCGGTTTTCATGAATATCTTTCTCATGGCAATGTTGGTGTAGTCAAAGTCTTCTAATGACATATTCCTTGTTTCATTTTGTTTCTTGAGAGCTGAGATGGACTGGTTCAGAGTAAGAGCAATGGTTCACACTGCGTCATAAGCAAAGGCAGCGTGACGGCTGGGTTCCTTGTACGGTGACTTGGCCAGCTCTGTTTTGTATTCTTCGCTTAGTTCCCGAACGGTCTGGAGGATATCATAATCAAATGAGGACAAATTATCCAAGGTGTATTTGTTCAATATCGAACGTAGTTATCACACCACTGACATAAGGCCTGCCTTGATGTTCTCTCACCAGTCATAACTCGAATGGTCAGTTTATCTCTTTCCTCTGCTTACGTCCCACATTAAAGGAAAAACTGCGATTTTGAAACCTATAGAATTTATTCATTCCAAGGTTATGAATTCTCACGTTGTATCCTTAATATTTCTTTAGCCTAAAACGCAATTTGCATTGCACATTCGTATTAACTGCAAACTCAAATCTGAGTTTACACTTGGAAGGATGTCAAGTCAGATTTTTTTCTACGGAAGGGGGATCGCAGCAACTCACAACCTTGGCGATCCTTGGTGAACAAAACAGCTTCTAAGAAATTTGGGCAAAGTGATTCTGGATTGTGAAGGTGAATTAATCAACATGACACGAGCGTGGGACAAAGAAAACTTCCGAGTCCCCGACAGGAATCGAACCCATGACCTCCCGAACACTGGGCGGGCGCTCTATCCACTGAGCTACAAGAACTCATGGAGAGCAAGGTCATTTAACTGAGTTCATACATGACAGGTGTCCTGCATACTGCGAGGATCAACGCTATCGAAGTCATCGTGAGTAGTGATAAGTCAATAAAGATGGTGAATTTTAAGCTTAAAATTCACCATCTTTATTAACTGATTCTGGATTGTGTATATCCTAAAATACTTTTATACTTGATTTCATTTGGCGGAAAGCGACGGGAAGAAAGTATACAGTAGAATGTGTATTCGTTAAAATCTTCTTGAAGATGGGTATTTGTCCCAAACGGACTCGAGGTTTCCGAGGTCAGGGCAATCGCTAGGTAAAAACATTGGCACCGCAGTCGACTCAAAGATTACATTTCGTGACCACTTCTTTACCGATCTGCGAAAATGCCGTCGTAATTAACGACAAGGTTTATTACGGGCACTTGAAACGGCACGAGGAAACAGTTAAAACAAAAGGCTCATTGCTATTAAGATTCTTTCATTTAAAAGCAGATTTTCTCATTTCGTGGACGACGGTCAAGTTCTCTCTTACCTTTCTGGCCACTGTACGCTCATTGTTAGCGCCAATCATTAACGCCTCGGTGCTTATGTAGTTTCCAAGCGTCCTGCTAAGTTCTTGTCCAGTGCAATTGACATCCTTATAAGTCCACCACTGGTATCTGTATCCGCCCCCCATTAAAATCCAGACGATTTTAGGACCGTAAAATCCTTTCCTATGTGCCTACAATTCATGTAGTTTCATTTATGTCAATGCGCGAAATCAAAACATAGTAACCTGTATCAAAATCTAATGTTAACAATTTACAACTTAAAGGAGAAAATTCAGTGCCGCCTATTTCTCGAGCGCTTGTTACATTCGTTTAATAATTTTCTATGGTAGAATTTTTGCAGGAAATATAGTGAGTGCCTAGATCCTTTGCAGTGTTTTTCTGATTTACCTCACCATGCAGCTTAGATTCATCTTGCTATTATATAACCTTCCGAGCTGTTATTTGTTTCAAAAGCTTGGTATAACAAAAACGGTACCTTTTAAATCAAATACTGCTTTACTTTATCTAATTATAGGTTTTATTTCAAATTATTTTAAATATCTCGATTGTTTTATGACCTACCGTGCAGATCACTTTCCTCGCGGATTGCTCCGAGAAAATGCCGAAGATAATTCTCAAATCTTTTTGCTGTTTATAAAGAGTATGGAACATAACATAATTCAACATAACTTCATTTAACGTGTATATGGGCTTAACTTTGTTTCGGTGCAGACGAACGAGCCATATTAAAAGTTATACAAAAAAAAAAACATTTAAAAGTCTGATATAACTGTTATTCCACAGATATCGATATCAGTGGTTTGACACCCAAACAAGATCAAGGAGTGTACTTTGTGTTCACCTCATTCGCCTCGCTTGTATGCCTTAATAAAGAGTATTTGACCTCAAACCCAATAGAAATAATATCGTTTCACATTGTTGAACGTACTCTTGAGGACAACACACGGTAAAATGTTTTTTTCTACTTTTGCAAAACTGTACGCAACAATTTTATCCTGTGACCATCTGCAACAGTACGTGCATTGATGTGTCCAAGCCAGTTAGGGCCGTACTCCCCTATCTTTCTACTTGCGGGCTCCATGTCTAATGCCTCCTCATAGGCCCATGCCCAGGGATTCTGTGTCTAATCTGCGGCATCAGATCAGCCATTAAGTTTCCAAGGTAATAAAATGTTAAAAATGGAATAAAATCAAAAAAAATCTCAGTATATCATTAGTTTCGCCAAACCTGCAATTCCTCGATCTGTAACTCGGCATCGTTTGAAAAGGTCTGGTAACTGCTGACCTCTACTCCTGCTTTCTTTAGCCTGTAGACCAAATCGTTGGAAAGCCCCTCAAATGTGTCCATATCCTCCCTTAGTACGGCCACCTTTTTCCACTTGAAATATTTAACGATCGCCACTCTGCCTTTGTCTTGGAAATGCTCTGGAGGAATGGTGCGGATAAAGGTGGGAAAATACTTCCAACACGAAAGGGCTGGATTTGCAGATGCCATGGCCACCTGATTATTTGAAGTATAACCGTGGTTATAATTAAAATTCCTAGTATAGAATACAATTTTAGCCGAAAGAAACAATTTGTTACTTAACAGAAGATCTATCCCACTGTCGATGACAATATTTTTTCATTCCTGTAATTTGCTTGTGTTCAAACTGCGGAATAGATATTTTCAGGCTGCTAAGCTTTCCGGAGGGTGCATCGGAGATTAAACTGCGGGAAAAAAATGACATGACAATCTAGCTTACCAGGGGATTTTCAGAGGAATCACAAACGTAGTTATAGTTATTTATGTAGTAATACTTGCAAATGAGTTGTTGCCAAGAGTTAACCATGAGCGATTGAAACCCTCTCTGGGAAGGCCATGATAGTTGTACAGGTCTAAAACTAGCCTGCTTAGCAATTGTTTCCTTCTCGAGCGCGAGAGGTGAACGAAAAGAGAAATTCGGGCTCTACCGGAAAATAGGATTATACGATTATTGGTCCTAATTGCTAAGCTTCGTATTGCATTGTCAAGTCCAACCAAAAACCCTTAAATTCTCGATTTATTTTGAAGATATTCCGCTCTCAATCCGTGCTCTAATTTAAATTGTGATAGAACCTTGTTGAAGTTAAGCCTTGTTTATTTGTTTACTTCGACGTTATAATTAAAAAAACTCAGCATAAGAAGAATGAGTTAGGTTTGATCACGTCCGATCACGTATTACTTGACTTAGAGTTTTCAGTGGTTGGTAATGATGTCTTTTAATATATGGTTTTATTTTGTTTTGTTTTAAAGAGCTCAATCGCCTAGAGGGCGCGCGCTATTAGGTGTACGAATAACTAAATGAATGAATGAATGAATGAATGAATGAATGAATGAATGAATGAATGAATGAATGAATGAATGAATGAATGAATGAATGAATGAAAGAATGAATGAATGAATGAATGGATGGATGGATGGATGAATTTATGAATGAATTTATGAATGAATAAGCGAACTCATTCAAGTCATGCATCATCGTATTTAGCACTGTGTCAATTGAGGACATTGCATTGGACATAAGCAAACTCATGTTGAAAACAGATTTTACACCGGTTAGGAATTCCAATCGGTAATACAACCAGTTGACTCAGTATCCCAGACTGAGGAATTCAAATCAAGGCTATCAAGAACAAGTAACATTTTCTTGCAAAAACAGGAAAAATTAAAAGAAATAAAACGTCTATCCACTCACACGAACCAAGTTGTAGAATGGGGTCACTTTGGCCAGTGGTTCTGCTGATTTGGAACATGCTGGTCCTAAAACCATGATCATCTTTTTCTTCTCTCGCATGAATTCAGTGAAGGCGTACATGGCATCTGCATCTTGACACTGAGTTTAATACAGAACAAATGTAAAATGATTGCTTCAGACAATTGAAAGGGTTTTCAAAACGTAAATAAAACAGAAATTAGCTAGATAGAAAGAGCAGTGTGTGCGATCACTGATCTCCAAGGTTACGGCCTCAAGCAAAGTAAAGTGGAATGCAACCGGCGGACGAAACGCTATTCATCAGCTTTCATCGATCGAGCAATAACGACTCTGAAACCGGCGACTTCACTGAGTAAAGTGCAAACAACGTTATATGCTTCGCGACTGCTTGTGACTACGTACCGATAACTAGTGATTCAAATATTTAGAGAACATGCACATACAGTGAATATATTCGCAGGAGAGTGGCAATACTCCTAGTCGCTTTACAAGTAGCTTAACTCTCCCGTTATCGAATGCTTTTTATGTTGTATGATTATTGTTTAATGTTTATCACATTGTTTCCCTTTCAATTGAATTGTAAACCACTTCTTTCAACTTGATTAGTTTAGCTCTCTCGTACTGTCACTGAAAAGCCCTATTAGGGGAGTGTCAATGAACTAGTGTTACTGTTATTGTTATATTTACATTTGTCGCTGAAGCTTAACGAAACTCTCCATTAGCAGTTGGTAGTTTATTTGAATGCTTGAAAATTTTTAGAGGACAGACTTCCAGGTGATCGAGAACAATATACTGTGTTAGTGCTATTCGGCTTACCTTGACGTCTTTTATTTCCATTAGTAGCTCGTAGTTTGCCAATGTTTTGGGGCAAAAATTAACGTGTCTGATTGCCATGCGCACTATGGGGATCATGCCAGCGGAATTATCATCTCCTGGCCTAGTGTCGATGTCAAACACTCCGCCAATCACAAGTGGAATCTTACCCCATGATACATGTGCATGTAGCAAAACAACCAGCAGAATTATAGCTGCAAAGAATTCGAGTCTCATTCTGAAAATTGGAATTAAAAATAGGATTAGTTGACTGGTAAAGAGTTTAATGTTGATTATATGTTGCTAACCCAATGGCAGGGGTCCCTAAAGAGACCTGTTAAACAGTCAGAGTCAACTAAGTAACTATAAATAGAAATATTCATTATAAAGTCAGTATATACATTAAAATTAAAAGAAAATTACTCGATAAAAATAGCGATTGGAATGCCGTAGCGAAATTTGCATAAGATATGTACCGTACATGCGCAAATTATGTTAGGTGAAATTTGCAAGGAGCGCTTGCAATCTATTTCTTCGGCTATAGTTTCTTTTTTCGATGAATAATAAATTAAAATCGGTATGAAAAACTTCTAAAGAAAAGCAGTTGTTTGATTCTTAATTTTTTCCAGCCAAGTTTTAGAGAGAGCAGGGTCAAACATTCGTACACTACGATTTTGCAGTGTTTGGAGTTTAGTTTTCATACAGTTGTTCAAGCGATACTCTGACACAGAAGGATTGAAGAAGAAGATGAACAAGTTATCAATGACAGATTAGAGGCAATCCTTTCCAGGAATTTTTTCCATGTGCACGCTTCAACATAAATATTCAAAAAATTAAATGAGACTTTCGTTCAAGGTGAGGTTTGAATGAGATTCTATGGAGCCTATGGATTAAATGCCTTCTCTCCCAGCCTTGTTAGATTTGCCAGGGTATCCTAATTTTTGCCAGTTTAGAATCCTTTCCACTGTTTACTAACAACCACGCTCAGTCCTTAAAAAATCTTGACACTGATGTAACACGGGAGAAAACCTCAATCAGATGAGTAAGCCCTATTTACATTCCTCTGTATAGCGCGAGACAAAACGTAGCTTCTTATTTCGAGATCTCTCTGAAAGAAAACTTGAAAAAAACTTAAGCTTTCAACGATGAAAACAGTACAATGTGAATTTTTGTTGATGTTGATATATACTGATACCTTCGTGGGAAAACCATTTTTTTATTATAACTCCGACTATACGACGCCGACTCCGACACCGACTCCGTCGTTGGTGAAAACCAGCTTTATGTAGACCGATTAGCATTGTTTTTTTAAGGACGAAAGCGGCCTAGTCTGTGCAAGTGAGTTTTGCGAATCACCCTAAACTCCGAGGGAGAAAATATAACGTTTTATAACTTTCGGCATTTCAGATGAAGTAAAATGTAACTTCACCCTTTGGCTAGCTAAGTACTGTACGTTGAGATATAAAAACACCTTTATGAAAAAATATTTGTGGTTTAGGTAGATGTTCTCACGGGTATTAACTGTAGACACAAAATTAACATTATTCGAGCAAACACTACCCTTCCCGCCGTAGCTTCTGATACGAGTAACTGTTAGTTCAGTATCGAAGTTATTCAGAATATCTTGAATATTATGTATCTTGTGAAATATTTGTCAATGTAGAGACATATTCGGTATAGGGAACCTTGCACCTAAAAAATAATATATGGGGGAAATGAAGACATCAGTGATCAGAATATCTTGAAGATGATGTATAATGTGAAATGTTTGGCAATGTAGAGATATATTCGGTATAAGGAACCTTGCACCTAAAAAATAAAATATATGGCGGAAATGAAGACATCAATGATCCTCGCAGTTATATACACAACTTAAGCAGCTGTGAAATTAAAGCCTAAAAAAACATTCAGGCTTGAGCTATCGAGTCAACTGGGAGCTGCTCACAATCAGGCTTTAATTTCAAAGCTGCTTAATTAAGTTGTGTATATAACTGCGATGATCATTGATGTCTTCATATCTTTCTCCGCAGTTCAAATATATGATATTTCATGTATTCATTTGCATATGGCAGAAAGTTAATTAATCGCAAACGGAGAAGGCCATAAACTGTTTAATTTCTTTTTTAAATGTTTTCAGGGCCTCACACGAAAGGATTAAATCAGTTTGCGTTCGAAGGCTTATTAGCCAGGATTTTCCGCTATGTCTTTCTCCAGCAGAGAGGAATCAGAGAGTGAAGCATGAAATAAATTACACATCGTGGTGTTGCGTTGAAGTGGAATGACTGACACATGACACAGGAAAATCTTTATAAATTGCTACCTTCCTATAATGACAACCCCTATAATCCTTAGTAAAGTTAGACCTACAACGCTACCCTGAACGTTGCAGACCATTGCCCCTCCTTACAACAGCAATCTCTCTAACGGTTGTGGTGCTCGCTGTCAGAAAAAAAGGTTGCAATCGCAATTTGGACGCGCCTTTCATTCGAATGAAGTCCTGGGTGTGGGGGACTAGCGAGCTCTATAGTAGACGATTGCGAGTTTGACATTGAAAATTGCTTTAGTATCATTGATTCTGTTGCCACGGCATTTATTCTAAACATAACCAACTAGTTGTACGATTTGCGATAGCATTATCAGAAGCCCCCATCACCGTTTTAAAGATGCTTCCTTGAGCTCGAAATGTCGTTTGTTAGTTCGTGCGCCCGAACCGGATTTGTTTGAGTGAGTAGTTCAAGACCCGCAAGTGAGCAAGTAAACCAAAACGCGACAATTTATCTGATGTTACCGTTTGATAAACTGTGCCGCTTTAGTTTACGTTGTTTGTTGTGTTTTTTCTGTTCACCGAGCAAACTCTCCAAGGTGCACAGTTACTTTAAAATCTATATTAAGGATACTTCCCACATTCAAGGGCACAATTCTTTTATTTGACAAAATAAAAGAATGACGATCTAAAAGAAAAACTCGCTTAAATTGTATTTTTATCGTAACCTACATTTATTAAGCTTTCTTCTGATATATAGCTTGTTGGGGTTTTATTGAAACTGGCGCGCGTACGAATTTTTTCCCGGAGGACACCCGCGAAGGTGGGAAGTAACCTTAAGGAGATTCACGTTTTAGATAAACATTTAAATCGCTTCGCTTGTGTAAAGGACTATCATTTTTCACCATTTTATTCAAACAACAATCAACGATTTTTTTCTTCTGTTTTGAATCTAACCATTTCCTTTAGCGTAAAACATGACCACCGTGCAATATGTCTGAAAGTAGCTCAGTTTTTATAAAATAGTCTTTTGTGAAACAGTGAGTCTATAAAGATGTCTTTGGAGCCGTTATGTTCATTTTTTTAAAGCTCCAAATGGATTTAACAATAAACTTAAAACTCAAAACAGCCACAGCAACCCAGAAAACACAGGAATACAATAACCAGCGAGCCGAAAGTTTAGTGAAATCGTAAACAGAGCTAAATAGAATGAGAATTAAAAAATAAAACAACCAAATGAAAATGACGGCCATTGAGCGAGCCGTTTATCCATATAAAGCTAAGAATATATTTTGTCAATTATGACCTTGATAGTTAATTAAGTCACAACTTTCGCGATGTCATATTTCGGCCAGTTGCTGTGTAACATTCGTTTCCAAATTCATGATTGATAATAGTTCTTACTACCTGGGGATTATTTCATAATCATGATCATGGACAGATTTTGGGGGGACGGATAACAATCCTTATTTAACGTTGCCTGGCCTGAACATGAAAATTAAAACTACGTATGAATAAATCATTATTTTGCTAATTTGAGTCCACAAGATCGATATGGCAGAATAGGAAAAAAGTATTGTTGTTTGTAAAAAAGGAATTCTTCTTGACATTGGAACATGTACAGGAACCGGAGTGTGAAAACACTGACCTGCTGTTTGAATCTTCAATGTATAGATGATCAGTGAACGATTCTATATCCTCAGACGAGTACAAACATCTCTTCAGAGTTCCAAATTCTGGCAATCTATTTTAAATGTTTCTTTAATAGCAATGTCAGCAGGTGTAAAATTAATCTAGCAATCGAGTGCAAGTAGTAAAACAAAGTGATTGTTAGCTTTTGTGTAAAACGTGTTTTTTTTATTACGTATTGACGCTTTACCGGCTGTTTTCGCTGTATTTATTTTCTTCTGATAATTAACGTGGTTTTAACAAGTCGCAACGCCAAGCTGAGAGATCAAGTTTTGATCTTCTTAAATTTCAGAAGAAACAGTGACTGAGCTTATCCCTTCGATCGAGGAATTCGATCATCATGAACGCGCCCACACTGATGCGTGTATTTACTCTGAAAACGTTCTTTATTTCATACTTACTGAGATTTTTGGATAGAATCGATCGCATGAAAAACCCATACGAAAATTTCTTCATCCAATGACAATCGCGAAACGACTTTCTCACACGTAGGAAAAGCGTTTCATCCAATCAAAAATCAGCTGTCAAAATGAATCAGTCAGTTCGCAACGCCTTCGCGTTGTTGTTTGCGCGTCTTCAGTCTTCATTCACAGAAGTTTGTAAAGTCTCCACAAGTTTACACTAGTTTTCTAGCAAATTAGCTATGAACCACAGACAATCTCTGAAGATCTCTGAATGGCGGAAAGTCCGAACAGGTTTATCGCTTTAGCCAAACCTATTGAAGACAGCAGGACAAAAACACTCGGGCAAAAACCTGACGCGACGTTAGCTTGTTTTAGCCAATTCCTCAAACAGAAGGAAGAGATGAAAAAAGTGGAAGAAATCCAATCAGATGAACTCAACAAGTACAGTACATGTGCGAATTTATTTTAAACGTCAAACGAAAAGATGACCAGGATCACAAGCCATCAACCCTTCGGGGGCTCTTTTCAAGTTTTAGCCGGCTTTTAAAGAAGACAAATATCCCGAAAGCATTATCGATGACAAAGAGTTTTACCAAGCAAGGAAATGTCTGGAAGCTCGATACAAACAACTTAAAAAACAAGGCAAAGGGAACAAATCAAACGTGGCTGAAGCGTTGACTGATGAAGAGGTAAACATTTTGCACGAAGAATATTTACAGTAGGCTTTCGAAGAAGCGCCAAAGTGCTCCCGGACTGAACAAAAACATAACTTGACTAATATTCTGCTGAATGAAAAAGCAAATAAATTTTATTAAAACAGTCGAATGTGAAAATCTCAGTAAGAATAAGATAAACAAATTACAGCATGGAAAGTGCTTTGTACGGTATCTACGCACTCGTTGTTTTTGTATCAGAAAACTCACTAGTTCGCTTCGCTAACTCTTTCGTTTTCTGATACGTGAACAACTCGTGCGTAAATTCCTTACGCGCGCACTTTCCATGAAGTAATCTATATTTTCTCAAGCACAATTATAGCGGAGCTCCGACGGCCCCAAGGGCCGCCAAGCGAAGCACCATAACAATAGTAATAATATACATGAAAAACTTACTCGATTCTGATTGGCTGAGAGCAGTGCAGTTCAAGTGTAACACCAATGCAAAAAGTTTAACACCAGTGCAAAAAGTGTAACACCAGGGCAAATTATACAACGTAATCCTAGATTATGATTGGCTGAAAGAAAATAAGAATTTTCTAAGCCAATGATATCACGCAAAATGATGGCGAAAATTTAGTGCGGAAACTTTGAAAAAAGTTTTCTCGAATGAGAAAAAATGGCTTCAAGAAAGATTTTCCGGCATTTCCTCCAGCTCCGCCTTTAGGCTTGGCTAAATATATATATAGTATAAAATTTCTCTTCAAACCGAATACTTCAGAACAGAACGGGTCGAGTAACATAGACTTTGATCGTAGTAATTGAGAGAGTGAGGGATAGTTAAAAATACTATAGTGCACATTTTTTCTGTCCCATTTCCTTTCAACGCTTGACGAAGGAATTATAAATGTACAACGAAAGGGGCAGACTGAAAATTCGTATAACGATGCAATTTCTCCGAAAACACCATTACTTTAATACTACCATATTGAGAAATGTTTGTCATCTTATATTTCAACAAGAATTGTCAAATTTCGACAGGACTAAGGTTTTCAACATGCTCAAGAAATATCGAAGAGGCAGCAAATATTTTAGACTGCGGAAGTGAGCATCAAACCTTCTCAGTTTCCCCGCGCCATCCGGAAAGCTTGTTTTTAGATATTCACAGGCAAAAGTGCGAAACCATAAGATTGGAATCTTAGTTAACGTCACACCAAAACTTACACCCAAACAAAAAAAATCCTTAAATCTGCCATCAGAACTCAGTATACATGCACTGGCTGCGGGAGTATGGAAATTTGGAGTAATCGATAATCTATCAGGCTGTTTTATAAATCTTAGATCATCCATCAAAACTAATTTTTGAACGTTAATATCGAAAAATTTTATTAGATTAAAACAGTCACATATGCCAAACATAATAGCAGATACATCTGGACTAAGTTATGGTATACTTTACTTGGTGGCATTAGAAATCAGCCAACATTAACGACGTTCAAGAAAATGTTCGTTAGATTGACTCAAACCTTTTTTGCTGACGTTTAATGCTGAGATTTCTCGTTCCCCAACTTGAAAATTAGCCAAACGAAATTTTAGATGAGCTAGTATAAGAATAAATCCTTTAACTAGTCGAGATCGCCGAAAAGACACTGACAGCAATGTCAAATAAAAATTTACAGAACTCTGAGTCTCGATCACTATCATAATGAAGTGAAAAAGTACTGACCTGATCTCGTGAAGATGAAATCTGGGCGTAGCCAGTAAATACAAAGTTCATTTTTGCTTAACTGTTGGTTTTTGGTGAAATAGCCAAGTAAACACACAATAAAACAGGAAGTCAGTTACCGTCAGAAGCATCGAGTTATGTTTTCTTCCACATAGTGGAAAGGACAAGAGACACCGGATAGATAGCACAATTTGATCACACGCTTATCCACTGATTGGTTTGCCTTCTTTATAAGATTGCAAAATTTGCATCAGTGTAGTATTTTACTTATGGCTGATTGTGTGTCTGATAAATTGGAGTGTAAACACCGTTGATTAGATTCCGTTTGTGAATCAATTTTGGTGTCGGTTAATAAGTTCTTCAGCGATTGAACCGGCAGCCGAAAACTATTCCAAATGAACCATTCATATAAATAGAAGAGACGTTAATGAACTTGCTGCTTGTCATGATTTTAACTGTCTTTTATTTACCGCTCATGTGTTTCCTGTCCAAACATAAGCCTAATGGACTGCACACCGAAAAATATCTTGACAACATACAAGTAATAAGATGCGTAAATGGATAATCTGAAATTCCAGTAATTAAGAAAGGCACTCGTCCCCCTGTGATACATTTATTCACTGAGCAATTTTTATTCAGCAAATGTCAATAATATGATGAATGAACATTGCTGGTTTTTGCCAATAAAACATGAAAACGGCAATAATGGATAATTCTTCTTCCGAGATGAGATATATCCATGTTGCCAATCCAGCCTTGGATTTAATTGTCTTCTACTTTCGCTTTTTCTTTAAAATTCAATTCGCAAAACTGTTCTCGTGAGCATTGATCTTTTGGTCCGCCATTTGTGCGAGCGCGTTTCGAAATACGAGATCCAGATTTAAAACCAAATTTGGATTTCCCAACGGAAAGCATTTAAGGTTTGCTTTGTCTCCGATGCAGGTGTAATGCTTACAAATAAAATGCAGATAATGAAATACGAAAACGTCCACCAGAAGTTTTTCTATTGAAGTGGTTTACATTCTTCGGACTTAGTTTTGGCCATGAGATCTGGCTTTTCATTGAATTATCCACTTGGTGACGAAAGTCTGCGATTCATTGGTGTGGTAAAAATTATATGAAAACAGTGATGAGCTAACAAGCTGTTAACATTTCAGTATAAATATAACGCCCGGCTTTTTCTGTGATTGAATCCTTTTTCATTTAGTGTATGCCGGTGTGATGAAAAATGGCGTATAATTGTGCCTGGAGTTTAGGCGCACCTTAATCAACATGGAAGGGCCTTTGTATTGTGGCGGCTCGTTGTTTGGGTTTTCATGTTAGGTCGCAATACCAAAATTTACTGGGATGAGTTGAACCGCATTAATGAGGTCCTAAATGAGTTGAAATAGTTGTAAACAACAGTTTTGGAATGAATACCTTTTTTCCGATACGAATTTACAGTACAATAATACAAGTTTCGACAGTAGCTTCTGTCATCATCAGTTACAGCTACTGAGAGTGAAATTGAATATAAAAGTTAATGTAAAAGTCTTGTAAAATAGGGGTTACCTAGAATAACTTACATAACACGAATAAAATACGTGGAATTAAAAACAAAACAACAACAGTTCAATACAGAAAAACGCGTGCTGAAAGATTAAAATAAAAGAGACAAATTGACATGATGAATTTGCTGACCGAAGTTACTGTAGAAACATGTATTTAAAACTGAAAAGTGTTCAAATATATTAGTAGCCTGCTGCTAACAAAACAAGACGTTTTGATAATTAATTGTATAGGAAAAAATAAAACGTCACTCCAGAAGCCGGAAAAAAATTGCTATGCTTTTGTGGTAGTTGTTGATTCTTCTTTAAAAGAGGACGATGGAAAAAATTGGGTGTTCATTAAGTTTATTTATTTTAATCAAACAACATTGTTCGATTTAGTCTTACTTTTTTCGTTTAAAAGACAAACGTTCAATGTGGTATTTTTAAGTGCCTGTCATGTTATTAGGAATGTGGCGTGACACGCGTAACTATAGTCATGTGATTAGCGAGTCATGTGAACCATGGTGCCTCGTGGCGCCGCAGTTGTTGTAGAGCAAGACCCGAACTGGACATTAAAAGTTTTCTCGTAGTTTCAGCCCGTAGCTCTGTGATTTCATTGTCATCACAACTCAACAAGGAATACTATAGTGTATTGAGCCAGCGGTTGACATTATGAGCATGCGCACTTATGCGCATTCTGTTCCATGTGCTTCGATCGAAATAAACCAAATACATGACAGTGGCGACGAGGATGAAGTCGTAGGAAAACGTCGAAAATATGACTGCTATCGGGAAGATAGAGAGTTTTGATGAGA
>Ga0126339_10001697_pt1 | contig 15259 bp, 6 predicted proteins | sample OrbTmetagenome_2_FD_92532 | JGI IMG/M metagenome (GOLD analysis project Ga0126339, IMG submission 92532) | Coral microbial communities from Petempiche,Puerto Morelos, Mexico - Orbicella T R C metagenome | ecosystem: Host-associated > Invertebrates > Cnidaria > Coral | place: Petempiche,Puerto... | reverse complement strand
TCACCAGGGCGGCGCGCTGGTCGCCGCGCTGATCGCCAGCCTGGGCCTCGGCGACACCGGGACCCTCATCGTGCTTCTGGCGATCGTCTTCGTTCTGGGCGCCGTGCTGGACTGGGTGTCGGTGCTGACCATATGCCTGCCGATCTTTATGCCGATCCTGCGCGACACAGCGATCGACCCAGTCTGGTTCGCCGTCCTGGTCATCGTGATGGTGCAGACATCCTACCTGACGCCACCGATGGCGCCATCGATCTTCTACCTGCGGGCCATCGCGCCGAAGGATATGACGTTCCCGCAGATGTATCGCGGTGTCGCACCGTTTGTCGCGGTGCAGTTGGTGGTGCTGCTGATCATCCTCGCCTTCCCGCAACTCGTGTCCTGGGCGTCGATCTCATAGTGAGCCGATGCCGGCCAAAGACTCAGCCCTCACCCAACAAGAACTCCACGTCCTCCTCGCTGATGTCGAAAGGCGTCGCGCCATCGGGATCGTACAGACCATCGGCCAGGGCCTGTTTCCGGTCCTTGAGCGCCTGCATCTTCACCTCGATGGTGTCCCCGGCGATCAACTTGTAGACGAACACGGGCTTGTCCTGGCCGATGCGGTGGGCGCGGTCGGTGGCCTGTGCCTCGACCGCCGGGTTCCACCACGGGTCATAGTGAATGACCGTGTCGGCGGCGGTCAGGTTCAGGCCCGTTCCCCCCGCCTTCAGGCTGACCAGGAACAGCGGCACCGTGCCCGACTGGAAACGTTTCACGACACTGGTTCTATCCCGGGTCTGGCCGGTCAGCGTGACAAAGGGAATGTCCGCCCGCGTCACCTCGGACTCGATCAGATCCAGCATGCTGGTGAACTGAGAGAACAACAGCACTCGTCGCCCCTCGGCGACCATCTCCGGCAGCATGTCCATCAGCCGGTCCAGCTTGGCGGACCCGGCGTCCGCTACTTTTGTCCCCCGCTTCACCTGCCGGGCCTTGGCGACGAGACGCGGATCGCAACAGACCTGGCGCAGGCGCAACAGGGCCTCCAACAACTCGATGCGGCTGCGCGCCAGCCCCTTGCGAGCGATGGCGTCGCGAACCTTGGCATGCATGGCCAGGCGGATCCCCTCGTAGACGGCACGCTGCTGCGAGCACAGAGTCACATGGTCCACGATATCGGTGCGCGGCGGCAGGTCCGCCAGCACATCCCCCTTGGTCCGGCGCAGCAGAAACGGCCGCAAACGTCGCGACAATCGTGCCTGACGCTCGGTATCGCCCTTCTTCTCGATCGGTGTGCGCCAGTGCTTGGTGAATGTTTTCCGGTCGCCGAGCAACCCCGGCGAAACGGCGTCGTACAGCGCCCACAATTCGCCAAGATTGTTCTCCACGGGCGTCCCGGTCAGCGCTAGCCGATGGCGCGCGGTCAGGCGCCGCAGGGTCTTCGCCGCCGTCGTCGCCGGATTCTTGACCATCTGCGCCTCGTCCAGGATCAGCAGGTGCCAGTCCTGACCGCCCAGAACCTCGGCGTCGTGGGACAGCAGCGGATAGGTGCTGAACACGAGGTCATGCTCGGCCAGCCGGCCGAAGTCAGCCTTGCGATCCGGGCCTTGCAGCACAAGCGTCCGCAGGTGAGGCGCGAACTGAGCGGCCTCGGCCTGCCAGTTGCCCATCAGGCTGGTGGGGGCGATCACCAGGGAAGGCCGATCCAGGCGCCCCTCGGCTTTCTCGATGGACAGATGGGCCAGGGCCTGCACCGTCTTGCCCAGCCCCATATCGTCGGCAAGGATGCCGCCCAGCGCGACCTCTCGCAGAAGCTGCATCCACGCCACGCCGATGGCCTGATAGGGCCGCAACGTCCCCGTGAACGCCGCCGGCAGAGCGATCGCGGGCGGGATACCGTGGGCATCGCGCAAGCGCCGGCCCAACGCGCGCACCGCCTCCCCGCCCGTGAACGCCACACCGCTGGCGGCCACCGCGTCCTCAAAACCGGTCAAGTCGGCCATATCGAACGCCGACAGGCGCGCGCCGTCCGTGGGCGTGACATCGCTGCCCAGCAGATCCACCAGCGCCTTCAGGATCGGCCGCACCCGGCCGAAGGGCATCACCAACAGCCGGCCGTCCGGCATCTTCATGCTCAGCGTGGACCCGTCCTCACCGTCATCGTCGAGGATATCCTGCAACGCCTCGGCGGGGATGGCGTTCACCACGCCGAGAAGGGCGGGCAGCACATCCACACGCTCGCCGTCGACCATGACGCCCAGGTTCAGTTCCAGCCAGTCGATGCCCGAGCCGGTGCCGGTGCCATCGTCCAAAGAAGCCTCGAAGTCACCGTCGACCAGCACTGGACGGAGCGGGAAGTCATCGGCGATGGCGATGTGCCAGCCGTCCTCGCGCAGACTCGGCACATCATCCAGCAGAACCGTCAGCCAAGCCTGATCCGGTCCCTCGTCCGACATCAGGGTCAGGTCTTGCCTGTGGTCGGGCGGAACCGAGAGATCGTAGCGGTCTCCCAGCCGGACAAAACCGATGTCCGCCAAGTGCCGAAGCGCCGCGCGTTCCCGACTCTTGGACCGGATCACCTGCACCACCCCGCCGTCCCGGGTCCGCGTCACCGTCGCGGCGGGCTCGGTGGCCGCGATGTCAATCCCCGCGTAGCGGAACGAGGGCCGCGCCAGAAGCACGGTTTCGGTCTCCGGGCCGGATCGGTATCGTCCCCAGGATGGCTCGCGCCGGACCTCCTTGGCGAAGATGCGCAGACAGGGGACCGGCGCTTCCTTGATGCGGCGCGGCGGCGACACGGTGCGCGGCAGCACCTCCGGCGCCCCGCCGGTCATCCCGTCGCCCAGCAGAGCGGACAGGCGCGCCCGAACCGGCTCGACCTGATCGATCTCCAGCGCCGGGGCGGCCAGCAACGCCGCCAGCGTGCGAGGCGGCAGGGCCAGCGTCATCGGCGAGGCGGTCACCCAAGCGGGGTCCGACGCGTCGGCCATCACGACCCACGGCGGCACCAGCGGCAGAACGGCGAGCGGCGGCGTGGCCCGCCCAGCCTCTTCGCCGGAGTCGCCGTCGTCGGGCGCGGGTTCGACGGTGGGCCGCTGGCGGCCATCCTCGGCCATGACCCAGGTCACCCGTCCGGGCCGAGGCTCGCCCCTGTGGATCTCGGGACCCTGGACATCTCCCCAACGGGCTCGGCCGGTCTCCAGCATGGCATCCAGAAGGGCCGCGCCCTCCTCGCCCTTCAGCGTATATTCGCCGGCCGCAACGCCGCCAATACGCGCCTCGGCCAGCCGCTTCAGAATCGGCCGGTCCGACGGCCGCAGGAACAGGGCGCCGCCCTGGGGACCCTGGATGTTCGCTGCGTTGTATCCGCTGACGGTCTCGGAAAACGACCCGTCCTTCAGCAGGCGCACCGAAAACAGCTTGACACGGGGCTCCTCCGTGCCGCCCCGCCACCGGTGCATGAAGAGACCATAGATCAGCCGTTGACGGACGGTGTCGGGGTAATCCTCGGCGTCCGTCTTGCCGGCCGCCTCCAGCGTGCGCAACCAGTCCTGAATCGGCGGCGACAAGTCTATCGACGCACCGGAGGAGGGCTTCGCCGGCCTCGACGCCCGCGCGTCCGCCGTCTGGTCCGGCAGGCGCAACACATCATCCGCATGGGCCCGCAACAGCAAGGCCACGACGTGCTTGCACTGCGCCACCATCGGACACGAGCAGGTGCTGGTCACTTCCAGCCGGCCGGTCCGCCGACCGACACGGAGACGCACCTCCGTCTTGTAAGGGCGCGAACGGCTGCCGATCACCTCACCCTTGACGTGGGTCCCATCCGTGGAAGCCCACGTCACCCGAGCCCGGCCGCTGCGATGGTAGCCCGTGCCGCGCTGCCAAGTGGCGGCATCGAAGAGAGCCCTGAGCATGTCGATCGGCGGCACGGACATGAACATGGTGACCCCTACATGTGGCGGCTCGGAGGGAGGAAACCACATGATACATACCGCGCCGGGCACACTCCAGGGACTAAGTGACGAGTTCAAGGCAGGAGAGCATGGGGGCATCCTGTCTCCACGAGGAGCGACGGCACCGGGATCGTGGCCGCCCAGGCCCGACGACAAACAAGCCCACCGTCTTCCCGTCAGGTCAAAAGGGCGACCAAGTCAGTACGGCCCGCAGCGACAAATCCGTGCACCGAGACACACTCAACACTTTCCCGGTATCAGTTGTCACCGACTACGCCGACCCCGGGGCGATGGAACGGGACGCGGTCGACGTCCGGTGTCCCGTCATCGCAAGCCCACATCCTGGATGTGGGGGTGGCGATCCAGAGCGGAGGACGGCGCCCCGTGCCCTGGATTGCCGCGCCCGCCCCATGCGGGGGCGGGCGCGCAATGACGGAAAAGCGTTGTGTCTCAGTCCTCTACAGGCACTTGCGACGCCAGGGTTGCGCTTCGTTTTCTTCTAGAGTGAAGCGGGATCAGCTTGGGTCAAGCTGATCCCGCTTCACTCTCATTCTATAGGTTTTGAGTATCTTCGAGATCAAGTTGGTCCGTATCGCGACCCAACTTGATCTCGGAATACTCTAGCCGACTCGGCTCCGGGTTTTTTCAATCACATCGGCCAACTTTTCCATCTTGATCGGTTTCAGCACATAGCCCTTTGCGCCTGCGTCTAGGGAACTGAAAAGCAGACGTTCCTGCCCGTGAGAGGTAACCATGACAATGGCGGCGTCCGGAAACTCGTCGACGATCCGGCGAGTCGCCTCGACGCCGTCCATGTCCGGCATGGTGATATCCATCGTGACCAAGTCCGGGTTGAGGTCCCGGTACGCCTCAACCGCATGCTCTCCGGTTCCGACCGCCCCAACCACGGCGTGCCCAAGTTCGGTCAGAATCGCGGTGAGTTTCTTCACCGTGATCAAGGAATCGTCAACGACAAGAACACGAAGGGGGGACATAGCGCTTCCTAGAGTGTATAGTTCATGCGTTCGTCAAATAATTCCAGAGGACCCACAACGTTTACATCCAAAGCACCTTTATCCGTGGTTAAGTGCATGCTGGCAAAAAACGCCTTCCGATGTCGATAGATCGACTGTGTGTTGTTCAAAATCACGGGAGGCGAAAGGCTTATCGTGATATCCTCTGACTGAAGATCGGCCGTCCCGAGACCCAACGCCATGTTGACGGCCTCCGCCGCGCACTCCCCGCGATACGTGTCCGCGTCGTCCATGTCCAGGTCCAGGGCGCTAGCCATGCCTTCAAAAAGGCCTTCCAAGAGGGTCTCGGCAAAACTGAAGGCAATGAGGACGTTCACCGGCGCTCCCAAGCCGGCCAGGACCGTCAGTTGGTGGAGGTGAACCTTGTCCACACCGTGAGTCGCCAACGTCACGTCCCGGACCGCGATGCCCGCTTCCTCCGCCAGCACCTGGCGCGTGCGCGAGAGAATGGACTCGAAGAGTCTCGGGATCAGAGCATCATTGAAGCCACCTTTAGGCGACGAACCCGGGGCACTGGGGCCGAGCATGGAAGCCTCCGTAATCCATTCGGCATCCAATGGGGTGCCGACCGAACCAGGAAAGACTAAATCACCCTTAAAACACAAGCCTTGATTGGAAAAACTTGCATCGACCCCAGTCATTCCGCAGGTGTTTAAATACCGAGCGGCTCCGCATGTTTTTTCAGGAAGGCAACCCCTTCCTGATATCCCAAATGGAACAGACGCTCGAGATTCGATCTGGACCAGTCAAGAGCAGTATAATCCCATTCATCGGGGATCGGAAAATCCAGAACAAAATCACGAATTTTCTTGTCTTTGTCTTCCTGGCTTTCATTCCATTCTCTTAGTTTTCTCAGGAAGATCTCGAGGTTCGCCCGATCCAGGGGAATCAATGCCGAGATGATTGACTGTCCATAAGCCGCCCACAGACCGCGAGGGGGCTGAAGGTACCGAGAATTCCCGAAGGAATTGAAAATAACAATATTGTTGACCAATTTGTGGGTATCGCGCATGAACCTTATAACGCCCTGAAAATTGAAGGCTTCTTCGGTCGCGCCCTCAATGTAGCTTTTTCCGTATTTTGTCGTCGGTGGATAGATGAAGGGAAAAGACCCGCTAGCACCGAATACCTCAGGGGTAATCTCCGATTTTGAAAAAATCACCATTCGATGGTCTGTCAGATTATAACTGTTCAGATAGACCTCTTCCGGTACCGTTCTGAGTTTATCGAAGTCAACCAGTTGCGTGATAAACGGCGTATGCGCACAGAGCCCCTTGCTCCACGGCGTGATAATGGCGGGCGTGGTCATGGCCCACCATGCCTGAATCAAATCACTGACGAGTTTCTCGCCGGCACTCATCCTGGCCTGATCCATGACCCAGCGGTAACCGGGCGACTTGGACAACAGGAAGCGATAGGCGTCAGCCAGTCTTCCGCCTTTCTGGAAGACCTTGTAGTTCATCGGAATCACTTTGTAGATGGCGTCCGAGATCCCGAAATTCAGGGAATTCTTGAGAGCCGTGATCCTGTCCGCCCCTTTTGGGGCCAGGTAGGTCAAGGCGACCGCGCCCCCACCGCCGGCACCGGTGACCACGTCGAACCGCAGGCCCGCTTCCTCGAACGCCACCAAAGCCCCGGTCATCAGGGTGAAGTTTGGCGCGCCGCCCCCCAGGACCAGCGCATTGACGGGCTTCGGTCTTGTCGCATTCTCCACCATGTGCTCGCCCCTTTCTTCGAAAGAGTCTGTAACACCAGAGTGTTACCCCGGCGCGGACATAAGCTCCCGCGCAATCACCCGTTGAATGAAGGCCGCGTCCTCAAAGACCGAGTAATGCGTCCCCTCGCGCATATGCACTTGCAAACGACTATTGGTGAACCGGCCCCAGCCCAGGATGTCCTCGCGGGAAACGTAGGGGTCGCCGCGTGATACGAAGCAGGTGATAGGAATGTCCCAAGGGCGTCCCGGCCGATATCGATACTCGCTGGTCATCTCGAATTCGGCACGCACCGCCGGCAGCATCAGGCGGCGCAGGTCCGGATCATCAAGAAACTCGTCCGAGGCGGCCATGTCGAACTGGCGGATGATGCTCGAAAACACCGCGTCCGGCTGATGGTAGGCGGGCACCAAGGGCCGATAGTCCCCTTGCCCCACCAACTGGCGGGCCAGGCGCCGCTCGAAGGAGCCGACCAGCCGTACCCGGTCCGGCGGCCGCGCGCCCGAGCAGAACAGGTGGCGGGGTCGGGGCAGCCCCGAGTCCACGAGAGCCCGTGCCGTCTCGTAGAGGGTCAGGCCACCCAGGCAATGACCGAAGAACGCATAGGGCAGGTCCAGCCGGCCGTCCATGTCCGCCAGTACGCCAGCCACGAAAGCATCCATGTCGCGGACAGGGTCCTCGTGGATGCGCGACAGACGTCCCGGCGGTTCAACGGCGATCAACTCGATGGACGCATCCGTGTGGGGCGCCCAGGTCTGGAAGGCCGCCGACCCACCCCCGGCGAAGGGGAAGCAGAACAAGCGGAAGCGCGGTGCCTCCCTTGGGGTGATGGTCGTCAGCCAGGCCCCAGCGCCTGGCGTCGCGCCAAAGACGCTCCCTTCGATGATTTCGGCCCCAACCCCGGCCCCGGCCCCGGCTTCGACCCCGACCCCGACCCAGGGTTCGGATGACGCCGGAACTGGGGCGGCGCTCTCGGTCTCCAGGCCGCTCAGATCGGACCACGCCTCGTCAATCAACTGGGCGATCGAGGGGCCCTGGATGAGCGTGGACGCGGGGATACGCACCCCCGTGGCCTCCTCCACGCGATTGATAAGGGTCACGGCCATGAGGGAATCCAGCCCAAGTTCCCGCAACGGCCGCTCCGGATCGGGAGGCGTCCCCATGCCCAGGGTCGCCCCCGCTTGGGCGGTCAGGAACGCGGTCAGAGCGGCCCGCCGGTCAACAGGGTCGCCACCCGTCAGGCGGGCACGCAAGGCCGCCATATCATCGGCCAACCCAGCGCCCGGGGCCGGCGCGGCCAGGTCCGCATAAAAGGGCGGCGGCTCCTGAAACTGACGCAGAAACACGGACCAGTCGGTCAGCGTCACCACGGCCTGGGTCATGCGCCCGTCGAAGAGCGTGTCGAATGCCTCGCGTCCCAAAACAGGGGGAATATAGGTCATGCCCCGGGCGCGCCATATGGCCTCGCCCCGCTCGCCCAGGGCCTCGGCCAACCCCGCCTCCGCCCAGGGACCCCAATTGATGGACTGGGCGGGCAGGCCCAACGCCTGCCGATGGGCGGCAAGCGCATCGAGACACGCGTTTCCGGCGGTGTAGTTGGTCTGCCCGGCGGACCCGATCACCGACAGAACGGATGAAAAGAGGACAAACTCCTCCAGGGGCAGGCCAGCGGATTGACGATGCAGCATCCAGGCGGCGTCCAGCTTGGGCGCCAGTGCCTCCCGAAACCGTTCCCACGTCATACCTTCAGCCATGCCGTCCCGAAGAACGCCGGCGACGTGATAGATGCCCCGCACGGGTGGGTCCATGGCCCGCAGGTCGGTCATCAGGGACGCCAGGTCGCCGGGATCAGAGACATCGGCCCGCGCCAGAACCACCTTGGCCCCCAGGGCTTCCAGGCGGTTCACCACATCCTGGGCATTGCCAGCCTCGGCGCCCCGGCGGCTGGCGAGCACCAACGTGGGCTCGGTTCGGTTGTGGGCGATCCACACCGCCGTCTCCACACCCAACGCACCCAGTCCCCCGGTGACCAGGTAGGTCCCGGGTTGAGCCCGACTCACACGCGCCGGCGGCGGTTCCGCGCGGACCAGACGGGCGGTCCGCCGGTCCCCTTCCCGGAAGGCGACCTGGCTTTCTCCATCCCCGGCCCGGAGATGACGGGCGAGCGCCTCGACCTCCCGCGCGGGGTCGCCGCCGGCCTCCAAGTCCACCAGCCCCCCCCATTCAGCCGGCGCCTCCAGGGACAGGGTGCGCCCCAAGCCCCACAGCCCGGCCTGAAGCACGTCGCAGGGCGCCTGAGCGCTGGCAGCGGGCATCGCGCCCCGAGAAACAAGCCAGAGGCGCGGCGGACGATCGAACCGATCGCGACAGTCACCGATGGCCTGAGCCCAGGCCAAGGCCGATCCCAGAACCTCCCGCTGGGGCGCCTCCTCGGCCCAGTCCACGGCCCCCATTGGCCCGGAGTCCGGCCCCATGACATGCACGACACCTAGGCTGTCCCGACTTTGGTCGGCAAGACTCTCCAAGACCGCCCGCGCCGCCTCCCGGTCGCGGGGCACGTCGGCGTGCGGAACGGCACGCGCCCCAGCGCCGAGAGCGGCAGTCAGGGCCGCGCCCAGCGACTCTCGCTCACCGCCAAGGACAAGCCACCGTTCCGGCGCGGACGCCGATCCTGCTGCGGCGGACAGGGGAGAAGCGCTCCACGAGGGTCTGTACAACCAGCCCGCGTCTTCCGCACCGGCGGTCTGGAACAACGACGTCGGCAGGATCTTCAGCGTCAGCCCCAGGAAGGCGGCGACCTCGCGCCCCTCTCTGTCGAAGACCTCCAGGTCGACCACCGAGACCCCGTGGGTCCGTCCCGGACGATATCGTGCATGGACCCAGAGTTCCCGCTCCTCGGTGGGCCGGGCACGGAATCGCTCCAGGGAGATGGGCAAGGGCACCTGGGTCCCCGCAGAGGGCGGCGTGGTGAAATCACCGTACCCCTCCAGCACAGCGGGATAGAGATGCAGGCAGGCGTCCAGAACCGCTGGATGAAGCAGGCCATCAAGAATCAACGGAAGGCTGTCCGGAGCACGAACACGGGCCAGTGCCTCCCCGTCGCCGCGCCAAAGGCTTTGAATGCCCCGAAAGGCGGGTCCGTACCCGATCCCCAGGTTACGGATGACGGTGTAGTACCGTTCCGCGCGCAGGGACTGCCCGCATCGGCGGCGGGTGGCGTCGGCGTCGAAACGCTCTCTCTCCACGCCCCCGTCGGTCAACGGACGCAGGACGCCGTCCATGTGCGATCGCCAGGTCCCCTTACCCTCCGCCAGGGCTCGGCTGGACAGGGTGAAGCGAACCTCCCCCCCGGGCGCAAGTCCCTTCTGTTCCAGCGTCAGGGCCAGGTGACCCTCACGCTCGCCGTCATCGGCCAGAATCATGGCCTCGGCGTGGGAGAAGTCGGCGATCTCCACGGGTGTCTCGCCAAACCGCTCCCGGGCCGCTGCCAGGGCTGCGGCAAGCCCGACGGTGGTGGGCAGGACAACAGCATCATGAACTCGATGGTCGTCCAGCCAAGGCTGGCGGACCGTGCTCCAGAGGGATCGAAAGCGCACCTCCGGGGGCGGCAGGGGCAGCTTCTCCCCCACCAGGGACCCGGATGGCATGGCGCCGGTCATGCCCGCTATCGACGTGGACGGGGTGGAAACGGGCAGGTCGTCGGCCCAGAACCGCTCCCGCTGAAACGCATAGGTGGGCAAGGACAGGCGCCGGGCGCCATGACCCTGGTTCACCTTGGCCCAATCGATCGCATACCCCCGCCGATACAGAGCCGCGACCACCTCCAGCATCCGGCGGCCGTCGCCCTCGGGTCCGTCCAGGCTGGCGTGCCAGGCCAGATCGGCGCCGGACACCGACCCTGATCCCAGGGCCAGCAGGCTCTTGCCCGGTCCCAGCTCGACGAAGTCGGTGACGCCAAGGGCGGCCAGGCCACGCACGGCATCGGCATAGCGCACCGCCCCCCGGGCCTGATCGGACCAGTACGCCGGGGCCGGCGCCGCCTCCAGGCGGTCCCCGGTCAACGTCGAGATCCAGGGCAGGCGCGGGGCCATGGCGTCGACGCCCTCGGCAGCGCCGCGAAGGTCCGCCAACATGGGATCCATCAGCGGCGAATGGAAGGCATGGGAGACGGTCAGCCGCTTGAAGCCGATGGCGCGCTCTTCCGCCAGGGCCAGGGCAGCGTCCAGGGCATCGCCTGATCCCGAGAGCGCCGTGGCCATCGGTCCATTGACCGCCGCGATCGCCAACTCGGGACGCCCCACGGCGTCCATCAGGTCTCGAACGGTGGTTTCGTCGGCCAACAAGGCGGCCATGGCGCCGCCGGCAGGCAGAGCCTGCATCAGCCGCGCCCGGGTGGCGACCAGCCGAGCCGCGGCATCCAAATCCAACACGCCGGCCATCCGCGCGGCCGCGAACTCGCCAATGCTGTGACCGACGACGCCCGCGGGCCGCAGCCCCCAGGATTCAAGCAGGACCGCCAGGGCCTGTTCCACGGCGAACAGGCAGGGCTGGGTGAAGCCCGTCTGATCGATCAAGGGCCTGTCCGCCTCGGATTCCGGAAACAGGACCTGGACCAAAGGCCGTTCCAGATACGGATCCAGGGCCGCCATGGCGGCGTCCAGTGCCTCCCGAAACACGGGTTCCGTTGCGTAAAGAGCCTGGCCCATGCCCGCCACCTGGGCACCCTGGCCGCTGAACAGGACACCGAGCGCGCGGTCGGTGCGGTCCGATCGCGCCGGCTTGCGGTCGGCGGTGATGCCGTCCAGGCGCGCCACCAACTCCTCGACCGAGGACACCACCAAGGCCATGCGATAGTCGAACTGGGCACGCCCCACGGCAAGGGTGTGACAAACGTCACCCAGGTCTACCCCGGGGTGTTCCAGAAGCCAGGCCCGATGCCGGGTGGCGGTGGCCTCCAGGGCCTCCGGGCTCTTGGCCGACAGGGCGAAGACCCAGGCCGCGCGCCGGGACGACGTTTCCCTGGACGTGGCGGGTGGCGGCGCCTGCTCCACGACGACGGCCCCGTTGGTACCGCCGATCCCCAAACCGTTCACCAAGGCCCGACGCGGTTGCGATGTGTTCCTTGCGGGAAAGGGCTGGACCTCCGTGTTCACCGTGAAGCCACCGCTCTGCAGGTCTAGCCGCGGATTGGGGCGCAAAAAATTGATGGTTGGAGGAACCACCCCTTCCTTGAGAGCGTGCGCGACCTTTATCAGGGACACCAGACCCGCAGCCTGCTCGCAATGGCCAATATTGGGCTTCACAGACCCCAGCAGGCGGCGGGTGGTCGGCGCGCCGTCCCCCACCGATCCAAGGGCCAGCGTCACCGCCTCGACCTCCCGGGGATCACCGACGATCGTGCCGGTGCCATGGCATTCCACGTAGCCCACGCTGTCCGAATCCACCCCGGCACACGCGAGGGCCCCGGCCATGGCCTCCGCCTGTCCTTCTGAACTGGTTCCGGCGTAGTTGATTTTGCGCGCGCCGTCGTTGTTCACCGCGCTGCCCCGGAGAACACAGTGGATGGGGTCGCCGTCAGCCAAGGCCTGACCCAAGTCCTTGAGCAGCACGGCGGCCACACCGCTGGAAAAATGGGTTCCCCCCGCCTCGGCATCGAATGTTCGGATATGTCCGTCAGGGGAGCACACCGTTCCCTTCACGGCGCGATACCCGGACACCTGAGGCGCTCGCACGGTAGCGGCGGCGGCCACGGCCAGGTCGCATTCGCCATATTCGATTGCTCGGCGCGCCAAATCCAAAAGAATCAGTGAAGAGGAACAGGCGGTCTGCACATTCAAGCTCGGACCAATGAGATCAAGCTTGAAGGAGACCCGCGTGCTTGCAAAGTCCTTGTCATTGCCCAGGTGCAGTACGCTGGCGGTATTCCCCATCGCCTCCGGATGGTGGCGCAGGACGTTAATCAGGTAGTTGGTAACGATACTACCGGTTGCCGCGTAAACGCCCACCCGACCGAGGTGACGGCCAGGCACGATGCCCGCGTCCTCGAAGGCTTCCCAGGCCACCTCCAGCATCAGACGAATCTGAGGGTCGGCCAGCCGCGCCTCATGAGGCGAATAGCCGAAAAAGCCAGCGTCGAAGCGGTCTGCCTCGGGCACCGGAAAGGCCGCCTTCACGTATTCAGGATCCGCCACCAAGGCAGGGTCAATCCCCGCCTCGAGCAAGTCGGCGTCCGTGAGGCGCGAGAGGGACTCGACACCGTCCAGAAGGTTGCGCCAGAAGGCATGCCTATCCTTGGCCCCTGGAACGCGGCAGGCCATACCGATGATGGCCACGGGGGTCGAGGCGCGATCACTCCTCCTCGACGTCACCACTCGGCTCCATCGCCAGAGTCGGCCCCTTGGTTCAGACGCGAATCAACGTCCTTCAGACGGTCGCGCGCGCGCTCCATGACCCCACGGGTAGCCTCGAGTTGATCAATGACAACGCTCAGCACCCAGAACAGCATCTGCAACCGAAACGCCGCACGCGCACTGCCCTGCCGGCTTCGATCCGCCATCACGGTCATCACGAAGGGCAGCAGGGCGGACATGCGGTCCCAGGCTCCGGCCGCCTTGGCCGCCCCCTCAGCGTCCATCCCCCCCGCTCCATGCTCCCCGATGCCGCCGTTTCCGATGCCGTTATGCGCGCCGTTCGACCCACTCACCATGTGCTCCCCACCATGTATCCCCTAGCGTCCCCGCGTCCTATGCACGTCACGCGCGGTTTCCCGTCGGCAAAAACGCCCCGCCACAACGATGTTTGTTATGCCACGCCAAACCGAATTGTGGCAAATTGTAAGGGGTGTTGATCGTGTCTGTTATTCACCAATGCTTGGACCACACTTGCTCGGTCGGCGGGGTGACAATCTCGAGAAACAACTTTTTCGTGAGGCACTTGCTCGTTGACCTCAGGCAGGTGCAGTGTCTTTGTGTGTCGTCGTCTCCTCATCCAGGCGTGACGGCTCCGCGAAAGCCACGGGCAATCGGAAACAGGTCTTTTAGGAATGGACAGTCCGTTGGAGCAGGAGCGCGGCCAGGAACTTTGGCGAAACCGGGATTTCGTCCTGTTCCGTGAGAAAGATCCGACCCTGGGCCCGACCCTGCGCCTCGAAACGCTCAAGGATCATCCCGAACCGGGTCTGCTCAGCCGCATGCGCCATGCGCACGGTCTGGCGCCTCGCCTCGACTCGGCCTGGGCGACGGTCCCGCTGGCTTTTCGCGAGACCGGCGAGCGAGCGTCCTTGATTCTCGCCGACCCCGGTGGACTCGTGCTTGCCGACGTCCTGGCACGGCCTGACAAAGGCCACGAGCACGCGAAACACGACAACCCCGAAACAGCGAAACGGTTGCGCCTGGCCATCGTTCTGGCCAAGGCCGTGGCAGGCCTTCACGCAACGGGCCTCATCCACAAGAACATCAGCCCCGACTCCCTCATGGTCGCCCCGAATGAAGATCGAGCCTGGTTGGCCGACTTCACGCTGGCGTCGATGGTGTCCAGAGACCGGCAGACGGCGGCCGAAAAAACCACCATAGGCAGCCCGCCCTACGTGTCTCCCGAACAAACCGGGCGCATGAACCGGCCCGTGGACAGCCGCAGCGACCTCTATTCCCTGGGCGTTGTGCTGTTCCAGCTCTTCACGGACCAGCTTCCGTTCTCGGCGAACGACTCGCTGGAATGGGCTCACTGTCATGTCGCCCGGCAACCCGCCATCCCGATAGACGTCGCGCCTGGTCTGCCCGAGCCGGTTTCGGACATCATCCTCAAGCTTCTGTCCAAAATGGCGGAAGACCGCTACCAGAGCGCCTCGGGGCTGGCCGCCGACCTGACGACATGTCTCGACGCCCTGGAAACACAGGGTGCCATTCCCCGTTTCGCACTCGGCGAGCACGATAATTCGGGTCGCCTCGTGGTGCCCGAAACCCTTTACGGCCGAGAGCGTCCCCTCGCCGTCCTGACAGAGGCCCTGGACAGCATCCACCATGCGGGCGTGGTCAACCTCGTGCTGGTCGCCGGCTCCTCAGGCGTTGGGAAGTCGGCCCTCATCGATCGTTTCCAGGCCATGGCCCAGGCCCGGGGCGCCCGGTTCGGCGGCGGCAAATTCGACCAGCACAAGCGGGACATCCCTTATGTGACCTTCGCCCAGGCGTTCGATTCCCTGGTCCGCCAGAGCCTTTCCGGGGACGACCAGCACGTGGCCCGGGCACGGCGGGCCATCCAGGATGCCGTCGGCCAGAATGGACGCCTTCTGACAGACCTGATCCCCCTGCTGGAACGCCTGATCGGCCCACAGCCGCCGGTCCCGGACCTGCCGGTGAACGAATCCCGGGTCCGGTTTCAGTCCTTGTTCCATCGCTTCGTTCAGGTCTTCGCCACGGCGGACCAACCGTTGGTCCTGGCGTTGGACGACCTGCAATGGATCGACAGCGGCTCGCTGCGCATGCTGGAATACCTGTGCACCCGTCAGGATCTCGATCATGTGCTGATCGTCGGCAGTTACCGCAGCAACGAAATGCCCCCGTCGCATCCGATGATGTCG
>Ga0126339_10001696_pt1 | contig 15261 bp, 8 predicted proteins | sample OrbTmetagenome_2_FD_92532 | JGI IMG/M metagenome (GOLD analysis project Ga0126339, IMG submission 92532) | Coral microbial communities from Petempiche,Puerto Morelos, Mexico - Orbicella T R C metagenome | ecosystem: Host-associated > Invertebrates > Cnidaria > Coral | place: Petempiche,Puerto... | reverse complement strand
GTAAAACTATAGGGAGCCACCTTAAGTTGCCTCTAACTCGCGTTCTTATTGGTTGATTTATGGCCACACGGCAATGGCTAAACCCCGGCAAACAACAATGAATGTGCTCCCCCATTAACCATAGGTTACTTTGACTTCTCCTTACATTTTGTACCTCATTACTTAACTCCACCTACATAACAAAACACTTTATTACTGGTCCCTTGGGAAACAGTTAGAATCTCAAGTGAACAAAACTAACTGTTTCCCTCCAGACCAGTAATTAAGTGTATGCAATTTATACCATACTCTACATATATGGTAAAAGTATGCATATTTTTTTCGGAGCATTTTTATTTTTAGTTTAGTTTTCTATATTTTGGAGGTGTTATTAATGAAACAATAATTATTCTACTTGCACTTGTAGGATATGAAATGATAATAGCCAACTTGGTGCTAGGTACTTTGTTGGTTATCTGTCTTCTCATATCCAACACATGATTGTGGAATGATTGTTAAATATACCATGGTGGCTCAATAGGAGTTAGACAGGACCAGCAAGTGAGCTTTATTATAAAAAGCCTTGGTTAACTGTTTATCCTAGATTAATGTCAGTTGGCAACTTACCTGTACTTTACTTGTCCTTGCCTGGTGCCTGACATTTCTGTTTGTGCCCAGCTTTCCAATCTTGAGCTTGACATTTCTTCCCACAGTAGTAAACACTTTTACATCCACCACATCTCCTGAAGTCACCTGGCTGACTCTCAAGCTGGCCGCAACCTTGGCAGGGCTGGCATTCAAATCGGATGTTGTCTTTCTTCTCTAACTCAGCAAACTCATGGATAATGTTCATCAGCAGCATTGGAACTATCCGGTGACATGCCATCTTACAAAGTAAGGAGAGTCTGAGACATTCGGAAAAGATCTCGTCTTCAATTGGCATGATGGTTCCAGATATGAACTCTTCATTTAGGACAATGATGTCATCAAAGAAATTACCCTCCTGATCCTGGAAAAGATCTCCTTTCAGCATTATTTCTCCATTAGGAAGGCACTTGTAGAAAGGGATAGGATTCTTATCACCAGACAAAACGCCAACCAAATGCTGCCAAAACTTGTGACTATCTGTACATGGGCAAGAATCACCACTGCACTTTGCAGGAAAATGGGTTTCTATTTCAATGTCATTCTCAGATTCCTTTGATAATTTACTCTGGGTGACTGGGATGCTTGATTTGGTTTCCTCACAGTTAGTCACCTCCTGGGACTCAAAACATTCTTCATCATAGCTCAGGGTTGCACTGCCCTCACTTTCCTTGCCATTAGTCATCTCTTGCTCTGATGTGCTTTCCCCTCCATTATTTTCATCAATCATCTCCATTTGCTTGAAAGTCTCACAGCAAGCTTCAAAGAGACACTTCTTGTCTGTTGTCAACATTTTCTTTCTTTTTGTATTTGACAGGAGCCTCCATTTTCGCTTGAATTGCTGAGCCATGGTAGGAGCAACAGTTTTCCTCAAGAGATCCATGCTCACATCTTTCTCTGTGAGTTCTTCGGATGGTGTTGATTTTGCCTCATCTTTAACCAGCTTCTTGAACTCTGTTAAAATCTTATTCATCTTTGAGCGAAACAATTCACACAGCTTCTTTACATCTCCTTGACCGAGTTTGCTGCTACAATGCTTTACAAGGGCTTCTCCCAACACAGTGGTACAGGAATTCACCCATTCATTCACATCAAGTTTTTTGTTGACATTCAGTAATTCAATGAACCGTGGAACTGCTTCAGTCTCCGTTGCTGCCGTCATGGGGTTTGTGGGTTTGATTCTCCAATACAGGACAGTAAAGGAATGCTCTAGAAAGGTGTGGAGAGCTTCTCTGAAGCAGTGGCTAGCAGATGTCTCAAAATCTTTGTTGACGCCAAATTTGTAGACTGCATAGAGCAATTTTGCCACGTTCACACGAACACCTTTATGTCCAAACTCGCCATTGGCCTCTTTGTCGAGACAAGTCAACACATTTAGACCTTGGCGTTTCTTTCCTGAAGATGCAGGACTCAAGCAAGTGTCACACTGGCTCTTTGGTGTCAATCTTGCATCAATTGTGCTCTGACCAATGCACATCCCTCTACCCGAGAGATTGCTAAGAGTTGAATCCAAGATGAGTTCAACCACGACATTGTCTTCATCAAGAACTTTTCCTGCTGTCTTGTCTCTTTCGAACCCCTGCCAAGCTTCCACCATAACCACAGCTCTTCCAGGATCACCCATCCAAATGTACCATAGGGCTTGAACCTTGGCCATTCCACTAAATCTCTCGTAGTTCAGGGGGTTGGTAAACTTCTGAACTGCAACTTTCTTCCACGATTCAGTCTCCTCCTGGTTTCTACTCCACTGGCTGGCCTGTTGCATGAGCCCGGACATGAAGCTTGCCTCTTCCATCATAGCACCCAGATTAGTCATGTTAAGGGTGGGTGGGCGAGGTGGAAGAGGGCAGTCATGATACAACAGCTCCGACCTTTCCAGCCACCATGCTTCTAGTTCTCCTCTGTGACCACTGAACTTGGTTCGATCAGGCTTTCGGGGACCTTTTCCAAGTTTAGCATCAAAGAATTCCTCCACAGTTTGATAGGGGCAGTTCTTGGCGACTTGTTTGAAATACTCAAATGCGCTCGCTGTGTTAGGGTCAGGGAAGCCCAGGCCCCTCTCCATAGCTTTCTTCTGTAGCGGCAGCACGAACATCGCTGAAACTTCTTCGACGGGAACAGAAATCATTCTGATGGTTCTTCCTCTTGAAAGTTCGATGTGCGTCTGCATAAAACGAAGAGCTTCGCCTTCCTTTAAGTTTGCGTTGCAGAACCCGTCTCTTATCTCACCGCCGACGTAAATCAAGATGTTCGCGTAGTCGAAAATGGGTTTGGAATTTTTCCGCTGTCTTCTAATCATGGCGTATATAGACACATTCCCTCTTCCGTCAACATTCGATACGCATGCCACACCATACTTGTACTTGAACAAAGTTTCGGTGGTAAATTCTGGGGATGAATAATGCCCGGACTCGTAGCCGTCCGGCCGGGAAGCCATCTTGCTGTCACTTTCCGTGAACGCGTGCCTGGCGTACCACGTGAGTATCAATTCCCGCCAAACTTCACTAGTGGGGGTACGTGAGACAGCTATATCGGATAGAGCAATATTCACGACCAGACACTTCCCTAAGTGTAAGTCAACATGTTTAAAATAAGTTAAGATTGTTTATATAACCAGCTGATAATTCCTTCATCCTTTCTATTCGTATATCCTTTCCTTTCGCTTCCTCCCTTCGAGACCCTACTAAGTATCAACAGGGTGTCCGGGCCATCATGCTCTTTGCGCAGGAATATTCAAGATTTTGGCGCGAAAGCCCTGGCGGTGACACGGAGGTTGGGAACGGCCAGCGCGAAATTTTGAAGAAGAGTGAAAACTTTCAAAATGGCTCACGGTATAAAATTCAATTCTAAAACTCTGTCCAAAACTAAGCATGGTGTAGCTTATGTGTCAAATGTGGACGGGAGAGGCAATTTCTCTGTTTGTGGAATCTTCAACAGGGGAGAAAAATCTTCAACGTTGACATATGACCTCGTCAATATTCTGTGCTACGTTGGAGGTGAAATTCGTGATGGCTTCTTCGTGGAAAAGTTACGAGAACATGAGTTAGTTCCAATACTTCAACGTAATTTCAGTATGGCTGCAGGAAAAGCAATATTTCAACCAGCTCCCATCGAAGAGGCAGCGAAGCTTTTGGTCGTTTCTTGCTACGAAAAGGCGAAAGCTAGAGGAATTGTTGACCTTTTCGTTAACAGGGAAGTGAAACGCAGTTTTGAATTTTTCGAGCGCGTTTCCCAGTTATGCAGCTACACTGACGAAGAAGAATTTATCATGGCTAAAGGAGGAAGTCAAGTGAAGAAACCTTTCACGCATTTTGACCTTCACCGCCCCGAGTTAAATGCATGGTGGATGGAGAGGTCAGAATTAGAGCATCTAGAGTGTTCCTTACCCCCTGTCCCTATAACATTTCCCGAATCTGGAAAACTCCTCCTCAGTGGCGATAGTATGATTGATTTCATGAGTGCAGCCAGCAAACAAAGGAGCGAAATGTCGACGTGGAAGAAGAAAACGCTTGAAAAGCTAAGCAATCCGGTAAATTTTGACAGACTTTGTGGTATGTCTCAGCACCAGACTCTGTGGTACACCTGGAAAGGTGATCTGGAGATGGGCATCACTATGCTTGACTCAGCGAAAAAAATTCGCGTTGATCAGAATGCAGGAAGAATGCTTAGTTCAAGGATCCCAGCTGTGGACCTCTTTCTGAGCTTGACGCAGATTAAGTTGGCAAAGATGGGACAGTGTGAAGAACAATCCAACAAAGTTAATTGGCAGCTGCCAGAGGGCTGTGTGTCTGAAACTTGTCATACATCGGCATCAAAAGATGGAGATTATAAGGAGTGCCTCCTTGGAACTTGCACTTTACCATGTGTGGATAAAAAAGGAAAAGGAAAAATTGGAACAGAAAACACCAGAAAATCTCTTATAGCAGCCCTTGCCGTGGTAAGGAATGTTAAAAGTAAAGAAGAGTTGAAAACTTGCCTTGAGTATAATCTTAAAGGGAGTCTGGAGGTCTTTTTACAGCACTCATTTGTGAGATTGTACTGGAAGAACAAACCAACTCTCCCCATGACAGAATCCCTCATTGAAGAAGCAGTGATTAAGTTTGTCGATGCAATTGACTGTGACAATTTTGATCCCTATGATTGGGTAGAATCCTGTGCTGCTATCTTGGAAGAGATGATGTCCAAGTATTGCCACACAAAGCTTTCAGAAAAGGACATCAGTGAGGTTGGACAGCTCTTTAAGGAGGCTTTCAAGACTCAGGTTGTCCAAAAAATCAAAAAAATTGAAGAACTGCCTCAGTACTCAAGCCTCTGTGACAATGAAGCCTCTCTGCACCAGCTAAGTTCTGTCATGCTGGCAAGGGCCATTGCCCCTTCAGTTGCTAGCCATTTTCTCTTTAAATGGAAAACCATGACACCTACTGAGAAGAAGAAGAAAGCACCTACTGTAAGTTTCAATGATCTCCTTGCTGCAACAAAGAAAGTTTATTACAACTATTCAAGGAAGGGAGTTGCCCAGTGTATTAATGAAGACCTCAGCTCCTCACAAGCACGTCCCAAGAAAGAGTGTACATGCAAGGACTTGGCCAAATTTCAAGACCATGTTATTGATTTATTGTCAAGTGGACACAATCCTGTTTCATTTCTGAGTTGTTCTCCACAAGGAACTGTCACTTTAAGTGAAGGGCTGATCATGGACACTTCAGGACAGCTGATTAACGACATAATTTTAAGCTGTGATATGTATATGTACGAGAAAATCATGGACCCTGATAACTTGAAGGAGTTTGCCAATTGCCCCAGACTTGCATGTTTATGCCAGTTTGCCTGCTGTGAGATGTACACCATGCTGAAGGTTAAGCTAGTGATGTACTTTAAGGAAATTTCATGGAAAGAAAGTGCCGAGTTTGAGACTCATTGCTGTGCATTTTGTAAACAAATGGTCAAAGAAGGTGTCACTTTGAAAAAGTGCAGTGCATGCAAAGCTGTTGTCTACTGTTCTCCCCAGTGCCAGAAGAAGGACTGGAAAGCTGATCACAAACAAAAGTGCCATATCCTAATGAGGCCTTGAGGTATGTTGAATTCATATTACATTATTTGTATTGATAGGTATGGAGTTAAATATTAATATGGTGCTAGTGCCATTTAAGAATCGGGCTCTTGAGTCACTTAAGAGCCTGTCGACAGTGACGCGCTGACCATCGCCTCTCCGAGACGAGGATGCCATATATAGTGCCATTTAGGCATTAGTGACATGCATAGTTGGTGATTAATAAAAGGGTTGGGATTGATCTTTTCTCCTAAAAATTAATATGAATGTGTCTACCTTTACATGTAATCAGGACTCTAAAAAGGTGTCATCTGGTCGTCCAAGACAAGTAGATTTTCCTGCAGGAAAAAATCTTAAACTAAGACTTGCCCAGATAGGGCAACCAAAATTTGAGAGTTAATTGTCCAAAGGGCAAGCTGGGATTCAATTTTTTTTCAAGTCCTGGATGTTGAAGAGGGACTAAACTAATACACGTCATCATTCCCTCAAAAGCTCTCATCCTTAGCATTTTGTGCTAATCTATGTTTAGAATGTTACTGGCTCTTTATTTCTGTGATTCATAGCTGGCTTTCATGTGCAATTTTAAAAGTTACTTTACAAGTGTTTTCATTGTTGGACATCATCATGTAGGTACCACAGTCATTAAGGTTTTACACCTGATGCAACATAAATTGCCACAAACATCTCACACAGAAAGCCAAACATTGTAGTTCGGAGCTGTTTTATTTTCCCAAGGGAGCACATTTAATGTAATGATGGCTTTTGTCGATAGCAACCTATATTAAATACAACTTTTATCTCTCTTCCCATTTTCTGCTGGTTACATATGTTGTTCTTGTCTTCATATAATAACCACAAACGTATATGGCACTTCTGTTGAGCTCAAGCAGCAAACAGCTACTTAAATTGAAGATCTTTAAGAATCCCTGGAGATCCTTGAAAGATTTTCATCACAGATACAAAGCTGTCATTAAGTTTTGAGTCCACTGTAGCCTTAATCTTCACATCCATGACAGAATTGTTACCTTTTGAGTGAATTGTATCAACTGCAGGCAAGTTCACCTGTAACATCAAAGGTCCATCAAAAACACTCGGCTAGAGGTTACGGCCCTTTCTGACAGCTCTGCAGATAGTTGCCTAAATTTCAGGGTGTTAGTGTTTTACACAAGAGGCAAAGCTATAAAAAGGCAGACAAATATGTAAAAACAGGTAATAAATCATTAAGTTTCTTATACATGTATAAAAGTATCTCTAGACATCTCTGCCAGAGGGCTGCCAGGGAAACTCTTGGACAGCCAGCTGAGCTGAGCTGGCTTTAGAAGAAACCAATTATGATGGTAAATGGTAGGTAATATTAATCTAGTACCAATCATTTGAAGTTCTCACATTCTTTGACATACCGTCCATACATTATTTTTATATCACTGAAAATTGACATTATACCTTTTGGGTATACTGTACTAGTGCAGAAATTTATTCCTTATTTTCCAGGCACTGTCATTATCAAAGCCTAACTTGCAACCAATTTAAAGGTGGCTTTCGATGTTTGATTCCATTGATCAAGGTCCTAAAAAGTCTAAGAACAAACAATCAATTTCTTTGTTCAACATTGGAAAGATACAGCTGTGTGAAAACATTTCTCAAGAATTATTTGTTGCAGTTTATTCAGAGCTGGAATTATTTAAAATAGTGACTAGTCATGATTTTTTTTTTTCTGACTTATGCTATTTGTTATCATACACAGCACAATTATTGTTATACAGCTTAAGGCCTGCATAATTTAAGAAGAGTATGCTTTTGAATGTTTATACTGACTTGTTTAGTGATAAGATTTATGTTTTTTAACACAATGCTATATATATTTATGTAAATTTGAAATAGAGATACTGATGGATTAGTCACATTATTATAACTATCCAAAAGTACAAAAGCATCTTGATATAGCCTGAAACCTTTAACAGTTTTGTTAGTTTCTTGTATCACTGATTTACAACTGTAAGAGCACCCATCTGAGTGTCATTGCAACTGATAGCTCTTTTATTTCTGTAATGTTTCATTCAGTAATATGAGATCATTTGTTGTGAGATACATGTGTTTATATCAAGACAAATACTTTGCTGTACTTTAGAAACTTTTTTGTGACTTGGTTCAATACAACACAACACAATTACCATGGCAGTACTACTGAACAATTATTCCATGAGTGCCCGTTGGATATGTGTTGGCTATAATCATCTCATATCCAACAAGCACAAGTGGAATAATTGTTTTATTAAAAACGCTCCCAAAATATAGAAAACTTAACTAAAATAAAAATAAAAACGCCTGAAAAAATCCTGCATACACTTAACATATTTGTAGAGCATGGTAAAATGGTTCATAACCCATGATGGCTAAGCCAATGAAAACTCTCGAATTGCATTATCCAACGATCCAGTTTTTAATAATGAATATATTGCAGTCATTATATTAAGTATAATGTGGTCCTGCTTTGAGCCATACTCAATGTAGCAAAGATGATGCAACACATTTAACTTTTGAGTGAGTTGTAAAATAGAAGCCTGTGAGCCTTTTGGCTAGCAAACAAAAGTCTTCCTCTTCACAGAGGTTTTTGTACAGATTAGTGTCGCAACTAGTGGCAATTCAGTTTCAATTTTTTGGGACATTTCTTTAATTCTTAGTAAAATTTCTTTACAATAAGACTTGAAGTAAAACCTTCCGTTACTAAACCTGGATTTACGAGATATTTCATGTTTGTACAAGTCTGCATTTTCCTCAAAAGAATACTGGGATCAAAATCTATCTATCTTATCTAAGTTGGCAATATTCTTTTGCTGGGGGAAGGTGAAATAAACAATTTCCCTAATTATTGTTATAGTTACAACGTGCGCTGTTCCTGAACCCGTCAAACACACATAGAGCTAATGTAAACATCGTACTAAGTTCGTCTGTAAGTTACAGATCCTCGTATTTCCCCTTTGGTTTCTGCAGTATAACCCGCGCGCTTCGCGCTTGGGCCATAAACGAAAACGGTAAAAAAATCGGGTCCGAGAGGATGTGGCTAGTAAGAGGTGTGCATAATTGTGGTGGCGTTGAAATTGAAGATTGGCGAACAACTGGCAAGCAAGCCTCACCACCGTCTTTTACCAAGTTCATTTCCCTTTTACAGCCGGTTTCTTGAACAATGCGGCAGACAGTTAGGAACCGATCGGTTAACACAGTTCCAACCTCCTAACTATGTTCCAACGAAAAGAATTACAAGAACAATCTATTAAAGCAAACTTTCATTATGAACGATTAGTATGAAGGTAAAATTCATGTAAAATACAAAAGCTGATATCTTTTCATACTGTCACTAGCAGATTTACCGTCTTGTCATTTCTGTATTGATCAATATTCAGGATTGCAAACCGAAGCCGATAGTACTTGAGAATTTTTTAAGACAGAAGTTCTCTCATATTTTCATCATTCAGAACAACGTAAATTTATACACCGGTACTTTTACTCAATGACACCGTTTCCTTTAGTCTAAAAATATTTGACTCCTCGTTTTGCGCTCCCTTATTTCAGTTATAATTCCTTTGTTGTTTATTCCGTTTTGCGGAAGTTCTCCTTCCGATTGTTAATTCCTAATGAGGACAGGTTTAATTCAAGGGGTTGGCCTGCACTTAGTATAATAACGGAATTGTTCTGAATGGAATGAACCGATGTTTGACCCTTCTCCCTTTCGTCTGTCGGTAGAAGAGTCATGTAGTACAAGATCCCAGTTTTTGTTACCGCAATCCAAGGGATGTTCTCTTGGTCTTTGGAGTCTTTAAAGTACGTTCCCGGCAGTGTTGTCACTGTACCATCTGAAAACGTATCTTCACACTGTCCAGCTAGCACTACAGCAAAAACCCACGTGTAAGAACCTAGTTTAAGAACCTGCTGGCAGAAGTTTACCATTTTAATACCCAAAAATATAAGAACCTGTTTAGCCAAGCAAGATCAAGCAGGTTCCTATATGTGGGTTTCAGCTAAATTATAATGAACATTTTAACCAAAGAGGACTTTGAGTTTGCAAATTTCTATTACAAGAAAATACATAATACAGTTGCGAATATATACTGTTTGTCTGTATTTAAGGACCAAACCCATCGAAAACCAAAGTTTATTTATTTTTCTGGTTATCAACAACTACATCTCCTTCATAGAAATTAAGAACCTAATTAAAGAACCTACTTAGCCCCAACTGCCAATAACTAACCCAAAATACAGGAACCTATTTTGGCCAGACTTCAATAGATATAACAATGAAGCAAGGCTGATACTAAAAAATGTGGGTTCTTAAAGGCAGGTTTTTACTGTACTCTAAATCGAATACATATGCTCAGGAATAAAAATACTACTTCTGTGAAATATAAATCTCACTGACCAACAGACAAATGCAGCTGGGCTAGCCTTTAATACTTACAGTAAATCAAATGGCCAACCAACTTAGTCAGAAGGAGAAAGTAAACACTCACGGTAAAATTGAAGTCCTTGTCCTTTTTATGGCTTTCATTGTAGGCCCCACACTTCATTATCACTTCACTGTATGTCTCATTCTGAAATGTGTTCATCGTCATTAGCTAGAACTGATTTTATCTAAAGCTCCCTAGACATGCACGATTACGGGTATGCGGCAACTGTTTTCAGTCACACATGTCCTAGATTAATTGCTACCAAGGCGTACATCTGTTTATCTGTGGCAGACTCTGATCTGTTTTGAACGATTACCTTCTTGTTCGTCAGTGCGATGTTCCGATTGTTTTTGTTTAACCTGCCAAGTTTACTGAAACTCTCCAAGAGGCTCTTGAAATCAAGTGATAAAACCGCGTATTCTCACTCTCGGTCATTTAATTATCGATATCTCTAGTATTTATCTTGAACGTTGCTCTACATTCCGTGACCTTGTGTGGCAAGACAATTAACGAGAGAGCTTAGTTTCTCCTGGATTTCGTGCTAAGAGTCGAATAAGCACTTTTAAAAGTTCAACAGAAACTGAGAGACTAATCCGGCCATCTTCAAACTTTTGGCAATCACGGACAAGCACAGTGGGTGAGTCTTAAGGGAGGTCGTACTTAGAGCATAAGAAGAGAGAGGTATAATGACATTTTCTCTCCTTTAGAACTTGGGATACTAAGTTTACCTTAGCCTCAGGCAATGTATTTTATCGTTTAAGAACGCCGACATAACCCATCATCACAGAGTGCCAATAATTAATCATTTCGGTTTGTTTGACCCCTTAAACTATAATTACACAGAGTGTTTTAATAACTGTACGGTTTGTTATGAATAACTTTAATTTACAAGAGGACTATTAGCAAAGCAAACAACCAACCTTTCAGCGACCAAACGAATTAGAGTCGCAGACTTGTTCCTGCGGAAATCGGTAGTGGCTTGGAAGAAGTTCAAGAGGAGAGACGGATCGGATGAGCGCTGTTAATAAGCTGGTTGATGGGCTTTATGTTTGAGCACGGGAAACTCCCGCCTAATACTCGCAGCATTCAAATTCTTATCTCTGCACCTTGCCAGTTAAAAACCCATGAATCTGTATGGGATTTAATGACAGATTTTTCTCACTCTGTGGAGATTCTCGTGAGTCAGTGTGAGGTTTTTCCCCAGCTGATGAATTATACGCCGGCATGGTGTCTAGGCTTGGGTCGCACGCAGTACATTTATCCGGGAGTCTTACTGTGCGATCATAATCCTTGTTACGCGTACTTCCGTAGAAAAAGTGGTTCTGTCTCGCGATCGTGACCAGTTTATTGGATTATGTACATTTTTCAGCTTGCATAACTGGCGGTCTTTCTTCGTGTGCGCATTTTCAGATTCCAAAAAAAGAAAACTAATTTTACAGGTCTCATTTTTGACACCCATAGAAAATAAAGTGTTCTCCATTTCTTGCTATGCCTTTTCTTCTGACTAGGCTATGATTCATCCCTTGAAGTAATTAATTTTGGGCTGTGTCGTGTTTTGGATTTTCATCCACCCATAGCCAAACTTTTGTTGCGTGCTGTTACTGAAGTAAAAATATGCATATCGTGCAGTCATTTACACACTTTGAACAATGCGATCTTTGCGGTTAATGGACAAGATTTTTTTTTCTTAGGGAAAGTTAATTCGGTCTGGCGTGTACGTGCCTGTGAATAAATAAAAAGAATAAAAAATAAAGAAATACTGAAAATACGAATACAAATAAATACTAAAATAAATAAAAAGGAAAAACAAACTCGCAAAAATCAAGAGTAGTTTCTTTTTTCAAAGATTTGCTGGCAGTGCAGCGCCTATACAGGTTACCTGTAGTAAGTGGGTATTTTAGATTATGTGAAGGAAAGCTTGGAGCAAAACAGGCCGGCCTAAAGGTAGCAGTCTTATAATATCACGAAAACGACTGATCAACGCCACTTTGCCATCCACTCCTTCAACTGAACTAAATAGAGCTTTCCGTCTCAGTCAGTTTTACTACTGTCATTCCTCATTAAACTAAGTAGCAAACTGAAGATGATTAATGAGGACCGGAAAACACTTCGAAATGGTGAGTTTCACCTACTGCCAACTTTGTTTTTCGAAGTGAAGATGTTTAAATTGAAAAATACTCGATCCACTTGATGTGTAATAAACTTGAGGTCAGCAAGCATCATCTGGCTCTTGTCAACTTCTATCCCCAACTGTTTACTGCAGTGTTGGACAGTGTGTTAGATGCTGGGCTCAAGGCGTACTGTTCCCTACGCAATCGGAAGTTCTCAGTCGGATTGAGAGGCCATTACTATTCCCTTGATCGCTAGGATATCATCTCATAGCCGGCTTATTCACTTAAACTTGGCTTCTACCGACAGTGATTTGAGCACGTGAAACACACAGGGCATGGCATGTCGCGCTGCGCTATGAAACGTTTCTTTCTCGATTCACGTTCAGTTGTTGGATCCAGACCAGTTCCTTTACCCGCTCCGTGTGAGCTTTTCTCCGGAAACACCCTGCAACGGTACACGAGAAGCTGAAACTGCCTGCGTGAGATATCCCGAGTCACTGCTGAGTGCATGGACAAGTGAATGAAGTCTGACTGATCAGTTTTTAATCAATTCTTTATCCAGCCGTCTTTTCTCGGCAAGAATTCAAGTTTGACAAAGGACCAACTCGGAGTTTTGCGCGCGAGGAAGCCGAAAAGCTTATTACATATAGAGTAACTTATGAGCTTCGAAATGTTAGTAAGCTTGCAGATCTTTTTGAGCGCTTTCAAGGCTTGCATTAGTACGAGAAAAGATATGCTGAAGAGTAAAGTCCAATTTAAAGGAAAAAGAGACAAACAGCAATCGTGACCAGTGAGTAATTAAAACAGGTCAATCACGTGATCATGCATAGCTGCCGTAGCTCGGTAACCGAGTGCCCTTAAATCAAATGCACCAGATTCCTAACTTTGTTCTCTTTAAATTGAAGATGGAGGAATTTTGACAGAAGTGTTGTGATATTCATTGTCGATGGCCAGAATCCTTGTAGGTGTGGCTGTAAAAGGCTAAAAAGGTATTCTAGGTGGTGCCATGGTGAGGCGCTTTTGATCAGTTGCATTGCTTTAAAATTTAAAGGTAGGAATGTTAAGACGCCATACAACTGTTGCGTTACTTTTCTAAAGCTTACAAAACAACTGAGTATTTTAATCGTGCAGTAAGCCAATGACGGAGTATGCTGTAACATTAACTCTACTGAAAGCAGTTTAAACGAAATGACAGCAAAACCATCTTGACACTCAAAGACAATATTGACTTTGATCTCGAAAACTGAGAAAGTTTGGCAGCACATGTCAGGGGCACTCAGAATGCTCCATCCTGGAGCATTCTTCACTTTTTTAGTAAACATTTTAGTTTATGACGACACAAATATTTAACAAGTCTTCTGTTTCAAGCGTCTTATTCAAGTTTTCAATTGTGTCTAGAAAAAAAGAAAGAAGTCTTAGAAGAAAGGCACTTCATCGGTTCCTCGTTTATTTTCCCACGGTATATTCGATCCATATTTACTTTTCTTCAATGGCAAGAAAAATGCCAGCTATTGAGTCTAAATTGGGCCTAAGTGATTGCCCTGTGTTGTGATCTGTTTGCTGCTGTTTTAAGAAAGCGATAAAGTAAAACAGGCAACATATCAAACAAACAGCCTAATCTATTTCTAGACCGAAATCTTCTTAAAGCTTAAGGAACGATTTAGAAAAAAAAATCCATTATAATACACGGCTGAGATCAGACACAATCGCCTGAAATAGGACACAAGGCAGTTCCAAAATACCCCGGATGAACTCAAGGAAAAACAAATTCCGAAGTAGCTTCCCGTTTTCGTACTTCAAAAAAGTATAAATATTTACTGAAAGGTTGAGTAAAGCTAATGAATGTGGCTAGCTGTGGGAACATTGAGGCGTTACTTTCCCACGCTAGGATCGCGTCTTCGAAAGTGTGATGACTTTAGCGTTGTAACTTTATTCTGTAGATGAAAAAAAAAAATGCTCAGAGTCAACTGACAAGTCAACCTCTAAGCTTGTGAATGCAAAAGGTCAGTTTATACTGAGCTAATGCGGCAATTTATGGTCTAAAATTATGTTGTTTATATTTCGGGAGTTACTTGGGGATTTCGTTTTGTAGTGAAGTGCAAAGGAAAACTATTCAGTCTTAGCACTTTTTGAAGCTTTTACAAGAGCTAGACTGAATACGTTTACTAACGGAACGTGACATCAGTGGCAGCTTGTTGTCATGTTGCTTTGGAGACCAAAGTATTCCAGCTTACAATGTTTTTGGAAATTTTTAGGAAACGGTCCAAGAAGATAAAAGAACAATTCAGTATGTGGCTGAATGTGCTTTGATGATTCTTGTCATTCAAGGACAATTTTAAACGTACGTGATTTTGTCAAGAACGCTAAGTGAATGCTTTTGGGTAAAATCCAGAAAAAATTGCCATCATGGAGTCATCCTCTATTTATAGATTTCTCAACTCAGGAAAGAAGCATTCAACAGGATGCGCATTTGATGATGTTCTAGTTGTGAATCGTGTTTCAGTGTTTGTTGTAGCAATTAGAACAAGACGTGGAGCGACTTTGTTGAAATGTTTGATTTGCGTGCAGCCGTTTGTATTGCCAAGGGCACTTTCTTCCCTTATTCTGTCCTAACCTGCAAGTATGCGCAATTTTCCTCGCTTTATGAGATTTAATAAACACTGACCACAATCTCTAAGACTGTCCAGTACCGGCTTTTCAAAGCGACTCTTTTACACTATATTTCCCGGCTCATGTCGTTATTTTTAGGCCAACTATTTGAGACGAATATAATATGTGAAACTAAGGGGATTGACGCTTAAGTGACTGACTGATCGAGAAAGCTGGAAGTTCGTCAAGGAAGGATTACTAAACTGAGCTCTGTGATTCCTGAGACAGCTTAAATCTTGATCGCTTGGAATTCGCGACAGATTCCATTTGGTCTTACATTCTTCGTAGCGGTGAGCTGTCTGTGCGCTTCACTAAGGGTGAAATTATAAACTTGTAGAAATTATAAACTCCCCAGGATTATTCAGTTAAGAGTGAAATAAACCTC
>Ga0126339_10001695_pt1 | contig 15262 bp, 8 predicted proteins | sample OrbTmetagenome_2_FD_92532 | JGI IMG/M metagenome (GOLD analysis project Ga0126339, IMG submission 92532) | Coral microbial communities from Petempiche,Puerto Morelos, Mexico - Orbicella T R C metagenome | ecosystem: Host-associated > Invertebrates > Cnidaria > Coral | place: Petempiche,Puerto... | reverse complement strand
TAGTACAAAAAAAAAAAAAAATGATAATAAATAAAATAAATAAAAATGGTTGGTTAAGTGTTAATCGGTGTGCAAATGTTGAGGGACCAACAAACTGCAATACAGCCACGTCAACCACAAGGTTGCACACAAAATAAATAAATAAATAAAAATAAAAAACTAAAATAAAAATAAATGAAAAATTGAAAAGTTAATCGGTGTGCAAACGTTGAGGGACCAACAAACTGCAATGCAGCCACGTCAACCACAAGGCAGCACACAAAGCAAAAAAAAATTTTTTAGAAAACCTGAGTGTAAAATAGTGCACTAACTGTTGGAGGTTTGATGAAGGGTATCATAATGGTACAAATAATTTAGGGGTTTGTATGGGTGCTTAGGGTGGGGTGATAAATTTTCTCTAACAGAAAAACAAATATTTTAGTTGTAAATGTGGTGGTGTTATTTAAAGGGATTAGCTATATAGGTTTGTTTAAGCTGTGTATGCAACATGAGAATATGTAAAATAGGGGTTGACTGTAAGATAATATAGTTTGGGTAGTGGGCATATATTAAAAAGTTAAGTTTTGTGTATATGGGAGAGTATATTTGGTCAGTTGGTTGTTATTATTTTCGTTTTGGTCTAATAAAAAAATGTAGCCACTCAGTGTTGTGCAAAATTTAATATAGTTGATGTAGATTGTGGTAAATCAGACTGTTCTATGTAATACAAATTTATAAGTGATTATGGATTGATCGAATCTCTTTTCTCTCCATTCAGATAAAGCCACTGACCATGGTGAATGTCAAAATAAAACCAGATGTGGACCTTGGAAGTGAGGTTTTGTACAATGAAATCAATGTGCCTCGCTCTCTTTTCTCCTTTGGAATGTGAAACCCAATGTTGAGAGGTTAAGATCCATTTTGCAATTGTATGTTTGCTGTGTGTATAGGGAGCGGCTAATATGGTTCCGGCCTGTATGAGAAGAGTACTCAGGGTACTCCTCACACGTCCGCCCATGACGTTATTTGAATTTTGCACCTACTGCGAAGCAGGCTGTACATTCATAATCACTATGTAATCCGATGAAAAGTATTTTTTGTCCGTGAAATTCTTCAGGACGTGAAGAAGGGAATCGCTCTGTGAGTGATAACCTTAAGTGTAAAATTCTCTTGACCACGAAAAGCCTCGCTAATGAGCCTTGTCTGGAGTCCATTCTGTTGGTGACTTTGCGCAAAACAGCGCTCAGTACGTGTAGTACAAGTTTCGTATGTCTGTAGAGCGTGATTACAGTGAATTGATTATCATTCCTTTCTTTTAAGGTGGTGACCGTAAGAAGTTAGTTACACAAAAGCCAGGTATTATGTCTTTTTATTTTAAGCGTTCTCTTCTGGGCAATCGGCTAAAAAGCTATTTTTACATTATATTAACATTTTTATTTTTACACGGGTTAACATGGAGAAGTGGACTCAGTCCTAACAGATCATCTTTGCTCAAGCATAGTTAATAGAGGGAAATAGTTAAGAAGCCCAGTAAACATCAAAGAAGTAAACAAACAGGCTAAGATTTATGTTGGAAGGTCCTTGACATCTTTTGTTTTAAGCTCATAGACTATGCATGAATTACATAATCGAAATGATTCTATTGGTTAGTTGTGTGAGCACACGTAACCACCTTTTGTATTTTGCCAGGTTTTGTGTAGGGTCAACCCCCAAAATAGCCAACAAAAACATAGAACAAAGAACCTCGCCAGGTTTTATAACCTTTTCCCTTTATTAACTATGACTCAAGTGCGCTACTGCTCAACAAATCTCTAAAACGGTAGTACCTTATGTAAAATATGTTTTGAAGCTGTCCGCCAGTTCGTGGGTACTTGCGGCTGTCTATTGCGTTTAAGTTCGTTTTGTTTTTACTTCAAAAAATGCAACTTCCATGGCGTCATGTTAACAGAACTCTTGAGTTATTTTGTGGTCGTAACCAACGTAAAGCTTTGCAGTGTGCTGGAATTATATATTTTCATAATACGAATAGAAGAACTCTTGTCATGATAGTTACAAACAACTCGACACCGAGCTTAGGAAGACTGTGGTTGGGCATTGAACGCAATCCCTTTTAAGACTTCTAGAGCCTCTCTCTTACTGGTTGGCTGAAGTTCTGAGAAAGTGAAGTTACGTTTCAGACGTCTTAAAAGACCTGGAGGGGTGTTTTCTAAAGTGTTCTGATGATCAAAATGCGCCCACAATATATTAGGTTCATTTTTCGGACATAAGATAATAATACAACTATTCCTAAAATGATATCGCTAATTCAACATTTTCTTGAGCCTAACATTCCTCACCCTCCCCTTTCCCTCGCCATGCATTTCTACATCTATATTTAAGAGATAAAAGTTTCTAAACTTCATAGCTTTTTTTTTCATAGGACTCGTGTTGAGTAACCTATCTTCTTGAATGAGTTCGTGAAAGACAAATAAAATTCCGTAAAGATTATTTCCTAACACGAGAAATAAATAAATAAATATATACGCTCTCATATATCTGTCCTTTTTCGATATTCAGTTTATATATGTGGTACTTAAAAGATCACGTTAATGTTGCACAAACCTTCAGAAATGCTGACTTTTTTCGGCTCTTACTTATGAAAATGAGACGCGCAATTAAAATTTAAAAAATAAATGCACCAAGTAAAGCAAAGTGGTCCCAATTAATTTATAAAGGCACTAAAATATGCCTACCTTATGCTTTGTTTAAGAAGCTAGAATTTATGGTTATCCAAGTTTTAACAATTACAATTTTTTACATAGTTATAGTTAATAGTGTTATTTATGGTGTTAATTACAGCGCACGAAATTTTAGGTGTAAAGTTTTAGGTGTATTTACTCTATATTTAGGTGTAAATACTAATTTACAAATGTAATCTTTCAAGATTTCGCCCAGACCAAAAACTTGCCAGATTGATTTTTCACTGATTTGAATGGAAGCTCGAAAAAAATTCAAGACGTTTCTGTGGTAGGCCAAAGAAAGCAAAAAAGTACACCTGCTAGCATTAAACCATTCAACTACTAAGTTGATTTACTGTGTTTAAGAAAAAAAAAAGTTACTTTTATTCTTTGTCGCCAACATTTTTTTAAGTAATAAAAATAGCCTGACTAAGCTCATTGTTATTCTCAAACGTCAGTCATCTATGAAAAGGGTCTGCTGATGGTAAAGTTAAAAAAAATGTGGTCAAAAGGACCTCAACCCTGAGATGAACATCAAATTTCTCCTTAGTGTTCTTGAAACTATTTTTATGATGATCCTTTGGAGTTTATGCTTTTCAATCGGAGCGTGAAATGACGTCCCAGTTCACCATTGCACTGTTTCCTGATTACTCGCAGGTCCAGATCAAACGTTCAACTTCCCATGAGACGAACTAAACTGAACTTAGTCTCATGTGAAGTTCGACGTTTTTCCTGGGCCTCAGGACCTTATTTTAGATCCTACTTCTAACACTTCAAGTGAAACAAACAAACAAAAAAAAACCATCACCAGAATGAGTGCTTGTTGGATGACGTACTGCTAACATTGAAGATTGGATGTTGATCTTTCTTAGTTTCTTAACTTATTTTCAGTATTCTATCTATAGTGTCTTAACAGCTTTCGTAGGGGTGCTACTTAACTCTGTTGTGGTTGTATTTCTCGGCGAAGCTGTGGTCTTTGAAGAGTTCGTCTTAGAGGCATCTATTCTCTTTCTCAACTTGCGCCACCGCTTGAATTCTTTCCAGGTCTTAAACGACACAGTGATCTTCTCAGAAGGTTGCGTTTTTCGGTAAAGTTCGATTGTGGTGCCTCCCTTTCTCCTGTTGATCTTGTACTTTCGTGCTCTGTAAAGCCTGATGTTTGATGCTCGTTCTATGAACTGCACAGCCTTGACTCCTCCGGATTTCTCTGTCTTCCGCACCTGCCTTGGTCTCCCTTTTCTGGTAAAGGCCACGAGGCTGTCGTTGTATTTGACGGAGCTGAATTCTGTATAAGCGTTTTCAGCGACGCGATCCGTGAAAAAGCAGTTATCCTTCCACTTACCCCGCGCCTGTTAAAGGATATATCAATGTTAATGCTTTGATAATACCATTCAGTCAAATAAATGGTCGTTCTGCGTTAAATCACTGAAACTCTGCTACGTGGTAAGATGCGTTCACATGCCAAGGGGCCCAGAGAGCTGCAGCTACCGGTTTGGGGGCGCGGAAGCGTATTGTACTCTCCTTGGGTGTGACGTCCCAAATAAATTTGGCGGCCCATTTAAACAACTGCAGGTGTAGTCTTGGAGCAGAAGGCCCCTATTTCCTTTGCTTAAAGTGTAAAGCAAAAGAAATAGGAGCCGTCTACACTCAGGTTTCTGCAGGTGGAGAAACAAAACGAGGACAGTGACATGCAAAGTGGCTCGCACAACGTAAATTCTTGTCAGTAGAGTTTGATGCATTGACGATTAGAACACTGCACCTCCCAGAAAGGACGTATCGTGATCACGCAATTTTCTTCGTAAACCAAACTTAAAAATAGCAGTTTATTTAGAAATTAAAAAGATAAAACATTTATAGAATATATCTGGTTAATCCTGTCTTAAATATCTGCAAAAGAATAAAACATTTCGCTCCTAGGCAGTATGATGGATTTGCGATCATTTTGACCGCTCTTCTCAGCGATATTACAATTGCTGTTTGATACGGCGATGATTCTGGGTATTCATTTGTATGTCTTATCATAACAGGACAAGTTCAATTGCTAGACGGCAACAGCGCAGCATTGTACTGCAACAGGCTCCACTCCAAGAAAGATGCGACCGCCACAAAACAGGGCAAATAATAGTCAAACTCGAGCCTTGACTGAGCTGTGTGTCGGACATCACTTAGTATTTTCAAAAGTAGTATGTTGGAATTTGTGTATTTGTTTTTCTTTCAGTAACCATGGCTACATCAAAGAATAGCATAGCCCGCCAAAAGAGCCGTTGATTTGTCTACTGACAGCTAAAAGCTGGTAGTTTTGCGAAAATAATTTTTCAATTCCTTTGGCCAACCAGCCAGAATTCCATCACTCTGTTAAAAATGCGTGTTACTAGTTACAGGCGACAAATGCTGCTATTAATGCTGATTCAAAATTGTGTTATTTCCTTTAGCAAACTATCACGCATGGTAAACACCTCCCACGCTTAAAAGTAAAAGGAAATCGGCATCATAAGAGACATTAAAAAGATTAACTCAGTGTACAGCGGAGATTTTGCGGTACCTAAATTGAGCCGTTTGAACTTTCCGGGCGGTGCTTTCTGCCTATTGTGTAGAACTGTTGGCTTGTTTGAATGCACTGGTTTTATCTCCCGTTAAGGTTGCCCCAACTTCACGCTGTTTATGTGGGCAAACGGGCGTGATTTCAAACTGATTTCGTCTGTGTCGTGTTGTGTTTGTGTATTTCGAAGCACGAATTCGGTGTTCAGACTTACAGGCCCGGACAGGTATATGAAAATAATTCCTCCTTCTCAAAGATGATTTTCAATGCTTCGTAATTCTGAGCCAAGAAACTGCAAAAAGAATGTCTGTGTAATCACGTTATGGTTAGAATGGCGGCAGAATCTATCTACCTACCTGTCCTGGGCCTCTGGTGAATTACTAGTGAAGGCGAATAAATCATAAAATTTCAGTTTAAGATACAACGATAACAAGTATAAAAGCTGACCAAGTTCAAACATGAGGCTGCTGTTGAGAAAAAACTTGAAATGCTTTAATTTGCAAAAGACAGTGTAGGAATTTGTCAGCAGTATGAAGATTTTTTAGATTTCTTTTTCAGTTACTAATGATTCTCAGAGTGAAACCTCTGTGCTTTAGGTAAATCGGTAAATGTCGGCTTTAGAACATGTTGGAATTAGGGTTGGACAATTGGTTCACTAGTTCATTCAACCTTAACACTCGCTACTACATTTGCTTTTATGCTTGTTATTCTAAGATGGTGACGATATTTTCCAGGCGATCTCGCTGCTTCTAACTACCGTCATTGCTTTAATTTAATGTCGTAATTTCTTTCACGAAGGTCTCAAAACTGCCTATTTTCCGCTTAAGTTTCAACAAATTAACTCTTGCAAGAGTCGTATTAATTAAATGCTGGCTCCATTTTCTGCGAAAAGTACTTTACAGACGCGACCCTAATTGCATTTTCAATAGATCCTTCAATTACTTTAAAATAAATCGGGGCGTCGTCATGTGGAAAATGAGTTGGTGAAAAATGTCACGTTGACGACAAATTGCGGGGCAGGGGTTACCTCGGCCTAATTACTTTCTTCGGGACAAAACGTTGCTTTGCGAACGTTCACCTCACGTGCGTCATAAGGCTTTATTTATGGCAGAAAGAGAGGAACCGGTAAAGGTGTTGGAGAGACGGCATTCCCCAAATTAACGTGCACACATTACATAGGCGTACACCATCCCGACATGCATGGCATTCCTTTTGCATTCGTTACAGTGAAAGCGACTTACGTCCGCAACTACTAGTTTACAGGCTTCTAAACAGTCTTGAGTCCGCTCAAAAGTTCGAGCGTCAGTCTATCATCGAAAGACTGTCTGACACTAGCTGAAGTAAGTCCTACAAAGAAGAGCAATTTAACAAATGAAGTGGCTAGGCGCGGCCGCCAACGCAATACCGAACTACGGTAGTTTAGAACTTGGAGTAATTTTCACGTTTTGAAAGACTTGGACTTGCGCGTGGAGGAAGGAAACTATGGTGGGAAATACTACCGATGAATCTTGTTTCCTTCGATTTAAATCACTTTTTAATCCAAAACAACTTATAAATGAAAAGGTTGTCACAGTTTTTCTCGAGAGTAGCTACGTCGGTGCGTAAGTAAGAATCGACTGAGTTGTCATGAATGAAAATGCAGTTCAGTCCTTGAGCTGACTTACATCAGAGTTGACAAAGACACCTTCTCTTTGAGGGGTGATTCTTTTGTTTTTGCTCACGATGTGACAGTGTTTTCAAAACATAAAACGAAAATAGATTTAATCACACAATTAGAATAGCCATTATAGGGAAGTTCCGGTTCCAAAAACGTCCTGAACAAACATGACATTAAGAACTCTTGCCAACAATTACTGAGTCGATATTCTCATTGGATCGTTTGTTGAAAGCTTAGTGCGAAGAAAAATGTGTGATTTTTGCATGTTAGATCCTAAGAAAGGTTCCAAACTTACCCTCCCTCTCAGCCTTCCTCTCTTGTCCACACAGAGATAATAGTTAGTCGCTGAGCCGCGGATGCGAACTCGCCCAAAACTTACTGATTCGATCACCAACTTTGCTGTAATAAAACAAATGAATAGGATCAGAACGCGCTGGCAAAAACCACGTTTGTTCATAGGCCTTCTGCGAATGAATCTGTCACTCATGTTTTATCGCCTCTTCAAGTTTTGTTAGTGCGGCTACTTTACACGCACAACTTAAGGGAGACCTGCTTTCAAAAGTGACGATATATTATATAAATATTATACAAATAGAAGATACATTTCTGCTCTGTCCAAGAAATCAGAGCATAAATCAATGGTGATAATGGTGCATATTAAAGCAGTTTCCGTATGTTACAGGAAATATGTGGGCTTTCATTAAACAAAGACGGAGCTTCTCCGAAAATCACTGTCTGTAATAACGAGTCGAGTTCTCGTCAGCATAAACGCAAGCATGGTTATATCAGTGAACAAAACTCAACTACTCTGAAGTAGCTTTATTCCTAGTCAGCAGGTGTGTTGACCTGTGTGTTGAAAAGAAGTAGACATGGACTTGTCGATGTTGAAACACGTAGATTTTACACAGTGAGACGCTGTTACCCCAACATTTAAAAACAGGATAACATCGACTTCCAGTGTTACAGAGCTCGCACCAAGCACGCAGCCAGCTGCAGGTTTCTGTGGTTTCGCCCCCTTGTCCCACAACAAAACAAAATCAATAAAAGCGGTCTCAAAAATGGCAGCTACGTAAATCCGCTCCGTCAAGTTTTTCTTTGTTGTTTGCTTTATCGATGAAAGGTTGGAATTAGAATGTTACAGTCGATAAATTCGCGACTTTTGAATGTGTTCAAATGTTGTCGTGTATCTGGGTAAAGGTGTCAATTTTGTGCCGAGGCAAAACTTCTATATTTGTTTTAATTACTTGTCGGCGCAGACACAAGTTTGCTTCATGCAGTGAAGATAACTATAAAACAGCCTCGTGTGGAGTAGCTCTTTGTTGCCTGTCCCGAAATCTCTTTCATGCAATTAACGCAAAGAGGATTAAGTATTTGAAAACGGATTCTCGAAAGGTAACAATGAACCAACCGCAGCGAGGCGTAAGTCTGTTAACTAAAGACTCATTCTAAAGAGGTCGATTAACCACCTCATTTCCAATAAGCTAGACACACGGAGAGAAACTTCCTTTGCAAACTGTCCGGCACGGTCATTGAAAAATTCTTTGAATCCTTCTGCTTTCAGATTTGTGTAAACAGAGCACCCATAGGTTGACAATCAAATAATGTCTCGTCAAACAATATTGGAACCCTTGAATTTTTTAGCAGGTACTGTCGAAAGGGGTTGCTTACTCACAGGCAGGTCAATGAACATACACAGTTACTTTGTTTGAAGCGAGCACGAATGCTCCTAAGAAAATAAAAGTTTGCTAGAGTTTAAAAATAACCAATTCTTAATTTGTGCTTCCTTTCAAAGAACCTGCCTTCGTTCTAATAATAGCAACAATTAACCTTGTACGTATGCGATAACTCGAATTACAGAAAAGAATGCGAAAAATTTCGCCGTTTTCCGAAACCATGGACAAACAGTCGTTTGCTGTGATTTTCGCAGCGTTCACTCACGTAAACCTAACCTCAAATTAAGAAAGAAAGGGAGAACAAAACATTCTTGTGGTCGAACTAAACAAAAAGGAAAACCATTTAAATGTCTTTGCGATGAGTTCACGCTCATGGCAAACAGAAAAAAAGCTAAATCAACTAACTTGGAATATCACAAAGAAGACAAATTATGCTAAAAACTACTTAGCGAAAGGAAATTAACGTTAATTTCGAACAATGCTTTGCAAAACAAATCAAGCGAAAAAAACTGATTAGACCTTTTCACGCAGAGGAAAAGGAGCTCAGTGTACTGCAAGCGATTTGGGAAGCGTGTGACTGCCGTAAAAAGCTGTCAAGTTTCCGAACAGAAGATTAAGACACCGTTTTTACAATAAGCATAAGGAAAGGCGACAGATAAGTAATAAACTCCAGTGTAAACAAGTTTTTACAATATAATTACACAATAACATAGCAGTTTTCGAACTGGTACCGTATTTATCTCCGTCTTCACCGATGGCGTCTACGCTCCTGTCTGCCTTGATCCTAACATGGCGGCCACTATTTCTCGAATACAACTGAATGAATCTGCGGAAAGGTAAACTTTTTGTGTCGCTTTTCATCTTCTGGTCCTTGTAAAAGTAGTCGAATACTCTCTTTTCTTCCGGTTTCTGGGAAGACGAAAGAAGAAGGAACGATATACTTAATAAGTTTGAAAATACGTGAGAGAAAATGCAAATGCATCTAAAGTTTTTTATTAGTTTCCTTTACCTGGCTTACCTGATGATTAAAACTGCTTTCCTGAGCGAGACCATCTGGCAATAACAAGCTGAAACAAGAAACATGACGTCAATAAAGGATTTGCTAGATTGTTAAAGTACAGCAACCGCTGTTTATTACTTAACCAAGTGAAAAATTGTTGATGCTACTTCAGGAAGGCGCCATTATTCATTTGACTAGGCGCTAAATTCTAATCTTAATCGATCTCGTCTTCAAAGGAAGCTTAAAATCGCTCTTCTTTTCAAAGCCTTGAAGTGCTACAACAACCAGCTGTGAATACTTACTGAAGCGCGAGGAGAGTTAACGCTCGCAGGAGATTCAACCCGAAAGCCATACTGCACTGAACTGAATGGCAGTGGCGTGCCGCGGAGAACCCTTTTATCATGATGCGTCACGATTACACACCCGTTACGTATACCGGTGAATTGCGCGCCTTTGGTACGGTGGGAAATCAGCGAGATTGGCCGCAAAGAACAATTAGGAAGTGTTAACGGAAATGTACGACAAGTGTAACCCACTCCTTCTCAGCGAAGGAAGGAACCGAGCCAGTGGTCTATCTAGGACGATTCAAAAAAACAAAACGAAGTCAGATTGCACATGTATAAACGACGGAGACACAAATCTTGCCCATTAATAAGGTGTGCCCCTGTACTTGCTAAGAACAATTAACTGTAAATGTAATTAAGATGCTTATCAAATCTTCTATCGTCGGCCGCTGGGTTTGACCTTTCTAGGTGTCAATCTAAGCTTTTTACGCCTTAATTAAATTTTAAATGTTGAATTGTTATGCACTGCGGTCGAGAGAGGCTCGATGACATGGGTATTAGACGAAAGTCTCTTGTGCCAGCGATTTGCGGACCACAGCGATCAAAGGGACGCGGGTGTTAAAACGCGAGTTCAGAGTAAATTCTTTCAAGCCCATTAGAGGCAGCAGCGGCGACATGAAGGGCTCGTGTGGATAACCTATCGATTAAGTCTCGTCTGTTATTGGGCTAAAAGAACAATATGTCAATAAAAGTCCCTGAAAGCGGCCGACTTATTTCAGTTAACAACTTGAAAAAAGAAGCGGATGTTTGGAAGATTAGATGACCGAGCGATATCAAAAGATTTTTCTTAGCTTCATTATTCAGCTATTTAGAGTTTGCGAGTTTGTTTTTCCTGCAGGCAACAAAAGCTACAAAGCTGTTATTTCATTCATTGCCTGCCACTTTTGTCGTACAGTTTTAGATTTTGACGGATTTAGGTCGATTAACATTTGTAACAAAGCAATTTAAAAGCGTGAAATGCAGTTAACCTGCCACTAAAGTGAAATACGAGATGGAGGATTATGTACAGTGAGATAATGGTTAGAGTAAATTAAAGCAGATAATAAAATGTCCAAATTATTGGCTAATATACAATGTGAACCAAACAAGTTACAGAATCCCACATCATTGCTGTGTTACAGCTCATTAAACTGTGTAAACAAAAAGCCAAAGAAAACCAATATCCTCTTTTTTGTCTTATCGAAAAGTGCTATCATCTGTGCACGCGTGTCGCGGCCAACATTCCGTAAGAGGAAAAATTAGCCCTGAATTTTCCTTTGAACGTTCTTGAATAAGCTTGGTTAATATGACAGTTTACATTCCTTTCAGTGACTAGAAATGATATCTCGGAAAGCACACCTATGAGGGCCTCCGGGCGGCTTCTCTTACTGAAATCTAAAAAGGTGACAATCTGCACTTCCTTCCATCCTCTCGGAGTGCTACCTATAGCCGAAAAATCTCAAACCTGTACAAAATACCTCGAAGAATTTCCCTTCGGCAAACATGCATCTTAATGGTTGTTTGTCAGTTTCTTTGCAGTGGCTCTCGCCGCAGAAGGCTGCGACGTAAACTTAAGGAAATCGCCTCGCAGCAGTGACGTCACCGGGCTTCTAAGGTCGACTTTGGCCATGTAGATGATGTCCATAATTGATTTGCTAAGATTATAATCTGTATGTCTTTATTACTGTAATAAGGTGAGATGATTGCTGAGTTTATTGCACTCAATTTAGATGGTTTGCCTTACGTGAAACAAACGATGTTGTAGAGTTTTGTTGCCGATTGGAGAGTAACACAGAACTCGAATTAATTGGATATTGAGAGGTTTAATTTTATCTTCAAGTCAGTATAATAAAAGTACAGGGCGTGAACACTTATCTGACACAGGGAAATTTTAAACTTGGGCCTGTCTTGATTTCTCAGTGCTTATCACCGAGAAATGCCTTTGCAAATTATCCGGGTGTAGAACCTTTATCTTGTGCCGTTAAAAGTGAGAATTTACAGAGCTTGTCTCCTCCTGCAGTTTCACTGGCTCCTAAAGTCTTCTTCCACATACAATCTTGGCACCGGATTATCCGGGAGACGGTAAATCAATTGAAAAAGTATAGTTTTTCGAGAGATCGTGGTCTAATAGGATATCGCAAGGTATTAATGACAAAGTGGGGGAGGGGAGGGGTGGTGTCTTGACAAGGGAACCCGCAGTTAACCTGCTTACGAAAGAAAATCCTTTTGACGAAATATTTATTACCCCGTTGAAAGTGTTCTTTGTAGCTTGAGCTACTTTGGGGAAGCGCAAAATGTTAAGTAGTTACAACGTTTAAGTCATAATATAATACTGACAAGGACAGCTCCAAGGTACTGTATCCTCCTCCCCCTCTCCCCCATTCACTGAGCGATACCTGTTATGATGCTAATGTAATTTGCAACATTGCAACTCTCTTCCGATCTCTCTATACGTGTTGATGTTCGTTAAACGGAACTTCGTTTTCTCTTTTTCGTATCTCGGATGATTCCAGACAATTTAGTTCGTCAAAGAGAAGGCGCATTTTTCAGATTTCCGCTCTGGTCACCCAGCTATCACCGATAACCGCGTATCGATATCTTCGCGCACAGGAGATTTCCGAAAGGGTAATAGGCCAACTCGTCGAAGGATACAACAGATTTGCTAAGGCCATCATAAACTATCACCTGTTATCTCAACTTCTCCCAAGGAGCTTCGAGAAATTGCAGACTTTCTTCTTAGAATGCTCTGAATATTTTGTCCTCTGGTGGACACTCGATACGATGGCGGGATTATAATCCATTTTACACACAGTTTTATTTCACAGCATGGGCCCATTTTCCTTCTTGGAGGGTCATTTAAGGATTTTTGTGAAAGAGAAAACTGCTTCTTCGGCAGACTCGAGGCGCCAAGTTTGAGCTGTGACGTATATTGTTACGTGGGAATTCGTTTCGTGAAAAACAGAAAACTAATTCCAAGGTGTCTCTTTATGAAAGATTCACACCACATACTTTTGTGACTCTGAATTTAATATTTCAATATAGCAAAGAAAAGCTGGCAAGAGTATTGCCATTGAACGATATTTGAAATCCTTTTATCGGTTTTATTTTAAGAAGTTTTACGTTTTAGAGTAATACGTTACTAAGCTTGGTCTTTTGTAACCAACATTCACCCGTTAGACTCATCTAAATCTCAAGAGCTGAATTAGTAATAGACCTGTGTGTCATACTTAACGTCCCATGCGTCCTGGTCGACTTTCAAAGTTTCCTTCTTTCAAAATCACGAACGAGATAGTTTTAACGATAGCAACATTGTGGGGGCGTGCAGTGTTCTCGACTTGAAAGTGTCTTAATGATGACCAAATCATAATACGCTGATAATGAAGATTATAACAGCTAGACACGACTAAATCTGATAAAATAGCTGTCGCAATAGAGTAGTGGATAACTCCATTCTGAAGCTTCTTTTGCATCGATAAAGAGCCAAAACACAAGAATTGTGTTGTCTATGACTGCCTGTCACGGCTGTGCGTGGAAGGATTTGGGGTTTGCCAATCTTTGGAATGTTTATTTTCGAAATCTGTGCTGGGATCTTCCTGGATTCTGGGTCTCTCTGAAGCTCTCCTCGTTGACACATTTAACCACAAACAGGTTCCCAGAAATACTCAGACCCGTACGCCTTGTTTGTGAGAACAAGATCTTATCATTTTATAACCTGAAGCCAATAACTCTTTCATGAGGAAAGATAAATCTTGAAACTGGAGGAATGTTTTGGTACCCTTATTTCTTAATACAACTTCCAACGAAACAAGCTTAAAACATTGCCGTCCGTCTTTTTTGGGGGAAAGAAGATCTTTTCATTCATTGGAATTCATAGCCATTAAGCCAACAATGCGGAATTTTATGTCAGCAAAACTATTCATCAGGTGAGACGCAGATGTTTACACTGGAGCCACAATTCTAAAGACCTGTCGATCGCATTTAGTACAAATTGGCCAAGATAAGGAACATAAAACTACCCTGGAGGAATTCCCATGCGAAAAAGGCGTGGTCATAGACTTTCACCATTGCTCAGGGGCAGTGTTTTTATTGGAAAGTGGCCAAAGCTCAGTCAGAACAATGGATTTCTGATGATTCTTTTCCTGTCATTTCTAATTACGAATTCCTGAAGACAAAATTATTGACGGTCATATGAGGTTAAATCCTTCCTTTGGTAAATTTGCAAGACCTCCACTTCACCTATAACTGATGTTTTAATCGTTTTCACTTGTTTCTGTGTTTATTTCAGATAATAAAAATAATTCTTGAGATGCGCGCGGTTAAATCCAACTCAGACGATCCGTACTAAATTGCCAAAGGTCTCAAAGCATCAACAGACAGTCGGCCATGAGCGATCGATGTCTTAGATACTAACTCACTTGAGAGCGTTAAAACATTTGAAAAATGTTTACTTTTCATTTTCCCTGTACCAAACAGATTAAGCCCTTGACCGTCGATATGGGGCACTTGTTCTTAGAATCATTTCTTCCTGCCAATATGAATTTCATGGATTTTTGTCATGAATTTGCACCATTAGACATGGCTACCAAGTTGCACCATACAATGCGTATTTTCGCCTCCCTTATTGGAATTTCATCAGTGAGTTTCGAATGAATATATCAGAGAGCAACAACTTGAAAAGCGTTCAACATAGCTCAATTTCTGGCCTCTTAGACAACTTGGCTCTAGAAACACACACGTACTTGAATTTTAGAGGATTAGCTCTTCTCCTGTGTGAAAACTAAAAAAACACAGCGGCGGTATCGGCGTAATTTTATTTAGCCCGCGCAGTTAGCGCTGCACGCGTGTTACGGACCATTATCACAGTAATTTCCTTCCACTATAGCAAACATATTCAGCATGCTATTTGAAGTAAAACTAATATTTCCAATTTCCTATTGAACCTGCAAATAGATTTTCGGCTTCGACTGTTTTCCTTTAAACTTCGTGCCGTCACGTTTTTTGCCGAAGACCTTTGCTTTGCGGTAAGTCAGGGAATGCCGTCATAAGCCGGCCGCGCGGCTGTGTGCTAAACACAGATGAAATGTTACTATTCTTAAATCAAGTTCCTATTCCTCTAATAGAGTTAATGGAACGGTTCCTTCCGATGTGATTCAATGAACTGCTAACAGTTCCTATTTTGATACAATTTGGCCGGTTAGCGCATTCATCGAATTGACAAATATGGCCTGGCCAATTTCTAGGCTCTCATCTAGCCCATAGGGCATATTGAACAATGATTCATTGTGTCACTGAAGCAGGTAATGAACTCACAGTCAGCGATGTGACAGAATAGTTCAAGAGATTCTATCCACTCACATCACTATATTTCGCTTAC
>Ga0126339_10001694_pt1 | contig 15269 bp, 5 predicted proteins | sample OrbTmetagenome_2_FD_92532 | JGI IMG/M metagenome (GOLD analysis project Ga0126339, IMG submission 92532) | Coral microbial communities from Petempiche,Puerto Morelos, Mexico - Orbicella T R C metagenome | ecosystem: Host-associated > Invertebrates > Cnidaria > Coral | place: Petempiche,Puerto... | reverse complement strand
TATTATTATTATTATTATTATTATTATTATTATTATTATTATTATTATTATTATTACTATTATTATTATTATAATCAACTTGTGGGCTAAATGACCGGTAACCATGAGGGGCTAACGCTCGAAACGTCGGCGTCACAAACTCACTATGGCAGTTAATTCACCTTTGTCAACTTCAAGTTGAGAAACAACTTAGTGGTTCGTTTAAACTTTAAAGTCATTTAAATTTGGCAAACTATAATGCGAACTTCAGCGCCTAAAGAAGAACACAGCTAGTATTGTTTTAACGGTAAATAGTCGTTTAGCCTACGAGTTGTTTTGGAGGAGAATTTACATTTTGAGCTAGAGACTGAATGTGCTAAATGAATAGTATAATTTTCTTTAACAATGTTGCTAGGGCCTGCACAACTTTTATTAAAATATTCTTTTTACCTCTTTTGCCTCCGCAGATGAGAATATGAGTATCACGCCTGGTCAAGCAATGTTCTGTTTCTTTCTTATCACTGTCGCAGTAGCTGTTGGCGTGACATTATTTTGCTGTCACGTCAGTGGTAAAGATCCTGTCTCCACCTTCGACTACATCGTGACGCGACTTAAGTTTTACTATTTTTACTATTTCAGAAGAGCTCCTGGAGGGAACAGATACTTCTGATACCTTGGACTCTAGTATTCAGTTTTCAGAATTTTGTCTAGTTTTTAACATTATTGCATGTATTTTATGGTGTAAATTTGACCGCGAAGCACTGTGGTTTGAAGTGAATGCAGTGCCCTGATAAGTTGTTTTAACTTGTGTAAAGAGATAGAAAAGGCTCCCGATGTGGCGAAAGTCAGCGACATTCCCAGAAAAATTCAATTTTCTTTTTTGTTAATAAACGCCGTTTACTAACTAGAAGCAATGGTACCTGGGAATAGATACATGAAAAACCTTTACAATATGACTGAGAAAATTACTGCATTGTGATTGGCTGAGAACAGGCCAATTTGTAATTTGCACTGCAAAGTAAAATAACGCGCGCTGTTTCGTAACTTGCTCAGTCATATAACAAATGAGTAATCGTACAAAAGCTCGTGCAATTAAGGATTTGAACTACTCGTGATATTAAAAAGTTATTTGAAATTACATTTGCCTAAGACTAGTGCAGTTTTCAGAGAGTTTTCAATATCACGCGAAGTCTAAATCGTCAATTACACTCGCATTCTTTCATTTACCTATACTTATTTTCAATGAAATATCATACTTTGTAAAATTTCACACCGTAAAAACTGCAATCTTTTAACTTTAAAAAATGTACATTTTAGATATTTAATAGCACTGTAAATGATGCAGTAGCAAGGAAGTAAATAAAGTAAAGGACATGCGTGTGTTTTGGTTGTTAATAACTGCCACGGGAGTGCGTCTACTGACCTATATGTGGTCGTCCTCATAGGATACTTGAGGGCCGACAGTCTTCTGGCCAATTCAACTGGCCAAGTCGGACTACGAATAGCCTCATTTTTAGCGTGACGAGAAAGAGAGCTCGAGAGTAGGAAAAGCTTCGCAAAATCTGGGACCCTGTCATCACTGCTAGAATTTTTAACCCGAGTAGAAAAGGGTTACCTGACAAGAGCGTCAGTACCATGTTCCAGGCGTTCGTTTAGTTGAGAACAATGAGAAAAGCGTTGAGAGAAAAATGGGGAAGGGTGTGGTACTCTCCTATCTACTGTTACTCTCGTCTTTTTATTGTGTTAGTCCCCAACTTACTGAACGGCTGCAACAGGAAACTGTTTTCGTCTAAATCCTCTCAGAGGATTTGCTGAAAAAGGTCACCCGTTGCACAGATTCAACTTATCCTGGGTCGTGCAACGGCTGGAGACTCTAACAGGTATGTGTGCAGTCCGAGCAAAAGCTAAAATTTGCTATAAAGAACAAAGCTTCAAAGAGGCAGTATTCTTGGAGGAAGAATCTACGAAGCACAATGAAACGAGCAACAATGAACTATCTTTTATCCGAGAATGAGAATTTATTTACAGTCGAACCTCTCTGTACGGACACCTCTCTAAAACGGACAGTTTCCTATGTACCGACAAAATTCTCATACATTTCCTCTAAAAAAAAAAACCTCTTTAATGCGGACCCTCTCTAAAACGGACAACGAACACTAAATCTCGGTCCTAAGGAGCAAATTCATACAAATTTAACCTCTCTATTTCGGACACTCGGGGACCAGGTGTCGATAATTTGCGGTATGTACCATATCCTGTCGACGGTTACACAAACATTGCCACTTTATCGTCCAGATCAGCGACACCAATGCCACAACAGGTCAAAATGTTAGTTTGCAAAACGTACATTTACAAATGCAAATACAATACAGACTTAAAAGTTGCGCCATCATGGTGCCCTCTTCAATACGGACACCTCTCTAATACGGACACTTCGTTCTGCGCCTTCGGTGTCTGTATTAGAGAGGTTCGACTCTAGACTCGGTATTTCTAAATAATTCTGCTCTCCATCGATACCTTTGGTTTTAAAAAACTAAATGCTACGCAAATTGACCGTTGTAAACTATTACCAGGACGCCAAAGTAAGTTAGCTTAAGTTAAAATAGGTGATTTGTGAAATAATGTAAAACATACACATGATTCGTAATCTGAAGGAAACTAGGCTCGTGGTTCGTGACCGGACACCCCCTGCCCTTTAGCACCCCGTTGTACTACGCCCCGTAATATTAGTTGTACTAGGTTGCTGTAGTAGATTACTGGTAAAATTGTCGATCTCTCGTGATCTCTGGAATGGAGTATCTTTTTGCTTTGTTTATGGCAGAGTCGGACGTCAAAAGCATTCCTACCCTGTGCGTTCAAGCCTTCAGGGTAAGAGTTTGGGTCTGCGTAAAGGCTATAACTTTGCACGCCAAACGGACCTAGGGAAGGCTTGGTGGCTTTGTAGCAGGCCTGGCCCCTCAGTCATTCCCGAAACCATGTCGAAGCACAAATATGGCGGCCGAGGAGGAGTGGTATTTTGAGGAGGAAGGGTGCCTTCAGTTCAGTGGCCGTCCAATCTCAGTTACATTTTCCCCAGCGTCAAACTGCTTCATCTGTACGCTCGAGGATGGGACGATTGAGGTTGTGGATGCGCGTTCCAGTTTGCGTTTGAAGCGAACATCGACAGCAGGTCTGTTTAATGAGATGAAGCATGTGATTTTGATGTGAAAACGATTTATAAGATTGCCCGTTCCCTTTTTTGCCTCTACTGTTTGAGCAAATTACCTAGGAATTAACTGCTCAAAATGCTGACAAGTCATCTTTGCGCGAGGTTTTAATAATTAACATAATTCTTATTGTTGTACAGTAATATATCTTAAGCCTACCTATGGTTCCACAAAGCGAAATCGATCTTGTTCAATACGTGCAGCCAGCCGTTCAGAATCTTCAGGGTGAACCAGACTTGAACAACTTCGCTGTAATCACTGTCTGTAAGCTACGAAAAGTCGTTGAATTTATGCTAGCATTCTTGAAATTCACTTTTCAATTTAGTCACGTTAAGATTATATAATACCTTACGTCAATATTTTTGCATAGGGTTAGTCCCAACTGCAAAGATTGAGTTGAACTGTGAGAAACATATGTCAGGGTGCAAAGAGAACCAATTTTGAGCTTGCCCAAAAGGCAAGCTGTAGCTATGATGTAACAGCCCGAAAGTCATTCTCACTATCTCCACAAAATTTCATGTCTTGCAGTTTTTCAGTAATTTGAATTTCCTCACAAATTTTCCCAAGAAACTTCACTTGCCCATTGGTCAAGTGAAGGACAGAATCCACTAGGTTGACTGCAAAATCCACTAGTGGTCACTTTTCCTAGGCTATTGGGCATGACTTTTTTTGTAAACTGATAATGTGGAAAAGTGGAGGTATTGCATTGTGACATGGTGAACTGTGGGGGCAACTTGCACTGTTTACAAGGCTCTTTATAATTGGCCAAACAAGACATTAGATAAAGAACACAAACAATGCCCCTAGCTCTAAGAACAAAAGAGGTACAAATAATTATTAACAGGAATGAATCAAAACAGAGGTCTTAAACAGTGCAGGTCAACTGAAACTGTGAACATTCACCACTGATGCTGAGTCATAATTAGCAATTTTAATCCATAATCTGTAAAATGGCAAAATGGCTCACCTGTGTACATGTGCTCACTCTTTTGTCAAAAAATTAGAAAGGGGCCTCAGTAGTGTTGTAGCATTTCATCTGATAAGTGTAATTGCTGTCTGCATGACTTTGCTTGAGATATTGATTTTTGCCACATTTTATATATGAAGGGTTTGTTTTAAATCTCAAAATAATTTTGTCACTACAAAATGCCCTTCATGGACTGCAGAGGAACAGGGGAAATAAGACGTGGATAAATTATGCGCACAGGCTTAGAATATAAGATTATGTTTATGACTTATGGCATGACATGCAACATATTAGGTGAAAAAAAAGTAGAGTTTCTTTGCTAATGATTCCCAAGTATTACTTCACATGATATCTGTAATATATGTAATATAATTAGTGGAGTCCATTTTTTCTGTCTACTTAGAGAACACAGGGCCTCTGCAGTGCAGATTTTGTCCTGAAGTGGAGAAGCTGTTCATTACAAATGGATATGTCTCTGGGTTACGGAAGGATCTCAATGGTGTGTTGCTGCTGGACAGCATCTTACAACCTCCTCTTAAAGGTCCCTGCTTGGATCCAGTTGTGTTGGAGCTAACCCTCTCAGATGTAAGTGTTAAACTCTATAACAATCACAAGGTCCTATTTTCCAGTTGGGGAATCAGAAATGCTGACAACAATGACAGTGATGTTGCTGATGACTGCATTGGCAGCAGCAGTGGTGCTGGTGGTGACAATGAAGACAACAATGACACATCAATCATTTCTTTTGATTATAGTTCTCAACAGAGTTTGGAGCAAAAGAAAGCTTCTGAAAAGTTTAGTTATTAGATGTTTGGCCTGGAAGGGACTCAACAAAGTTTTATACAGGGAGGCTTCACCCGAAGTCCAACGCCTTACCCTTTTGTATACCATTTTGACATGAAAGGTACCTCTTTCATATACCTTTCATTGAAAAAGTTATCCATTTCACATATGTACTTAAGAATATCGTGTCTCTTTTCTAAACCCTTGAAATGAAGTTAGTGATGTAAAGCTTAATAAATTAGATGATACAGCTCTAAGGTGGGTCTGTGCAAAGTATTTAAATTAGAGTCCCTTTCAAATACCTAAATGACAGATTTCCCTACCTTTTCATATACTTCAACTTATGAAATCCCTACCCTTTTATATACCTGAAGCCTGAAAAAGGTACCCCTTTAGGGCAGAGCCTCCCCCTGTAGGCCATTATAGCAAGTACCCCTCTGCCATGGGTGTTTGACTTTATAAGGCTTACATTGTAGTTTTGAAAAGTGTAATTGTGTCAAGAACATGATCAGTGGCAGTAAAATCACAAAAAATTATTAATAGTACATTCCTCAGCTTATTCAGATTAGTTATTTTTACAGCTACATCCTTTTCTTATATATGTAATACTGGTTGAACAAGCTTTTCCAGCTGGAAGAAACATATAGATGCATTTTTAATGAAATAATGGTGAATTGCTCAAGCCATGCACACAAAGCTAAAAAGTAAAGCTACATTGGCAATTAAGGTGGCCTCTGCTAAAAGCCTAGTGGTTTTTGGAGGTCCCAGTTACCCTATCTAATTTGTTGCACTTGTATGTATTTTTTTTTATATTGTGGAAAATAAATGATAATGATAGAGATTGTGTAACTTTTTAGGTATAGCTTCCAAAAAACTGTGGAAACACTCACCTGTGGGCTTGTGTTCCCACAGCATCTCTCATTCTCCCAAACTACCATGTGTGTTTGTGTAACTTGAGAGGAACATGGTACATGTTTAAGCTGGCTAGGATTTTGCCTGGCTAATTATAGTACATCTGTTCTGTCTTATGTTTCCAGGCTCTCCAGTTGTTATCAGCTATGGAGATGTGTATCTCTGCTGCAGAAGATGACGTTAGGATGAAATGTATGAAGGTTGTACATTCAATGTTAAAGGAAGAAGTGGATAAGGCTCAGTCACTGTCAAGTTCCAGCCATGACAAAGCAATCAAGGTAATTATACATTGTCTCTGCAGGGTGCAGAGAAAATCAGCATTACAGCTTGCTTATCACCAGCAAACTTTTACGAGTCTGAAAAAAATTCTCATCAGCATGATTAATTAGAACTTTAAAGATTAAAATTAAAACAATAATTTGATTTCTTATGGTAGTTCTGGAACTTGAATTTTTGCTCAAATAACTTCATTTGCTCATAAGGGAACTGACCCAACCAGCTTCTAAATTCTCCCTGCTTAGTTCCTTGCCCCCGAGTAGGGGATAAATTCTCCCTGCACTGAACACCAAATTGTCTTTGTGTATGGGAGGCGTGGTGGCCTCATAGCTTGTACGCTCATCTCCTGATTAAGTGGCCCGGATTCCAGCCCTGGCCAGGGACATTGTGTTGTGCTTTTGGGCAAGACACTTTACAGGGCTCGAAATTGTGACTCACTGGTCGCCAATGCGACCAAAAATTGAGCACTGGCAACTAAATTTTCGGAACTGGTCGGCAGCTGATGACTCGCATTTTGTCCGATAACTAAAGAAAACCACAACACAACTTTTGTTTTTAAATCTTTGTATTAGGAAATCAATCAGATATGGTAGCTAGTATACAGCTCACCTTTCCATCCCCAGTAAAATAATGTCTGAATATTACAAGATAATTGAAAAAATTGAATGTATTTCAACACGTTGATACTGCGTTCACGGCGCGCCATATTGTTTCAGCGGCTTCTTCCAAAACTGGGATCGCAGGCACACTTCAAAACCATGTGCTTTTCATTTGCTGCTAAAATGGTGGCAGATACCAATCAGTTGAAGGAATTACGTGAGTTTTTACGTGTGGGGAATGAAGATTCGGCCTAAAGGTTAATCCAAACTTCGAATCCTTCATCAGTTGTTGAATAAAATACGCAAATACGCAAGGACCCGAGGTTGTCTCCCAATGAAAACCACAGACTTAAAACGTTTTATACTTCCCTTCATTGACAATGACTACGGAGACAACCATCATCTTCGCACCAGAGACACATCACCTGAGAACAACGGTAGCTTTATAACTAAGTGTTACTCGTGTTGTGTCTAATTGTTTTTGCTCTTCAATTGTGACTTTTCTTGCATGCTAAGTAACGTATAAAATCATGTTCTTGTGTGAGTTATATATAAAATAAGTTGGCGACCAAAATTTACGATCTGGCAACCAGAATTTTTCCGTTACTCGCCAGCTGGCTCCCGAACGAAAAAGTTAATCTCGAGTCCTGCTTTAGTCCCTTAGTGCCTCTCTCCACCCAGGTGCAAAATGGGCACCGGTGAATTTAGTGTTGAGGTTGTAACCCTGCAATGGACTAACAGTCTATCCAGGAGGGGAGTAGAAATAACCCTACACCTGTAGTCGCTTCATGCTACAGAAACCGGGATAGGCTCCGGCCTGATGGGCCAGGTGGCTCGTATGCAGACTTTACCCTTACCTACTAATTTTTACATGTTTTCCTTCAAAGTGGTGCACCTGCCAGTTAAAGTATGCTTGCAGTGCACTGGATGCAGCCTTTGCCGATCTGATCACTTACCTTCAGAGAAGTTGTAAGAATCATGCAGCCCTCCCGGTGGTTTCAGCCGTGCAGTCCAGGACAATGTACCTGCTTGAAGTAGTCACAACTGACAATAAGCCTAGTTTACCTGGAAATAAATCTCCAATGTTTATGGAAGCAGTCAGAAGAAAGACATTTTCGTCGTGGCCGCACAAAGAATACAGGTATAGGGCTGTCATTAAGTTTTAAGTCCTATGTTGCTGTGATCTTCACACCCATAACAAACTTATCACTTTGTGGGCGAATGGTATCATCAAAAGACAAGTTCACTCATAACATCAAGTGTCATCAAGTATACTCAGGCGGTACAGGTGTTATGGTTTGTGGCCCTTAGTTACACCCCCGAGGTACTGTATATTACACCATGGATGGGTCATAAAATTGATTTTGAGTCACAATTTAAATATTGATAACAATATTTATAAAATTTGAATTATTGTTCAGTAAAAATGAGTATTACTTTGACCCGCCTGAAGTCCAAGAAAAAACATTAATTCATAATCAGTTTGCCCTGTGAACCATATTTAATGGAAGTTATGTTTTGTTTAAGGTGGGCATATCCAGAAGCTATGGCCAAAGCTGGCTTTTATCACCAAGTGAGTTTGAGATGTCACTGGACACCCACTATATGGACACCCACTTGATATAAACAGTTTTGTTTTCCTCAGAAAAAAAAAGCTCATATATTTTGTCTTACATTAACCCACCTAATACAGACACTGGTAGTATGGACACTTGATATAAACATTTTCATTTCCTCAACAAAAAGCTCAATATTTTGTCTTACATTAGCCTGTTTAATACAGACACTGAAATATGGATAAAGGATGCTTTACTCTGGCCTAAGTGACATGATCCTTACAAGGTCAACCTTGCTTATTGGATCTGATTATCTAACCACTGTAAATTTTGATTTTGCACAATTATGTGCCAATTGTATCTTTTACGAAAATGAAAGCTTTCTACTGCCCTTTTGCTTTTCTGATTTGTCCAAAGAATAATTTCCTAACTTTGTGTTATTTTAAAGAGACGTTTCGTTTGCCTAGGCTAACTCTTTTAAAAGGATGAACTGAATATATGTTGTAGTTAATTATTGATTTCAGTTAATTTTTGATATCAACTATACAGTCAACTCACTATTTTGAACCCTCTGGGGAACAAAAAATAGTTCAAAATAGCGGGAGTTTGAAAAATAGCTGACAATAAATGACTGAAAGTCAGATCCATGGGAAATAGTTTTGAGATGGTTTTGGAATTTGAAATAACCAAGTACAAATTAGCAGGGTCCAACTGTCAGTTGTTCCTTTTTCTTGAGTTAGTTAACTGTTCTTAAAACTAACTCCAAAAAAATGAACCACATATAGCTGAAATCAAAAATTTTCTACTGTAGATCGTACAATTTCTAGCAATAGATTTGGATTTATTTAGTTACATGTACTCTTAGTTGCTTCTCTGCCCTATTATGTTACTATTTTGGGTCTTTTTCTCTTTCAGCCTAGTAATCGTGGAGATGACCGAGCTCTCTGTTTTACTTGCAATGTGTGTCTGGTGTGTTGGGAACCAACTGATGAACCCTGGTGAGTAAAGACAGCAGATTCAGGTTGGGCATTTATCACGCTCAGTTATTGCATTTGCTGTAATGATTGATTGTGTTACAATACAAAATGTCAGACATTGCTAGGTGGAAATAACAACATTCTATCCAGAAAAAAGCAGGTTTTGGTTAGTAGGTCACCTCCTCATTCAATAAGTTTGTCAATAATTGTACAATATACATGTACTATAAATCCTCCAATTAGCGCTCGGGTGCTTATTTCATATTTAGGAGAAGACTGGGATGCTTATTCAAGGGGCACACTTAATTGAGGGGGGGTGCTTATTTGATTTTTCCCAAATCGTAGCCTGACATGATCATTTTTTTAATGCATCATCTGCGTGTAAACAACAGCATAAGCTGTTTATTGACATAAAAACCTGATCCTAAAGTTTAAATCGCGGCACCGTTAGCATTTGTAATTTTTTTCCAAACTTAACATGTTCACAAACTGAAACAATGCACAAATCTAATACTACACAATGAAAACTATACATCCTCTGTTGTCTCATTACTTGTCAAATGGGGGGAGGGGAGGGAGTGCTTATTCGAGGGAGGCGCTTATTTTAAATTTTGGCTGATCGGAGGAGCGTTTATTCAAAGGGAGCGCTTATGCAAGGGGGGGCGCTAATTCAAGCATATACGTTATGTGTTATTAACAAAATATAATGAAGCTCCTGGCTGATAGAAACAACCACATTGTTTTTTAAGTTTGGCGGTTGTAACAGACTTGTCATTCTGTCTGTCAGGTCAGAGCATGAGCGCCATTGTCCAGACTGTTCATTTGTGAGAGGAGACCACACTAAAAATGTTCCTATGTCAGGTGGGTGAAGTCCATCGTAGCTCTCTGGGAACAATCATAAGTGTATGTAAGGGACTAAGCGAGTTCTATTGGAAACCCACAAATCTGATCGATTCTCCCAAAATTTTATATTCACTGACTGAACATGATTGCAACCTGGTTACTCTTGAAAGGACAGATTATTCTCTAGTTTTGGCTTAATAATAGATAAAATTGTGGGCTTTGAACTGGAATCTAATGAGTTTCATTACAAAGCAGAAAGAAATAGGCTACTCACCCTTGTCTCCTTTGAGTAATTGTCAACTCAGTTCTGTCGTTGGCCATTCACTCACTAGAAACTTGGGGGCAGGGCTAAAACTTGGACGACTAAAAATTTAGGTTTAATTGCCCAATACGCAACTACAATACGAAATGTTTCAGTGCGATTTATTAGAAAATACAAAATTAAAATAATTAAAAGATAAAATAACCAGTAATTTAATCGGACTTTGTCTTTTTTCTTCCCCTTAACTCTAATTTCACCAACATCAGTAAATGTGTGGTTCTTTAACTGCAAAATTCCACGGGAACTGAATCCATAATGAGATGTTATTTTGATATCTCTGTCGCCATGTGACTCCAGACTCACCCAAAGTAATTTGCTGTCTGTTCTGTGTCATCACACATGCTTGTGCTTAATACACAACAATCGTTGACAAAATGTTGAATCCCTCACTGGTTGAGCAGTTGTCGACCAAAAAACTGAGGAATAAGAAAGATGCTCAGGAAGCTAACAAAAGCTGTACAGCATTGACAAAAACTCCTGAATGTGTCAAAATAGTTGGACAAAAGAGAGGCTGTGGCTGGTGTTTCATGTAACTACAGCTGCAGAAAATCCAGGGCCACTTTATATGGTTCTGGGCAACTGAGAAATCAAGGAGTTTGGCCCGGCTTGCTGGCACTGAAGTTGGTTTGTCTCTGGCAGTATATGCACAAATCTATTTGGCTTTAATTTTTTTTTATGTAAGATTTATTGTATACTAGATTCTTGAATAGTGTTGGTCTTTTTACATAAAAGGTCACAATCCTTAACTCACAGTTAAGGCTTTCAAAAATCAATTTTCTTTCTTCCATGTGGCCTGGTTGAAGATGTACATGTATGCCATGCAGCAATTTCTGATTCTGTCTCCTGCCATTGTTTTTTTAGTGTCACTAGCTACTGCTCCAGCTTGTGCTCATGAATCAACTCATGTTAAAGTAAGTTGGTCAAGCCATGTTAGTAATGGTACACTGTGTTGGGCTTTCACTCTAACTATATTCTTGGAATCATGTATTTTGTCTTGTTATGCTGTGTGTCCTTCCACAAATTATACACTCATTGTAATTGCTCTGATATTTTTACCAAATTATTTGCTTTCATATTTGGTGGCGTTTGGTGGTATATTACGAAAATGGAGGAAAAATTCAATGATCAGCTATGACAGTGTCCCTTTTAAAATTCATACTGTCCTGGAATAGCTCCATCTCATTTTGAGCAACTGGTATCCAATCCTATCCCACCCCAAGACTGGGAATTTCTTGCATGTTCAATACCTGTGAGACTCTGGTGTCTTGCTACCGTGTCTGTACAAACTTTAGTTGTCACTCTCACTCCATGAAGATTACTGGTAAGGTTGCGTTCAATACCTGTACATGCATATGCAATGAGTTCTTTTCAAGGGACAAGGAAGTACTTGAGCTTAGAATATTGGATTGCACAAATACCTTGCTTTTCGTTGGTGCAGGTCATCAGCGAGAGCTCTTGTTCCCACTATATTGCAACGTGTAGTGAAGATGGACATGTCATCATCTGGAACATCCAAGATGAGCTTAAGGTTGGCAACCATTTATTTGCATCCTGAATAAACCTTCATTGTATAAACCTCATAACTGTATTGTGAAGTATTGCATAACTAACACGTGATTTAAACTATTTCCTGTATGAATTTTGACAATTTTGGGGGGCTTTAACCTTGCGCTTAACTTATTACTAACTTAAGACAGTCTTAAATCCTTTGTAAGTTTTAAATATGGCCCTCCAATTTCTTATGCATAGGCTTCTTTACATTACATGGAAAAAGTCTATTTTTAATTGCAGATCCACACTGAGTTTCAAGTTGATCTCCCTGATGAGGTTACAGATGTACAGGTTGGTGATTTGTCCGCAAGAACTGGCCCTCCAACAAGCTTTATTGCTTGGGCTGAGCCCGAGAATGAAGAAGATATGGAAGGCACATCTACTGAACAAGACAATGGCTCAGAAAGTGTGAGTGAAGCACTTACTCCAGTTAGCAATGGTGAAGAAAGCTGTAAAGAGGAGGCGTCTACACCCTCGCCCACACTACACCAGAACACCAGTGAAGAATGCGAGAACAGACAAGGTGCAAATCTTAAATAGTACAACTTTGCTGTGGTCTGTTTTCAAAGCTGTGAATAATAATGTTCTGATTACAATGTAGCTTTGATGTAGTCTACTTTTCATTGATAGTTAACCTTAGTGCATGTGTTTAGTTGTCTTCTATATGATAAGTCACCAACATTATTCTGGCACTTTGATTCGTTCTTAGTCATGATCAATCAAAGGACATAGGTATATGCTGTAACAGATGTATGGTGTGGTATTCTACCTGTCTTTTTTTTTAGTTGCATAAAAAGAGGAGGGTAAAGTTTGACTAAAATCAGTTGTGGGCTCAACTCTAAATACGAGTCTCAAATAAGAGAGAACAGTTTGTTATGCAATAAGCCATTTACAAGTTGCTTTTTACCTCTGTTTCAAGACAAGTCCCGTTACACAACCGTTCATATGGAAATGAGTTTGAGTTGCAAGACAATAAACATGCAAGAAAAAACCTTATTTCAATATGAAATGCTGTGCCCCAAGCCTTGTTTTCAAACAGAGAAAAGAGGAAGCTGGAAATGAGTGTTAGAAGTGTTTTTCCAGGTTTTTTTTTAATAATAAACTCCCACACAATTTCCATCCTAATTTATGTAATATAATCGATGTTGGTTGCATTATTTACAGATGAGGAGAAGAGTGCTGCTGACAGTCCATCTGAAAAGACTGTTTCAGATGAACAAAATGGCAAACACAAGTTAACTGTCTGTTCGGTGTCTATTGTGTGTTCTTGTGGAAAAGATCCAACAAACAATGCCGGCCAGAAATGTCAATCATTTGGACACACTGCAACTTTAATGCTAGCAACATTTGTGGGAAAGAACTACCTGACAAGTGATGCAGTAAAAGCAGAGGACAAACATGATTCAAATGCCACAGCGGGAACTCAACTTCACCCCTACATTTTAGTGTATGACATCTTGACAGATTCAGGAAACAAGCTAGGAGAAACTACTTCAAAGCAGCATTTCAACGTTGACAGCAGTACTGAACTTGAAAAGGAAATGTTGATGCTGACCCCATCTGGGAGTGATGATGACTGGATGTATGATCAGCTTCCTGTTTATGCCCCTCCCCCTCCTCCGGTCCTTCCTCCTGACACACTTCATTCATCTGTGTTGCAAAAATTTGCCGAGGCTATCGCTGGTGAGAATGAAGACAAAGGAAAGACTAACAAATCTAAAGAGGAACCAAATAGATATAGGGAACTTCAGTGTATTGGGTTGTCAGTAGTCTGCAAAGGACAGTGCTGTAAGGTGTCCAACGTAGTCCCATTTGGGGATGGTCAATATTTGTTGATCAGTTTTGATGTATGTAGTTCCTGCAATGATAAAGTGAAGTCGGCTCCCAATGGCTCAAGTAGAAAAACTGAAACGATAGTTCAATCAAGTGATGATTCTTCAGCAGAAGCAGCAAATAATTCTAAGCAAGAAATTAATCCAAACAATCATAATTGTGAACATAATTTTAATCAAACAACTCTTGCAGTGTACAGAATAGTTATCAATGATGGCAAGAGAACGTTGTCCCAACAGCCTACAAGAACAAAACCCTTTGCCACTACTGATGGTCTATTCAGTAGCATAGTTCCCCTGCCCCTTGAAAGCCATGATCACTTAGGTGACCTCTGCTTTCAAGAGGCCGAAGCAGAGCATTCTTCGCCAAGTCAGCTGTTGGTGGCAGCTGTCAGGGAGAGTGTCGTCCTTATGGATGCAAGCTCTCTGAATATTCTCACCAAGTTCACAAATGGGGCCTCAAGGATTACACATGTTCTGAACTGTCCAGGGATGGACTGCTTTTGTGCATGCACAGAGGATGGAATGATGCACTTTCTTGGATTGCGGCACCAGCAGGCTGGTGAAGCAAGTTTAGGTACCATGGGAGAAGAGAGTACAGATGGCACTCCTCAGGCAACCTCAGCAGGTTCTTGGTCACAATCAGGTAATAAGCAACAGAAAAGACTATTTTAAAAAGGTTAATATTTTGTCGTTATTTATCCGCACTATTTTGTGAATGCAGTCGTTTTACACTTTCCTCCCCTTGTACTTCTTTTTTGTTCCTTAAATTTGAGCTATAATTTTGTAGTATTTGGAGTAATCTTCCATGCATAGTTTGTATATACAAGCACACATCCTGTCCACTCTGTGCAATGCAGTGGGAAAGTTACTTCAAGTATCACATAACCATGAGCTGTAAGCAGTTAACAGTGAGAAAGAAATTTGCAGCATCTCATGTAATGTTTACACTTCCTTATAAAACATTACCATAAGTTTGTATAAATTAAAATAGGAATTTCTGGCATGCAGTAGCATGTTGATCATTGCATTACGTTTGCAGCTGTTGCTCTTGACCCTGATGAACCAGTCACTATGGCAGGCCTGCTGTCTTTGGTTCAGCTCACAGAGTTTGTTACATTGATGCCAAGGTTCACTGCTTCAGTGCCGTCATCTTGGGTGGAGGTTCAGCAGGATCAACAGCGTCTTCACCAACACAGCCTGCTAGACCCTGTGTTGCATACCAGGACATGGAAACTGCGATCAGACAGTAGCAGGTACTGTATGAACCTGCCATGAAATGATTTAGCATAAGATTATGGTCATGGTATTTTCATGATTTTGAACTGCAATATAATTTAAACTGCATAGTTACTGATGAAATCTCACCTAGAAAGGAACCAATCATGATTTGTGAGCATTTAAGGCAGTTTTATGTTGCTAATACAATTATGCTAGCATGAAGCAACTAGAAATATTTTTACTCC
>Ga0126339_10001692_pt1 | contig 15272 bp, 14 predicted proteins | sample OrbTmetagenome_2_FD_92532 | JGI IMG/M metagenome (GOLD analysis project Ga0126339, IMG submission 92532) | Coral microbial communities from Petempiche,Puerto Morelos, Mexico - Orbicella T R C metagenome | ecosystem: Host-associated > Invertebrates > Cnidaria > Coral | place: Petempiche,Puerto... | reverse complement strand
ATCATCTACGTAGCGTTTCCAGATCTTAGGCTTGCAAGGTGCGGACTCTATTGCTTGTTCTTCAAATATCTCCATGTAGAGATTAGCAATAACCGCGGATACAGGGCTCCCCATGGCTGTGCCCTGGGAGCCCTGTATCCGCGGTTATTGCTAATCTCTACATGGAGATATGTCATCTGTACTTGTTTAGTATGGCTACTAGTTAATACTTAATTAGTTAAAAACACTTTTATCGCATGCTTCAACTTCACGATCGTATCTCATTATTATCTGTCATTCGATCAAACTTAGTTTTTCTATTGGGCTACTCAAACGTCACTAAAGTTGACCAAACATGCAAAGCACGCGTGAACGCACTGCTCAATCTAATCTTTTATTACTACTAGTCTTTATTTAGGAAGTAAACGGGACCAAATCATAATGTGGTTCACAACTAGGGACATGGAGATTAAAATAAGTTGAAATTAATTAGCACTGAAAACAGCGTCATGTTTTAAAGCTGACAGTGTCACACCAGGATCAAATGCAATAAAATTAACTTTAAAAAGATATTTGCAGTGAAAGTTAAAAACCGACAAAGAATAAAAAAATAAGTTAATATGAGGGCCTTGCGAGGCAGATTGAAATTCCAATTTTGTTGCCAATGTATCTTATTCTGTTTGAAGGTCTGCTGCAAAGTTAAAAGATTTTCAATGCTACACCGTACTACACTTGTAGAGGATTTAAATGGGGTGCTCTTATTTCAGTTGCCAGTAAATTTTGGAAATTTACTAGCTATCCGTTAAAAATTTCCGCCCATTTCTCGGCTAGCCGTTAATTTTGTAGATCTCGAGACTCACGCCCCGTCTACTCTACGCAAGAGAAATTTCAAAACGCAATAATCACCAGTCATTTTGGATTTTTCAGGTTTGAGGAAAACTCTGTCAGGGGAATCACATGGTTATTGTAACGTCGTCGTTTTCGAGAAACTCCGTTTTCAAAATGTTTTCCGTGCGTACTAAAATGCAAAGCCCGCGTTTTCAAATTCCTCCGTTCGAAAAGCTCCGTTTTCGTGACGGATTAGTGTGGACGGTAGGCCTAGCCGCGGAAATAAAGCTGCGTTTTCAAATTTCTCCGACGTAATGTAAAAGGGGCCTCAGCCATCGGTTTATAAACGTGTTATTTCTCAGCTGATATATAGTAAAGGCTAAAACAGTTTTCAGCTAACAGTTTAACTCCATCTAGACCCGCAGAATTATTTTTTCAAGTATTCAGTCAGCATCTTAACAAATGTCCGGGACCGAAAAGATCTGTCAGTTGCGCCTATGATATCATTCCCTGATACTGTGCTGAGTCTTTCACGCCCTGCTTAACAACACTGTTATGGCGCGTTTGAAATCTGTCATTCGTATTGCGTAAATCCAAGGATTTATCGCAGAAGAAGTAAACGACACAACTGCTGCCCAAAACCAAGCCATATTCAGTTTTACTATATGACATTGTCTTTGTAAGGCCATGCCTAGAAAGTTTACCACAAGCGTCGGCAGAAATAACGCAACAAAAACGCCAGTCAAAATTGCAAAGGTTGTGGCTACTTTTCTGTTTTTCAACTTTTCCGCAGATGGCGTTGAACGGTCGAAGGTGGGCTGTCTGTTCAACCGAGAATTTTGTTCCTTAACAACCAAGTAAATACGACAATAGCAGAAGAAAAGCACTGCTAAAGGAAAGAAAAATGTCACAAAGGAACCAGCTATCCACAGTTTCGGCAAGTCGCTATACGGAAGGTAAAAAGGAATGGTAGCAAATAAAACAGCGAAAATCCACATGCAAATAATTGCCCGAAAGAGTCGCTTGGTCGTTATCACCTCTGGGTATCGCAGAGGGTGAATAATGGCGACGTAACGATCAGCTGCTACAAAACACAAATTAAAAGTTGTAACAGTTGTAGTTAACAGCCAAACAAAAGTTTCAGCGTTCTTTAACTCTTGAATTTCTTGAAGAGAAACAAAGCCACTTAAAGCCACGTACAAGGAGTTAGCAAACAGACCTACAGAGAGATCGGCACAAGCCAGCGAGCCAACAAAATAATTTGAGGTTGTCTTCTTAAGCGAAGGTGTTTTGTACAATGCCAGAAGAATAATTGAGTTACCAATTATTGTCAAAAAGCCAGAAACGCCATTTAACGAGGCTAAAATGACAGAAGAAGTGGTAGTCAAGTTTAGCGAGCAATTTTCCTCCATGTTCCTTTACTCTTCTACCTGTTCAGTTTAGAAAGACAGGTGGTTATTGCAGCTGGTTCCATTAGTAATTATCAAAGCAAAACGTGAGACGAATAAATTTCCAGACGCAACATTTGACAACAAAATAAGCCTTAGGGACTAATTGCCGTTAACTTTTTAAGCAGTATAAAGCGATTTTTATGTCTAATGTTAGTGGTTTTCTCTAGAAATATGTGTTTGCATGCAGGGAAGCTTTTTAAAAGAAGAAATTTACTCTCACGTCGGTCAAGTTAAGTCATCACGTAACACGCCAACACAATATGGAAGCTATACACAACTTAGAATAACACGATTTTGATATAATTTCATCAGCCACTTCGAGATTATGCCTTTCCTTTCATTTTAATGTTAAAACCTTGGAGTCGAGTTAGAAATTCAATAGCGTGGCAAATAACCTGTCACAATCGAATAAAATTTTGCCTGAATTTGAAATCAGTGATCTTCCTCTTCAAAAGGTTAATGTGATTTTCTTCAAAAACCTGCAAGTGTCCTGTTAAAAATGTAGACACTATAAAGAGCAATGGGCAGAAATTCATATCTGACTTTGAAAAGAGAGAAATGAAGCAGGTTGTTTCTAATAACATGAAAATATCCGGAAATATCTCGTCCGTGCTGTTCCACCGGGTAATAATAGCTCATCGGATGAATAATTGACAATTATTAGGACCCCACGTTGGATACCAGGTGATATATAACAAACGGTTGTTATAATCACGTCTTATCGAACAAGAATGGAATAATTGTTTTATGAATTCTTCTATCGAACGGTTACGCATTACTTGCAAAAAAATTCGGGACATTAAAATTTCGGACGTTTTATTTTGGACATTTCATTTCGGACAGTTTTTGACTCACTTCAGAGAGATTTCGAACACAATTTTCGAACACTGCCGGAACTTAGCTAACGTAAATTTACGCCTACAAAACACGTTTTAGACTGAAACATAGTTTTCCTCGCAAATCACTTCCAAAGTTGTTTACATAATGGAAAACTGTGTCAAACGACAAAAGATTCACAGTGAAATCCGAAGTACACCAACGGTCCACAAAAATCTGGCCGTATTAACGGGGTGGCCGTATTAAAGGAGTTCTTGAAATAAGAAAATGACTGACTGAGCTTTACTTCGGGCCAGAGTAAAGTGGCCGTGATAACCAGGTGGTCGTATTAACGAGGTGGTCGTAAGGCGGGGTAGTAGCTTTGCAGAAAATTACACGCCTTGCTAAAGTGAAATGTGACAAGAGTTCAGTCCTTGTTTACGCGACTTTATTAGTATTATTGTGAGGCTCAGAATCGATCGAGTTCACTCATGAAATACAAAAGGATAAGATCTAAATGTCAGGTTACAAGCTTTAGTAAAGGACTACGCTTAATTTTACGCGGAAATCTGGTTTCACTTGCTGAAAGATATTGTTTTGGGATTTTAGGGCCGTAGCGAATCCGCTTAACGAGTGAGTAGTTTAGTTTTCTATTTATGTTTACACTCGACCTTTTGACGTAAATTGTGTTTTAAGTGGAAGAATAATATTGCATAACGTGACGCATTTAGCGTGGGAAGTGTCACGTTTTTCATGACGGAATCTATATTGGTACAAAAAGCAGTTTATTTTCGTTTTAATTTAAGGAAGCGGATAATTAAAATGCACGTCCTGGTTTTACTCTTAAAATAGAAAATAAAATGGGAACCCGCAGTACAGGTATGGTCAGGGATTTTATTACTTGGTCACGCGTCTAGCACTGACTGAGCTAAGTTAGCTTTGGTGGTTAGCGGTACTTTGTTTGTGGTAACGTCTCTGACCTACGACTAATATGACTTCATAAGGTTTCACATCTCCTTAATTATCCTCCTACTGTTGCGTTTGCATTATTTCGTAACAATGCCAGAGGGTTCTATCTTCATTTATCACCTCTCGAGCTCGATACATCACGTTATGTCATTGCTTGTTTGTACGCCGAACTATATAGCCTCGAGATGCAAGTTGTCCACTTCTTTTGATTTAACTACATGACTGTGAAATAGAGCCAAAATATTGTAACAATCTTTTGCCTCATTCATGATTTTTTTTTTCCAGGCTACGACCCTGGTTTTGGATCTTCTCATGAATTTTTTTACACTTCGTCATCTTCATTCCTTCGCTGGCTTTTTGCTGTACATCTACAAAATCTATTTCGATTAAATGCGTCCATTAAACTCTAGGTGGTTGAGTTAATTGTGACCTTTTGTAGTTTCTAGGATGGCCGATATTTTTCCTGAATGCGTACCAAATGTGCTGCTATCAGCCATTTTTTCCGACAGAACTTTCCACTAAGCGACTCTTCCCGCACTTATTCTCCATATACGGTCAAACACAGGTATAACGGCTGGTAACTGAGATTCCATGAACCGATCAGAACGCTAGAAATGCATTATCCGAAAACAAATTTTAAACCATCACGTAAAAAAAGGTCTCCTTTCAAATCGATATTTTTATTGAAAAATTTACACAAGTTTGAGATGTTACCATAAAGCTGTTCATCCTATACAAATGATTACAATTTACTATACAGCGTTGTTTAGTGGTGAGGTTTGAGTTACTTCTTCTTCTTCTTTCCTCCCTTTTTTCCGGATTTCTTTCCCTTTTTTCCTTTCTTCTTCTTTTTCTTACTGTACGGTCCTAGCTGTTTACGCACCATGGTCCCCCTCCACCAGGACTGTAACTGAAAGAAAAGGCAAAACCATGCTTGAGCATGTTGAGCCTAAATTTAGTAGCCCGCTTTCCAAACTCGTCCCTACACCCCGCGCGTTTTCGGTCAGCCGCGCGACGCCTTGGACGAAACAAAAAACTGGAACCGAGAGTCCTATAGCACTACGACCCCCCATTTAGCGACCAAAACAAAACGGCTATCTAGTGGGCTTTGAAGCTTTTAGAGCATGGTAAACACGGAATGGCAAAACCTTTTTTTGAACCTACTTTTGTAGCAGCCTTGAGTTCCTCTAGTTCCTGCTCTGCCTTTCGTCTGGCTTGTTCCTTAGCAACACGGTCCTCGATCACAACCTTTTCATAATCGGAATACTGTGGATCAAAACAAACGTTCAGCTTACAGTTGTAGACGACCATTACTTATAGAATTTCGTGTTAGACTCGACATCAAGAGTTCCGGGTTCGATTCACAGCAAGGGATCATGTGTTTCTGGGCGAGAGAAATAAATTTATCTGTTTAGTATCACTAAATCAATCTTCTTGTCTTGATATGCTGCCCACTGCTTGCATCACGAGAAAGACGTGCAAGTTATTCCTTACATGTAAATTTCAGTTCCTTTTCGTCACGCAATAGGCGAAAAAAGCCGCCATCACTTACATATTCTTTAGGGATTGACAAGCGCGTTGGGCAAATGCATGGTTAGCGATTTGTTTTATGGAACGAGAACGAAATGATTGAGTTGTGTTACACTCTTTAGGAAAGAGAGAATATTTTCATTGTTTCTATCGCGTTTTAGTATAAATCTACTAGCATTCTATCACGACTGGCCTTCTCTGATTGGCTACGTTACTCACCATCTTCTGTTGTAGATAGTGAGTAGCGTAGCAGTGAGTGCTTGTTAACAAACTGGCGACCGCTTCTCTGAATTTTTGAAGTGTCCGTGAAGAGGATTTAGATAAAGTTCTGAACCACTAGTAGATCAGTTATAGTAAAACAATTAGATTAGTCGCTCTCGATTTCTATCGCGGGGTAGTTGACTTCGTCACTTATCCCGCGATAGAAATCTGGAGCTCATAGTCTAATTGCTAAATAAAAACACGGGTGAAAGTCTGAGAGAACGACAAATGCTGTAATAAACTGGGTTACCCACTCATTCATCAACTTTCTTACCTTTTGTGTGAGTTCTTGAAGCTTTGCGAGATCATTAGCTTTGGAGGCCTAAAGAATAAATGACAACAAAGATAAAACATTTAATTCTCCTTACTCATTGCTATGCATTTCTTTGAATGTCAATTTTGAGAATTTGGCAGTACATCAAAACTATCTCCTGGTGATCATTTTCTTTACTCTTATTTCCTGTCTGCTTTATAATCCATCGATATTGTAAGGAGAATTTAGATGTTTTTTAGGACGCCAAACCTTCAAAACATCCAGCTCATGTTGTTTCTGTTCCACATCTCTGTCATATTTATTCATCCAGTATTCCACTTTGTCTTCCAGTATCTGCGAAAAATAACATGAAATCTTCACATTAATCTGATTTAAAACTAGACTAAACCTGTATGAACTGCAAGAACGTCCCAAAATTTTCCAGACAAACCGAGGGATCTCAGAAAAAAAAAATTGGAGAGAATTTTCTCAGATACCAACACTGTATTTTGCGCTTATTCTTCTCAAAATAACGGGGAAAGCATACATTTGAGTATATTTTTCACTTACCTGGTGATGTTGGCGTAAGTAGGTCTCAATTTCGGAATTGACGCGAGCTTCTTCGTCTATTTTGTAACGCAGTGTCTGCCAAACGAAACGAAACGAGAACAAAACGTAAAATTAGGGGAATTCAGCAGATTAACAACTCCCGTCACGACTGCATAAAGACCACTAAAAGCTGTTAAACATACAGTGATAAATATTGCGCTGTAAAGGATGGTTTGGTCGAACGAGGAATCATTTTATAACCTACAGCTTCTTCCACAAAACCATGACAAATGGTGTAGAGTTGCACAAGTGATGTGCTAGGCAAATCTAAAGCTGAATAGCTAAGCTGAATTGGATTCTGTATTAGTGAATGTGCAACTTTGGTTTAACAAACTCTTGTTTGTCACATCCACTGTCCATTTGCCTAACTCGTTCATGAACAGTAAACAAACAAACAAAGGGTTTATTCATCAGGATGTTTTCAGGGGATGTTTAATTGCTGTCTGTTTGTGAAGCAAAAAGTCTATAGATTGTCTTCAGAAAAGAAACCTGAACCAAAACGTTTTTTTTTTTTTTTGTCATCTCCTTACATCATTCTGTATCCAGGATACCGCACACTATTAGTTTTTGTTGTTGATTCAAACTCATTTAACGTCGGTGGTGTTTCAGATGTCTACATGCATGACTTCATGTACGGCACAGTGAACTGTAACTTGTACCTCAAGATCTTCCTTCAGAGCGTTCTCCCCTTGCTGACAGCGTTTCTGTGTGCAGCTGACGCGAACCTAAACAGAGAAAGGCACAGCCCAAATGCTGTTAATTTGAAAAGTGAAGTAGGCTCACTGGCTATTGACTGTAGAAAAACGGAGAAAAGTTTCTTCCGGCTGCATTTGTGGAATAAATACTTAAAGGAGCTAAGTAACGGTTTGCGCATCTTAAAAAGTTCGGCCTAAATTTTTCAAGTTCGTCGTTTGTAATCCGTGTCAATCTGCTCCATCCTTAATCATCCTTGTTCCTTTATGGTTTATTATTATCTCTTTAATGTTTTTCTATCTCAATAAACTATTATTTTCAGGTTTCCTTCAATTGAAAGGTAATTCTGTACATGGCCAAAATAACTCAAAATACCGTAACTGAGCTCCTTTAACAGTCACCATCAACAACTAAATGACAAAGAACAATTTACGTTTTGCTGACTTCAAAGGGAATAGAAAGGAAATTTGAAAATGTGATACTCATATTTCAAGTTTCTCCCCATCATTGGTCACTCTCACTTAATAATGGCTTGCTATTATTTGTCAAGGGAGGTGCGGTGGCCTCATGGTTAGTGCACCAGACTCTGGATCAAGCAGCTGGGTCCAAACCCTGGCTGGGGACATTGTGTTGTGTTCTTGGACAAGACACTTTAGTCTCTCTATGCCTAGGTGTATAAATGGGTCTCGGCTAATTTAATGATGGGGGTAACTCTGCGATGAACTAGCATCCCATCCAGGGGAGACTAGAAATACTCCTAGTCGCTTCATGCTACAGAAATCGGAATAAGCTCTGACCTAAAGGGCCACTTGGCTCGTATGCAGACTTTATCTTATTATTTTTCAAAAACTGTACTACATGTGGGAAACAATTACTAACTGAGTTTGTTATCACAATAAGTAAGAGTGTGCTACAGGTTTGAAAATTTTACCTCAGCATCTTTCTTGATATACTTTCCTTCCATGCTTGTTTTGGCCTTCATTTCTTGTAACTGATCTTTGAGATGTGCAATCATTTCATTTCTTTGCTGGTTTTATTCAAGTAAAAACATTTGTTAGCATCTTCAAATGGTTTTAAATTAAAACTCAACCCACATCTACCAATGAATAATTCTTCAAAGAAGGTCGTACTAACCAAAAGAGTTAAAAAGGAAAGTTTTTCGAGACTCACCTGTATTTCACTTTCTTTTTCCTTTTTCACATCTCCCAGTTGCCTTTGGAGAGTTTTCACAAGTCTGCGGCTTTCTTCCTCCCTGTAAAGTTACACAAAATATTAATATAGATAGAAGTGAATCCGTTATTAGAATGCCTAGAATATCAACAAACTATCCACGACTCAAAAGGTCTTGTTTTACATTAGCCTCCTAAGCGTCTAGACGTATGGTACTTTGAGCTTGTCACATAATCTTTGAGATATGTGTGACAACCGTCACACAATCTTTGTGATAAATTATGTGTGACAACCCCCTACGAGTATCTGTGTAGGAGGCTAGTTTTAGCCTTATTATCCTCAAGGAACCAGAATCAATCACTCAACAAATCGGAGCAAAAACACGAAAACACAAAACCTTAACTTATCATATATTGGTGTATGTCTGTTTTCCTGCCCTTTGTACTGGTCAATGTTTTTCTTTCAAGTTGTGATAGTCAGTTTCTTACTTATAGTCAATTATTTGTATGGTAACTTAATTTTTGTGATTGGCCAGATCGTTGATTGAATGATTTGGATAGTTAGCAACTACACAAAGATTGCTGACAAGAACATGTTTACTTGAAGGAAAAAATTAAATTAAAGTGTGCACTGAGTATTTGTTCTCATCAGACACACTCAATACATCCTGAACATACAGTAAATAATACGTACTTGAGTATAGTTTGCTGAAGTCCTGCTTTCTTTTCTTTCTCTGTATTTACAGCTTTGACGAGGGAGTCAAATGATCTGCTGCCAACAACCTCACTAAGTGTCTCCTCCATAACTTCCTGGAGGAATTTTCTGCACAAATAAGAAATTGTTGTCTTAACATTATGTTTTTCTAACTGTACATGTATGTATAATATAAAGCAGAAAGAATCTATGATGTTGATCTCTGTTCAGTAGAACAGGTATATCACAGAAAAAATCAAAATGTGGTAAGAACATACCCAGTTATCGCCTTGTGTGCCCCCCCCCCCCTGTTCTGACCACATTTTGCATCATCTGTGATCAATTACTGAACAGACACTTGGCAACATAGAACCTAGTCGTTAATTTTGCCTCCATTGCGGTACATTATAGAATTGTAGGCACGCAGTGTGTGCAGAGATAGTAAAGCATACCTAGTCAGCTTTGTACCTAACAGTAGTTATACATGTAGCTCTCTTCATACATGACAATGCATACTGCTAATTAATGCTTGTCAATTGAAAATACTATTATATTGTTGTCTCTTAATGCAATGCAGGGCTGTGCTCTAGAAGTGCCCAGGTGCCACAGGGGACTAAATTTTGCCTTTGGGCAACTGGAAAAACTTACTTTGTTCATGTAACCTTAAGTGCTGGGCACTCAGGATTTCATGGTTAGGACCCTTTGGGCTCCTCAAATTTTTTTTTTGACCACACAGCCTTGCTATGGAAACTAGAAGGACAAGAAGAACCATGGTTACAGACTAGAGGGTTTCAATCCACTGTTCTTCCTTGTTCTTCCAAATGCCCTAACACTGCCCTGTGTCAAACCTATTACATGTAATCCTGTAGAGGTTAAAATACTCAGAAATTAAATAAAACATAGAGACTTTAGATTACCTATCTGCTTGAATTTTTGATAGACTGTCATTTGTCAAGGGGTTTTGCCTGAAACTTCTGTTTAGTGCTACACAAGGATAAAAAACATGATTAGAGAAAAAGACAGTTAAATAAATGTGTCCCTGAACACTAGGAACACCATAAACTGGGAAGTAACAACAATATTTCAAACACAGCACTAGTACAAGTCAATTTTTGTGTTGTTACTTAAGAATTTTGATTTGTTAGCACAATGCTGAGTATAATCAAGTCCTCAAGTGACACTGATCCCACATACAATTAGAGATGGATTTTGGTCAGTGTTTGTCCTAAAAGGTAACTTGTATGCAGGGCTCTCCGTTGTCTATGTTCACATTTTGTATCATGTAAAAGATGTGAAGGTTATTCCTTACAAGTAAATTTCACTTCCTTTTCACTACACAATTGGTGAAATCTTATGCAAAATTATAAATGAACTTTACTTCAAAAATTAATATGTCAAGTAATTGGTTAAGAGAATGTGAGGATTGGAAAGAGAAAATGTTCAAGCTCAAGCTCTGGCTGACTCACTGTGTTATATTCTTGGGTCCCTGTGTTGCATTCCCTCCCTTCACCTACGTTTACGCAGTACTAGCAAACTTTTACAATGGGCTGAAGGTAAGGGGGAGGGGTAGCCCACAGTGGAACAGTATCGTACCGAGGAGGAGGCAATCTTTTCACATGTACATGTAGTTGTTTCCTGTTACAGAAACTGGAATTAGGCACTTATCCGGTTTACAAGCTATGCAGCCTTGAAGAAAGACTGCATCTTTTTTATCCCTAATGAATACCAAGTCAGTTTGGGATTCTGATGAGTTCCACTAGGTACTTAGACATAGCACATCCCAAAGGAAGCAGTTCTTCTCTCAAACCTTCTTTCCCCCCACAACCCCATTATCCAATCTCACTCACAGCTAACACAGCATCATCCACTCCGTACATACCATTGGTGCTGTCTCGTAAGGATCTTGCCACAGAAGGCAGTGAATCATCCATTACTCTAAGCTGGCTCTTGGGGTTGGAATTGGGATCATCTCTATTACTCATAAGCTGTAACACAAGTAATAAAATCAAATGAATAAAACAAGAAAAGAAATAGAAAAGATGGATTGAACATTTCAAAGGCTCTGTAATGTAATTTTACGCATTCTCTTGGAGATAATTCCTCCAAAAAGATCAGATTTGGAAAAGGTCAAAACACCAAGAATATGAAGGGATCACAAACAGTTGTTTTCAATTTTTATTCTACAGTGCTAGCATAACTGAAAATGTATACCACACCCCAACCCCATGCCTCTTCTCAAGCTACAGCCTCAACTGCCCTGAGACAAGGACAGTCAGACAAGGTTCAGTCACATTCCAAAAAAACCTGTGTTTTCCCTAATTACTCTTAACAACTTACACATGTGTTATTTCATGAAAAGTAGGCGGCTCGGAAATCGAAGAAGCCAGTTGTTTAGGCAGCTGCCAGCACTCAGTGAGAATCCTGTATATATGCTATTGTGGAATCAAGGCTGTGCTCTAGCAGCGCCTGGTTGCCTGAGGCGACCAGCTTTCATCTTCGGGTGACAAGAAAAACATACCTAGTCACCCAGCCGGGCGACCTCCTTTTTGAGATTTAACTTTGAGATGAAAACAGTCTCATAATAATAAATTTGACTTTCCCTTTTTGATTTCTTGTGTTGCATTCAAGTTTACAAGGCAAAATGGCTCAATTCAGAATGTTTAAATAAATCTGCGAAGTCAAAACATTGGTCGTTCAATGGCTCGGTTCAATGCGTATGTTTAACACTGGCCTGCAGTGATACGGACAGCAGTTTCCTTGTTTACTTTGTACAGCGTCAACAAAAAGTGTTCTTAGTTCTTGTGCTTTGTATATTGTGCATGAAAAATCCCTAATTGAAGAAGAATGTGAACTATAGAGGGGAAAGAGGGAATTGGAAAAGGACTTAATTTTTTAAATATAACAAAAAACTTTCTTTGTGGACTTTTGACAACAGTATTATAAAAAATTACATGTGAGCCTTTATCTTTGGCATCTCTAAATAGGATAAATGCCCTAGAAACATACAAGACAAATTATATTTCAGGGTCAACTGGTTATCACATATTTATTAATAATGTTATTAGATAATTATAATTAATTAATCAATTGATTATCAATTAATTAATTTTTGGATATTTTTTTGTTTTCGTTCGGCCCACCAAGCTTGACTTCTGGGCACCCTAGCCTACAAGGTTGGGTGCCCGAAGGGCTCCCTAGAATTTTTTCTAAGAGCACAACCTTGGGAATGCATAAATGTTTGGGACTGGTGCTTTTTCACCTTCATGCACAATCTCTGTTTCTCACCACTTCATATCTGGACTCTAGATCTCTTTGATCCTGCAAAATCTGCCCCAGTTCATCGTCCACAATTTGTGCAGCATCCGGCTTTCCTTCCAATGTCGGTGGCATGATATGACCTAAGATCGCCAGCTGATCTACGCAGTCTTCTAACACTGCTGAAATGTGGATTGCATCCAAACTGGACAGCATTTTGAATTCGAAACCTGGTGGAACGTGAATAAAACTTAAACGAATCAATAATCTGAACTAAACCTTGCTGCAGAAAACAGTTATAAGCTTGCTTAAGACTTATTTTGTTCCAACCAATAGATCGAGGCATTGGATTTCATAATCACTCGGCAAATTATTTTTTTCACTCTGTGTTTGAGTAAGAAAAATGTGCTTAAAATTTATCCAGCATTTCATAAAGGAATGCGTAAGACGCGAACAAATGTCAGCGTAAGTTCTAAACGAAAACATTGTTCGTATAAATGGTCGACCGCAAATATGAAATTTCCCACTTCAGAAATCTTATATTTATAATCAACACTGAAATAAAAGTAAAACTTTCTCTTAGTTTCTTACTTACGTGAAAAATCTATCTTAAATATGCTTTTCTGAGGAGAATAAATGACGAATTGATCGCAGCTAACAGATTCGTGTCTTCTTGCCCGCCATCTTTGCTCGTAACTAAGCAACCTTCGTTTATGTCGCCGTTCATAACAACGAATGATCCTTTGCGCGACGGTACTGATCAGCGGTTTGTCAGGCTGATTTATGCGCTGTTTACAGCAGGTTTTTCAAGATGGCGGCAAGCGACGATGAAGATACGCTCGCGAGTTTTGGAACTCCATTTGAATCTGTAGAAGAAGATGCACCGCGCAAAAAGGCAGTTCCGATACACGAGCAAGTTGTTACAGATGCTGAGGGAAGAAGACGATTCCATGGCGCTTTCACGGGCGGATTTTCAGCGGGATATTTCAACACTGTTGGGACGAAAGAGGGTTGGCAGCCATCCACTTTCGTATCATCTCGCTCGAAAAAAGGCGAGCAAAGAGCACAGAGACCTGAAGATTTTATGGATGATGAGGATATGGACGAGTTTGGAATCGCGCCTAAAAGAATTGCTACAAAGGAAGAGTTTTTATCCCCGGGAAGTGAACAGAATCGACGTAAACGTGTCGTAACTTCTGATTTGTCAGAAGGCATTATCCCAGGGGGACCCCTACTACAGGACCTCGTAGTGCCAGTGAAAATGTCCGTGGGAGTCGAACTGCTAAAGAAGATGGGATGGAAAGAAGGACAGGGAGTTGGAGCTCGTGAAAGGAGAACCAAGAAAAAGGTGAAAAAATGGAAGCTTGGCAGCTACTGTGAAAAAGACAGTGGCTATAAGTCGGCTTATTAGAGGGAGACTTTGGGGGTTTTGAACACAGCAATACCTCAAAAAACAAATTGGGAAATACCACAATGTCACACAAAAAAAATTGCCAAAAATCGCAATACTTCAATACCAAGTCAAAACTCAATGTCATACCAAAACCACTACCAAGTCAGGTAGGTACCAATTCTAAAGCAGGGCATTAACTGACACTGGGACCTTTTGCGGGTTGAACACTCTAAGAGGTACCAAATCCGCTTTTCAACCCCTAGAAGGTACAACAAGCACCTGTGTCCTTCTTAAAAGGGGATCCCCCGCTGCCAGGAGACGTCACCTTTTGATTCATTGAAGTACAGCTTTATAACTTCTGTTTCCTGAGAGGTCTGCTAAGTTGACTGAGAGCACAAAACATAAAACCATTGATTGAGCTGAGTTGGCATGTTAATTGAAAGGTGCAGTAATCAAGAATAATATGTTTGTTTTGTAGGTGTATGGTTGCTCTCTGCCACCGGGTTTATCTTCGTCACAACCAGCAACGGGAAATGATGAAGAAGAGGACATTTTTGCAGTTGGTCTGCTCTTTGCACCGAAAGATGTTGAGGTGTTCACATTTACCCCAAAAGATGATAAACATGGACTTGGTTACAAAGGACTGGACCCATCTACTGCACTGTTTGGTCAAGACAACTGGCTTGGAGTTGATCCTGTATTAACTAGAGTGGGACGGAAGGGCATCTCTGGGGAGGTATATTTTACAGGCAGTGCCTTGTATCCCATTTTTAAGCCCCCTCTTTCCATGTCCTCTTTCTCTATAGCTGTCAGTCTAGCTCACCAGTCCTGACATGAAGTTAATAGGGAGAAGAATCAAAGTTATGCTTCACTTCCTCTTTTAGTAGTTCTTTTATAGTATTTTAAACTTATTTTCTTCTCATGTTGTCAACATCTGTTAGGCAAAATCTTTGTGCATAAAAATCTGTCTCTGAGTACTTTACCTACTTCTTAACACTTGGACATTTTATCTACTGCCACTTTGTCTGTGTTAACAGAGCTTGACCTTGGTATGTTTGTTGCCTTTTGTACATAGGCATTTGGTGTAGGTGCATTTGAGGAGGCTGACGATAACATCTATGCTGTAGACCACATGTCTAACTATGACATAGAACTCGGGGCTGATACAACTACTGGACTCCATGGCTGGACTGGCCCTCCTAAAGAAAATACTAGAGGTTAGTTTGAGAAGGCCCTCCCAATGGTGTATTAGTTGCAACTCATTTAGTGTTGATGTTCTAAATATAACTGGAAGTTAGCTTCCCTGTGTACAGGGCCTTTATCAAGGGCCATAACATGTAACTCCTAATATTACATGTCTAGCTCCATGAGT
>Ga0126339_10001691_pt1 | contig 15277 bp, 8 predicted proteins | sample OrbTmetagenome_2_FD_92532 | JGI IMG/M metagenome (GOLD analysis project Ga0126339, IMG submission 92532) | Coral microbial communities from Petempiche,Puerto Morelos, Mexico - Orbicella T R C metagenome | ecosystem: Host-associated > Invertebrates > Cnidaria > Coral | place: Petempiche,Puerto... | reverse complement strand
TCGTCGCATCTTTACCATTTTTCGAATTTCGCCAGAGTGGTGCCTTTTCCATGTGTGGGTAGCCCTAATTATTTTTTAAAATACGTTATAGGACTGACGTAACTTACAATTACATTCTTTTTTCCTATAAGAATTTTTTTTCTTCCGGCCCAGGCTGAATATTCTTATTTTTTTTGCCGATTATATGCTTCATAGGCTTAGACGGTTTAGTTAAAAACATAATTGTATTGTATTTACAAATCATTTCAGCTCCCAAATTATACTCTTTTCAAAATCTCAGCCTCGGGTTTATTCTTAAAATGTTCTTAATTAGAGTTTCGCAAATTTCAGCCTCGATGTTCTTGTAACATTTATTTTTATCTAAAAAAGAATGTACATCAGCACGTCGTCACGAATCAAGTAAAGTGGTATTTCTCTAACCTTAAAGCGATTGTTGAAGTAAGCGAACGTCTTAGTACGTTTTATGTCGTTGTGCTTATCGTTTCAAAATGTTTAGAGCTTTCGTAATTTCTTAATCCAAACCCACAAACAACTTCTCCTTACTGGTTTCTATTCCTTTACCATGGCACGCGTGAGGAGAATTCACATCAAGAATTCTAGTTATCAATTGATCAATCTAATAAACTTGCGAGCATTGCAAGTTTGTTAGGTTGTTAAGACAGACATTGCAAAATAAAACAGTTAGAGTTGTAGAATTACAAAAGTTAGATGAATCTCCTAACAGCCATTTATTTTGTCCCACTTAATGAATTATCCAGGTGAAAAAGCAAAGATTTGCCACAATGAAAAGATGTATTTTTGAGGAAGAGATCACGTCTGAGGGGTACTACCAATACAAATCTGTCAGGTATCCACAGTGGTACATCGGTTTCTCCAAAGGAGGGCGCGCAAGGAGCGGAAGCGTGAGCGCCAAGCGGCAAATCTACCGTCATTTCACACCAAGGTCGTTGGGGAGAAGAAAGCATCGCCGAGAGGCCAAAATTAGAAAAATCATCAAGTTACTTCGGAAGACACTTCATAGGAGACGGGCATGAAGATGACAACATCGCCACCTGGAGCTACTACGTAGGTCTAAACCGCACGTGCACTGAAAACGGAGAAAACAGCTTCCATTTTAAATCGAAGCCTGTGAATTTTTGGGCGCAGAAAGGACCTAGCCTGAAATGTCAGTCCTCTCCCACCCTCAGCCTAATCTTCTCGCCCGGCAATTAGGCTGAGGGCGGGAGATTACTGACATTACAGGCAAAGAAAGGACCCTGCTTTGTCATTGAAAAAGAAGTCGCCTTTTAAGCAACGGAACATTGTTGCTATTTAGGTTTCGAAGTTAGAGTAAAAACGTTTAACGTGTTAGAAGCTTTGCATGAAAGTTACCTATGTATGATTGCTCCGCAAAATTCTCCCCCAAGCCTTGACTACCAGAAATTTTTCTCAGGACAGTCTTGCATCATTACGCCGTTTCCACGTGAAAATCCTTTTTATCCTTGTTTGCTTTGAGAGTGCGTCTATTATAAAAAGCTCATTAAGAAAATTGCAGTTAGAAAGCGAGGCTTCAGGGTGAAACAAAACTAATCTGACTTTCATTTACTGAAGGGCCGTATAACTGCCTGGCATGTCGATTCGAGGACATGCCAAACATTACAATATAGAATGTACTAAGACACCTACCAATCATAATAATTAAAATTTATAAGTTATATTTTTTTCCCTTTCTGTGACATTAAAGGAGAAAGAATAAGGAAACCAAAACTGTGTCGAAAGGGGGAAAAATGGTACCTCTCTAAGAATCAATCTACTGTATCAAGTTGGATAAAATTCTTTCAATGTTGGTTCTTACAATTTATCTGCAGTCGTGGGTCTTCTTTATTTTCGTATTGTAGGGAGATATTGGCTAGTACTAACTTTTGTCAAAAAGTTAGTTAAGAGTTGCTCGCAGACTGCATGTAGTTCACTGAAGTAAATGCTTCGAACGTTCATATATTTATTTCTATATATTTATCCTTCAATACTGTCTTTTATTTAATAATAACCTTTCGGTGGAATGGTGGCCGTTGGCTATTTGCTTTTGATAATTTTTAGTGCTTCTAGATTTAATTGTCATTAATGCGTTCGTCTCCGGATCGCGCGGTCGAGCTCTGGCCCGGGACATTTTGTTGTGTTCTTTGGCAAGCCACTTTACTCTCACAGTGCCTCTCTCCACCCAGGTGTGCAAATGGGTACCAACAAATTTAATGCTGGGGGTAACCCTGCGATGGACTAGCATCCCATCCAAGGGGAGTAGAAATATTCCTAGTATAGTAGCTTCATGTTACAGAAAAGCATAATAGCACTCTTGGTAAAAGCTTTTTTGTAATAACTTCATATCGATGGAATCACTTAACTTTCACAAATTGCGTTAGAGCTGTTTCTCATTGGTTGTTGGAAAGGAAAAGGTGTGTTTTTCAACCAATCAGGAACAAGACCAAACCCAATCGTGACTTGTATGCCTGTTTTCCAGCGCTTTTTCGCGCTACAAAGGCAATCGTTACAGAGTACGTGGTAAAAGCCACACTATACCTGGAAGTGAGAGAGGATTCCAATATGTAAAACTTGCATACATAACCTAACACGTTATTTAGCCAGGGAGGTATGACGTTTTTACAGCTCTAGCGTTTCAAAAAACAGCTCATTTTGCGTACATGCCATGTTGTTGGTCTGGGATGAGTTGGGGTGTTTGTTAGACGTCACAGCAGACGGCTTCCATGATGCAGATAACCGATAAACAGGAACCAAAAACGGCGGTATTGCTAGAAGAAAGGGACCTCTTTCCAATCTGCTTTCAGATAAAGATTCGAAAGATATCTTATCGGAACGGAAAGAATTTTAACGCACATGGTATCAGTCAAGGCTTCTGCGCTATCCACAACAACATTAATTTTTGGAGCGTTCGAATGCATGGAAATTTCTCGTTTTGTTCTCGTTCTCGTGTATTCACAAAGTGTTTTACTGATGGCAGCAGACGGTTATTGTATCCAACGTGCCAGTAAAGTGCTTGTCTTAAGTCTACAAACTGTTCAGCTTCGAAGGTGTTTTTTTCTCCGTCACCATCTTGAGTTGTTGGTATCCTTCCGGTCTTCCATCGCGGTTTCTCAAATATTCGAATACCTCAGTAAATCCTTCTCTCGAGTTTCCGGATTTTCGGGCCAAGAAAACACCCCCTGAATTAACAACTTAATCCCTTGTCAATTTAAAAAACGAAAAAAAGAAAACAAAAAACAAATGTCAACGCAGTGTTAGCATTGCTTCTCTGCTATAATAGCAAACACCACCAACAACAACCTGGAGGAACGCTCTCGTTTGCACAAGCCAATCTACTGATTACTCAAAATCTCTTTTTAAACCACCCAGGGAAACGCCGTAACTAGGGGACCCATCCATCTTCATAATACCCATCACTTCTTTTGACGTTTTACACCAGTTTGGTCAACCTTCAGTCTACAGCTCCATGATCCCTGTTTAAAAAATATGTCACGTGACGTCTCGACATGACTATGCAAAAGATTACGAGGAGGCATTTCCGAACACGCTGACCACACGTTTCTTTAGAAGTCACGTGCACGTCGTTGGACTCCTCAAAACGGCCACCCTGGGTACATAATTCGCCTTATTATTGACCATTAGTCGTTGTGGGGAGGTAGTGATGCAATATGACACCACACATAACTCACGATGGTACATACAGGTAGAAAACAATCTTAACAAGACTGTCACTATTCATTAAAATCAGAGGATCCTGAAATTATAAAAAAGCTAGGAAGACGTTTTTTTTTTTTTTTTTCAGCAAAGCAAATAAGTAAAATTGGTAAAATATTGTAAATGATGTGTTCTCCAGGGTTCCTAATGATCATCAAGGTTATTGATATCGCTAGAGTAAAGTTGTGTTCGCAATTCAGCTTTGGAGCTGCTGTGATTAGCATCCCCCAAGCCTTGCTGATTATGAACAGGCTTCTTTCAAGTCTGTGCTGGCGTAGCTACATTTTCCCCGCATGTTGAATCTGTGGGCCAGGTTGCTGCTGCAAGCTGTTACGAGGCCTTGTTATGCATACGGGGTAAATGCATAAGGTAAGCGAGATTGCCGTTAAGTAACAAAAAGATATCGCGTAGTAATTCTATAAAAGGCACTTAATTATAAGAAAGACTGCAAACTTAAATTATGTGTCAAAAGTCTGGCATTTACTTGAAATCTAAATTCTTATCTGACAGTGGTATATCCGGGTCAATGATTTTTATAACCTTATTTCCGCTGCTTTCATTTTCACCGCCATAAATATATCACGTGCTTGAAAGCTGGTAAAGAAAAGCAGAGAGCGAATAAAACTATGGCCCCTTTGTTTGGCTCGCTATTATCACTTCTGATTGTCAAGGAAGGAAACACAAATATGGTGATCCACAACTCGAATGTTTTTGCAGCAAAAGGTTTAAAAAACTATTTATACTAAAGCTACAGATTTCAACAAAGGTCTGTTTTGACCTGTTTTCTCTTACTCTTTCTAAGCTAAGGCTGTACTGTGTGCTGCTGTGTGATCCTATTGTTTTCTGTATATGTATTATTATTGTTTTTAGTTTTTCCATTTGTCTTTTTTGAATTCTTCGCTATTACAAAACCGGACCGGAAATTTTTCCTGCACATAGTTCGACTGCACTGCAGAGACTGAGGTTAGATGTCAACCCACAGAAATATGCAGCAGGAAGCTTATAGAGAGTCACGTTAATTTCATTAGATAACGAACTTCCTATCTCTCAGACTATTTACAGTAATTATGCAAGAGATAGGGAATTTTTAGAGCTTTATGCTCGACCGCAACGCGGAGCGAAACAAAGCTATGATTGTCCGCTTCGCTTTCTGAAGTTGATTTTACCATTCTTCCGAACGGATGTGCTTCTCGAATAATCATTGCCGCAAAAAAAACTTGTTACTAGAAAGCCATTGAATTCTCAGTGTATGGAAGACGACACGCTTGTTATGAAAAAGAAGTGACATGCTAGCCTGCGGATTGGAAATGTGGCGCGAGTTATTAAGTACGATTTCCTTATTTATCAGACAATCTAGAAAAAAGTGAAAATCAGTAACTGGAGAACAAGAAATTATGGTATTATCAATATTTTAGCGATTGTGGCTCATATCGGATCATTTTGCGGCTTGCAATGACGTCTGATTCTCTAAAACAGGGCTCAAGAACTTCTCGGAGGCTCAATTAAAATTAAAAGCAAAATTACAATACCGTTAATTTTTCAAAATATTATTTTTAACGAAGTCCTGAACACTTCATTTTCAACTCTAAGAAGTAGAATGTCTTATCGAAAAACTGATAACTTGCGTTTGCCAGCAGTTGCTAGAGACTTCAGTTCCCTTCACCCTACCTCAATATCATCAAACTTCCTTTAAGAGTGAAAAGGTCTGCCCTAATGGCTTGTCTTGCGGGCAACTTGTAATGAACCATTTCCTGTTAATGGTTTATTAAACGGAAAAGTGACTCGCCAACTCGTCATTGTCCATCAACTTTTCTCACGCCGCCTTGTCAATATAACGGGAAGTGTCATTGTTGGAGCGAGCATCGCCTGATGTTATTCTTATCATGTTTATTTTTTCGCTTTTGCTTACAGGGTAAATTTTGTCCATTGAAACGCGACCCTTTACACCGTTTCCGACAAAAACGTTTTTATTCATTTCAAACGGTTCTTTGCTCGAAGTAAATTTTCAAGGTTCAAAGAATTCTACACTCACATGTGCTTTCTGCATCTGATCACGCCAAACCATTGTGTTGAAATCTTTTTTTGTACTTTGTTCCTTTTTGAGTCGATTTACAAACTCATGTTGAAATCCTCGTCCTCTCAGCCTCTTGTAATTGTTCACCTTCATTAGCAATGTCAAACTAACAGACACAATCAAAGAGACGAGAGGGAGATACGAGAATAAGGATTCGATTTTTCATTTGTTTTCGTTACAAATAACACCAAGAAATCACGGGTAAACCGGAAAACGGCAAGATGGTTTGAAGATCCTTGATCGAATTCCTTCGCTAGCTCACGAAAAATTTCTGCAAACAGACTGCTTTAGTTGAACATGTTTTGTTTGGAGCATAAAAATTCCGATGCAAATTCTGACAAGAAAAAGAGTACATACGTCTCCTTAACCCAAAATTACCAAACAAATGTACGCAAATGAGTCGACAGCGATTCATAGAAAAATTCACTAAATATCGACTTTGCCAACACGATGAACAACTTAAAAAAATGGTGAGGATAAACTTTGCCCGTTGTCTGTTCTATGTGTAGTCTCCTAAACTCGTCTTTTGCCTGAACTCGGTAGAAGCGAAAGGTAATTAGGTACATCAATCAGCATGTTTGACCTCTATGAAGTTTAGGGTATCGTGAACTCGTGTCATGAATATGGATTTCTCAAAAACCGCAAAACACGATAACTTTAAGTAGTAAGTTCTAACTAACGTAGCAAAGTGCGCGCGTCCGTACGTTCTCCGCAGTATAATGAATGCAACACTAGCCATCATGTGATAGCTCTTTCTTGCTGGCTTAAATTTGACAGTTGCGATAGAAATTTCAACCACAATTAATCGGTTTATAAGTCAGGAATTTGTTTAGCCACCAGCCGCCCCAGTAGCAAAGGCCTAGGCAATAACTTAAGTTCCCAAATAATTCATCCAAAGTTACAAATCTTATTGAGCTCTTTGCGAAACAAAAGGATAAAACAACAACAACAAACATTCGCACTTCGTTTGGAATTAGCAATACTGCGAAAAGCGCCTCGCATTGGGCAAATCAACGGAATAAATAAAATACTCGAATATCCATCATCTAATTTAAGTATTAGAAACCTGGCTGGGTTTTCCAAGCGAAAAAGTTTGCGGATTTCGCGAAGAAAATCTTTATTGCCGAGCCACAGGGCCGCGATCTCAAGCCACATGCATTTAACAGAAAATATCAGCAAGTGGGCTGTGATAAATGTCTATAGAAACTTGATAGAGGGCTCGGTCCGGATGAGACAAAAATCACATCTCCTTAGAGCTCAATATGTAAAAGAAGCACATCAATATTCTAAATAGGAAATCTCTGAGCGAAAAAAATTGACCCGAGTCACCCCGTGCCCGTCAAAACAAGAGTGATTCTTTCCGAGATTTAACCATGCTGTGCAGCGATACGAAGGATTCTTCAGTCCTTGAATATTGATATTACTACTTGTAGCTTAGCGCCGATGAAGCCCGATACTACAAGCACTGTGAATTCTAGCTTATCACTTATAAACCGTGCATTCGACGCTTAAAGAATATCGTTGTGTTGCGTTCACAATTTGTTTTGAGCGATACAAACTCCGTTGCGCGGGAGTTGAGTAACAGTTAAAGACGTGTATACGCTAACCATCAAACGCTGTAAACTGTACAAGAATTTTTAATTGTTTATCTCTGAGAAAATTCATGTACACAATTTTTCAGTTTGTGGAAATAGTGTCGAAGAATCCAATTGGGGAAAAATTGCACAGAAAAGCCACAAAATGGCTACCAGGAAAACGCTGTTCTAACTTTACTATCAAGTCGGCTACTTAGCCAATGTTATTGACAACAGAAGGTAAAAGGATTTAATTTTTCCCCAGAGAGCTTCGCATAATTATGCGCTGACTATCACAGTTATAAAACAGAAGGCCTTCTTTAAACAAATTTGATATTTACAAGGAGGGTATAAATAAGGCATATGTATTTGATAGACAAATTTCAATTTGAGAGCTCGATACGAACCCGCTTAGCTAAATTATAAATTAACCCTGGCCCCGCACTGTTATTGACACTTCAGACGGGATCTTTGGGTCTTCTTTGTCGCTGCCTACTTGCAATTTTCTGTCTTTTATAACATACACATATTTCAGAACATCCTTTAAGAGGTGCATAGCAAAGGAGGCAAGGTAGAAAGAATGAACAAGCCGCTAAGCACCCCCATCTACCGATGCAAGATTTACGAGGGGGACCGCAGGAGCACGGGTGTTCTGCCGCACTGCCTTCATTGAAGGAATCCTTTGAGCAGTGATACAACACTGCTTTGACCCCGCACATACAACTTGCGTAGTCGATTAACACGTCCACGTCCCGTTTACAGCAAAACAACTTGATATCGTCATCTTCATGATGTTTGCATTGGAGTACATTACCGCGACACATCGGTCGCGATTGCACCGGTGTTGTCGGCCCTGTGGGTCGCGGTTGTGAAGTTACAACTTGTGACGGTGGAGCGCGTAAAGTTCCTCCCGTGTGCCTCCTTACAAATGCGTTGAACGTCCTGTTAGTAGCGGGTGTCGATAAACGGAGTCGATTGTCACGATCCGCGACTAAGATGGGTTGGCGAGGTGTAGTAGCCGACGTTCGCTTGGTAGCGGCCGCGATAACACAGTAATCGGAGTGATATTCATCCTTCTTCGCTATCGTGTCAATTTTGCTAATAGTATTCTGTGGTCGTATGCGATGTTTTGAGTCGTTTTCCACGCTCCTTTTCTCCCAAACAATTGTCTTTTCCAGTGGGTTCTCGTGAAGAGTGACCGCTGTCTCTACCGCCATCAAACATTGATCCCCATTCAAATGGACGTCTCGTAAAACAATTTGGATTAATTTCGCCGGGATCAGGCGTCCTCGAAGTCACCCACATCCAGCGAATGAATTCCGAGCGCCATCATATGGCCACAGCGAGCGAGAGAACGACAGGCGATCTGAAAAATTAAACCCAAAGTACGTTGAGCAAATGAAAACCCTTGGGACTAAATGAACATGAATAAAGCTTTCATCAATTAACATTACGTTAATCAAAATACAGTTTATATATAGTATCAGAATGCTAGAGGTGAAGGCCATACAGCTGGAGTTCCCGCAGAAAAATAATATACAAGTTTTTCTCACCTACACCGAAGATAGAAAAGATTCAGTCGCCTAATTGAAAACTTGCACGATTGATTGTTCTCGAATGCCCAGAGAAATCGAACAAAAGTTCCGTGTTGCCAACGTACTGCCAGCACGCGCAGGAAATGAAGGAATTTTTCCGCCAGTAGTCCGGATTCTTACTGATCGAGACATTGGCCAGTAAACTTATCCATTCAGCCAGCAGATAATACCAACTCGCGTTACACTTCGGCTCGGCCCGCGTGGGTAAGCACAATTTTTCAACCCTGCTCGTAACGGCTCACGGCTTGCGAGCGATCGATGACAACGTTGTAGGACACGCGTGGAGCACTCGAATGAGTTGACAATGCAACGACTGCCTTGAGCCACAAAACGAGCTAATGCAATTCACCGCCCACGAACTAAAGCCATATCTGTGTTATTGTGATTTGTGACGTCACTAACACGCCCCTTCGCTGGATTTGCTTCGCTTGATATTTACGTTTTCCTCGTTCGCGTTGTGCGTGGTAAGGAAAAACGGTCAAAACGACAACCCGTGTACCTTAGGATTACTCTAAACCTTCGACTGATGTATAGCTAATACCGATCGCGAAATTTTCCACGTTCGAAGTGCAGTCTGTTTATCTGTTTATTAAAACGCCATATTGCTTGCTGAAGACAGTCTCTCTCAATGTGACTTCCGGTTTCATTCTGGTCAGAACAAAGGCTGCAGACAAAGGGTTTGTTCGTGTGTCTTTAGATTTACATAATGAACATACTAAACATATTCTGCAAATTGCTTAAAAATCCAGAGAGGTTTATCATGTCTTGCCTGTGAGCTGGTTCAGTTGAGTCTTGTACCGGTTTTCGTCGATTTTTGCGTTTCTTTTTAGGGTTCTCAGTTAACGACGCGTTTTCCTTTCAGCTGTCAACTTTTTGAAAACATTTTTCTTGCATTAATTTTGCGATCAAGTTTGACGGCGACAGGAGGTTGGATGTTTGTATTTCTTTCTTTGCTTTGTACGTGCGGTAAGAGAAACTACAGGACTGGATCTAGTCTTTAAGACACTTGATATGGATGTAATTGATGACCCACGTTTGGGGGGGTTCCAGTCGCCCTTAATGAACATCAACCACTATGCCATCAAAACCCTTCACTTCCGATGTCAGTTTCCGATTTGTGTGATGGGATTTAAGCTGACAACTGTGTCTGTCGAGAAACCAGCAAGCACTCGAGAAAAGCGACTGCGAAATTAGAAAAATCCAATATGTCAACTTTCAATAGATTTAATCATCTGGTGGAGCGCTTTCAAGTCAGGCGCATGCAGATGAGAACAGACCGTCATTTCAAGTCCGGTAACCCAACACTTGAAAGTGGCGTATTGGCCTGGAGGGGTGTATGAATATTAGATGCCTTGAGATCTGCTCTAAGGCTAGCGTTTGGGAAAGCAACTAAGCCTTTACAATCCTTCTTTCCTTGACTTGGGAAAGAGAAAAAGGAATTTTGTTTAGGAAATGTCCAGTTATTTACCAACATTTTCAAACAACCAAAGAAAACGATATTGCTTGACTTTCACAACTGAAAAAGAACAATATACACATTTGCATCTCCATAAACAATATAGTTTCCGGTCGTCAGCTTTCTCGCTTTTTTCCAGTACGTTCTTCGAGATATTTACTTTCGATCAGGTTAGAGCCTAATGCAATTTTCTAAACGTGATCGTAGACTTCTTAAACAGATTTTGCTTCAACCGGGCCGATCTCTTTTCTAAAACTGCCGAAAAACCGAGTCCTTTGCACTTCAAAAGGAACCGAAAGTGCCAAAATGTAATTATGGCTCAAGAAGAGTGTCCGCGTCTTTGTTAGGGGTTTCCTGCTTTCTCCATAGGTCTATTTTCCTTCAAAACAAACACCTGCTTAGGGGTTCGTGACGTTGAATTAACGCCAGCAATCTCGTTGCCAATTATTTTGCGTCTCCGCGAAGCTGAGCTGCGAAGGAATGCCACTGTGTGTACACAAGCAAATTAAATTCAGGCGACCAAATGCGACAGAACTTGATTCAGCAAACATGGGGGGCTTTTATGAATCAACTGGGATGACAGTTTGGATGAATCGTAATTTCAGAGCCGCGGGGAGCGTAAAATAATAATTGCTTGTGCGTGATACACTAAGCGCCCGACCAAATAACATGCAAATTTTATTTTCGTTATTTGTGGGTACACAGGGTACCCAGACTATGGTAACAACTTTCTCTGGAGAACGAACAGACAGAGAAATTGGTGATAAAAAAGATAAACTGTAGGCTTTCCCTACCGACGTGAAGATTTCATTAAAGCCGATTCTCGCGTGTTTTCTCATACTCATTTCAATATCTTTCACCATTTACGATACTTATCGTTTCTTTTACTGCAAATGAAAGTCGAAATGAAAGAATTTTGGAATCAGTGGGAAGCATACGCCACTGATAGAGCCACTTCGTACTTTTGTTGTTCGCCTTCAATAAGAAAAACACAACTGTACGAGATATATTTCTTCTTTAGATAGATATCATAGTTATACAGGCTAGTCATACGAATATCCTGTGAAATGTTCCTCTTCTTGTAAATCAAAGGTGATACCTGGCTTATGCACGACGCAGAGCACAAATACCAGGTGCGTATTCAATAACCCAGTGAATTAATCCTAATTTTCTATTGGAAGACTCGTGCACGATAAAGAACCAAATAGACATTGAGCTCTATTGAGACCATCATTAAACCAACCTGCCAATTTGCCTGTCTCAGTTTCTTACGTTGAAAGAGTAGAAGTGTCTTGGGCTTGTTTGGAAGATTTTTTTTCCTTATTTAACCTTTTATTCTTATTTAACCTTTTATTCTAGAGAGATAACACTCTTTAAGGATCTGTAGAGGTCGATTTACATGTATAATTTAAGTCGATGACATTAAAACTTGCCAGACTGAAAAATACTATGATCTATTGTAACTGCATGACTACAGCCAGTTGTCTCAAAATGTTGTTTGACATAGCTCAGAAGAACCCGTTGAAGGAAAAACAAATTGGATTGAAAAAGACATGAATAGGGTTATGATAAGTGAGCACTGAAATATCTAATCCGAGATCCGTGAAGCCAGAACAAAATTAAAAGCGATCGTGTAGGGTAATACAGATTGAACTCAAAATCTTTGCAAAGCCAGTATACAACTAGGCAGTTAATTTCATTCATATCAACACAAAGTGGAAGCTTATTGACGAGGAGATAAGTGGCATAAAACATCCGATAAAACAAGTGTTTATAGGAAGTAGACAAGGCATGGACAATTTTCTTAACACGACGACGTAAGGCCAGGAAATAAGCAATTTTTTGTCTTTTTTAATACACCACAGACGTTTTCATAGCACGTCTTAATTAGTTGATATAAAGGATTTATTTTATCAAGTTACTTATTTGTGTACTGCCGTTTTCGATCCTTCCGGATTTTCAAGTTCTTAAAATTTTTTTCAGCGATTAAAGTTTATAGAATGTTCCATGGTATGAAACATGATCAAGTAACATGCAGAAGACGTGCCCTTGTAGTTTAGTGGATCAGGCGTTACGTAATGCAAAGACGACTTAAGATGAGAGGTTAAAGTTCTTTTTCTCTTCTCTTGTTCTCACTGATCTCTGCTTCTAATGAGTTCTCTCAGCATTGCGCATGGCTGTGTCGACGATCAGTCTGTCGTTCAAGCCGCTGAAGGACTTGTCTCGCTGCCGCAGAATTCTTACTTTTTGCCACTAACTTGAGTTAGGAAATATTCTTTCATGGTCTTGATTTCTGTTAAGGTCTCGTGAGTTTAACAACAGTAAAACCTCCACAACTCAGTACATCTAGATCTCAGTAGAAGTTAAAGCAGTTTGAGTCAAACGAAAATCGTTTCCGTGACTTTGATTGTCTCAAAGGCATTGCCAGTCAAGTAATCGCCTCATTTAGAAGTTAAAAGACTAAGGGTCTTATCACAGTTAAGAACAGATGTCGAGTACCAGATTTGTACTGGCTTTGTAACACAAACACCGGCGGCATATTGGATTATCAAACACAGGAGATTTATCGCAACGATATTCACCGCAACCCAAGAGCAAAACTTAAACAAATTCCTTTGGCTCTAAAACATCTTGTTCACGCAAGGGAATTTGTGTAACGTCTACCGAATCGAGTGATGATTCTGTATTCCTTGTTCGTACGTTTGTCAGAGCTTGTTAAGGTGGCACTCCAAGACACTACAGCTTTCTCAGTGATCATACTCAATGTGTCCTCATTAAGTACTCGAGATATTTGCTTTGCTCTTTTTTTCTAGTACCGACTTTAAACAAACACCGAATTGCGCATGGCACGCCCTGATTTCTCGAGCAAAGTATCCGTAAAATTGAATTATGTCAGTCAAAAACAGCTACGAACAAGAAATCAACGACGTACAGCCAAGGCAGGGCTTTTGTTAAGAAACAGCCAGTCAGATAGACTTATGTAATCGACATTAAAATATTGCCGGACTTACAGGTGTGGTTAACAAGTCGTCAAGTAATTATAAATAAGTCCAAACTGTCTCTGGTTGAACCTTTTATGACTGACAGACTGTAGCCCGTGGAACTGAAGTAAACAAATGAACAACCAAAGTGAACACAAGCAGTTCCTTGCTTATCTTTTTTATTTTTGTAAAAGAGTGATGCCAAATCCGCACGCATGTTTTTACCTGCGGTGCTAAACTATGACAACAACCTTATTTCCACTCGTATATTGTAAATTAACGTTGTTCAACAGCCAAAGTACATTTTTTCAGTCATAGTTAATTACTTTTGGTTTGTCAGTTCAGCAGTTGCAAGCTTCTGTTGTGGATCTCCTTACCTCTATCTGTCTGTTGTTTTTTTATCAGTTGTCTGTCTAAGTGTTTTGTCCTGATATTTATTTGTTTGTGTGTGTGCTTTTTTAGTAGCTTAGTAGTTAAATTCAATCTCTGAATATATAGACTTTTCTCTAACTGATTGTTCTTTTGTTTATTAATGTTTTTAATTCATTTCAGTTGTCTTCAGTCCTGCAAACTGCGAACTGTCTGGCTGAAGTTTTTGGCCTATTCCCGTGTCTCTTTATCACATTGTGACCCTGTCAGTAATATAATCAGAGCTGGCTATCATACAGTCTAATATATGGGCGTCGATATAAACCTCGTTTCTGTAGAGTAACTTCTTTTCCTATTTTGCTGGTTTGTCTGATTGTTTGTTTGTTTGTTTGTTTAGCTGTTTTGTTAGCTCAGGTCTGATATCCATGCTGTCCGATTTTACACTTTATTTTGCAGTTGCTAAAAACTGCGTTGATCCCTCTAGCTCTGGATTATGTCTGATACAATTTACATGCATATTTAGTTTTTAAACTTTATTGTGTTTATCTACTTCCTTGACTCCTCCTGTCTGATGTCTCCCAGATCTACCTGTTTTACGTATCTTTGTTTGTTTACATGTCTTCTCTAGCTTCAACGTTTCTCTTATATTCAGAGACAGCTCTACAGCGCCTTGCATTATATAACTAAAAGTTGCAGTCATTTTTATTTTCCTTTGCACTTTGATTTCTTTACCAAGATGAGCTACCTGGCCCACTCGTTTCTGCAGCTGGAGAACTCACAGTACCCAGCAAATATCCCAACCCCAAAATATGCACAGATTGTACCCTCTAATGTTCACTAAGGCTTGAAAAAGTCCACTTGGAAATGTTAAGCGACTCAGCGTTGAAGGAAGGAAACGCCGAGAAGCCTATACTTGGGTTACGTTATTAGTGAATATAACCCAGGAGAATCATAAATTTCAGAAACAATGGGAAGTAAAACATCGAAGTGGCTTGAGCAAGAACTAGTCTGCGCATCTCACTAACTGCCTCTGCGCTTTGCTTCTCTCGCATTCTATCGAGGTCTCTCGGTTACAGTGTATATTAAATTGTAATAGTTCAAGAGACTAGATCATAGTCTCTCGTGTGGTTTAAACATCAGTCAAACTAGAAGTAGTCCAAGCTTTTCTAACTTGAAAAAATCCATCCCTGGAAAACACTCGGCCTCTCCGACTGCTTTGGGCACTGGCGAGCTCACTTAGTCCGTTTGAACTCTATAACAGGCAAACAAGTCCTTCAAACCGGATGAAGCTCAGTCAAAAATACCCGTCCGAAACAATTAAGAAAGGCCGTTATAACTCACTAGAATGCCATGAATATGGTCTAATCTAGCCTGGACGAGATTTAAACTGTCATAACTTGACTTCTGTCTGTCCGATTAAAAACAAGTTTGAGTGTATTTCTATGGGAAAATGAGGTCTTCGTTACTTAGATATACGCTCAGTCAATTACTATAGCTCT
>Ga0126339_10001690_pt1 | contig 15280 bp, 6 predicted proteins | sample OrbTmetagenome_2_FD_92532 | JGI IMG/M metagenome (GOLD analysis project Ga0126339, IMG submission 92532) | Coral microbial communities from Petempiche,Puerto Morelos, Mexico - Orbicella T R C metagenome | ecosystem: Host-associated > Invertebrates > Cnidaria > Coral | place: Petempiche,Puerto... | reverse complement strand
TTGGCCGGCCTCTCTTTCTCTTTCCCTCTGGGGTCCATGTCAGGGCTGTAACACAGTCATTGTCAGGTTGTTGTCTGAGGATGTGTCCAATGAATCGCCATCTCCTTCTTCTTACCTCTTCACACAACCTCTCCACGTTAGCCCTTTCCAGTAGCTCTCTATTACTAATCCTATCTTGTCATTTAATCTTCATTATCCTTCTCAGGCATCGGTTCTTAAGATGTTTTGTTTTTACCTAATTTAAAAGTGAAAAAAAACAGCGGCCTCCGAAAGAGCAAAAGTTTACGCAACTCAGTTATCATTAGTGCAAGCAAAATATTGCCAACTGATCGTAGATTTTCTTCGGATTTCTTTTCGTTGCCTGTGGAAAGCGGAGATGATCGTTCACAACACGTTCAACATTAAGCTTATTTCGCACACGTCTGTAACACGCATCCAGTTTTTGTGCTTCCTATTTTTCAAGTTCCTATGCCTTTCTGTTTGCCTTAAAAAAAGCGTGAGCAGTGCTAAGTTTTGAGTTGTTTTTCGCTCGGTAGTTTTCACTGCGTGAAATGAGTAATTTTGTGGTATTTACGTGGCCATGAAATTCTTCGACACTCGGCGAGTCCGAGATCAGAACGTGATGCGTCAAGAAACGTGACATGTCGGAGAGTGCCACGTTCCTCATACGTATATTGCGGCATGTCAGGAAAAATCATGGCCTGGGTACGTCATGTGCGACGTATCAAGGGAAGCCAGGACTCTGATACTTAACGGCACGCGGTTTTAGTTTAATCAGCCAAATTAATTGACGGAACTTATTTCTCTTTACGCGGAAACTAAAAGTTTCGGACGTGCGTTTCGTTTGTTCGTTTCAGAATGTTCAAATATATATAAACAACAAAAACAACAGCAGCAATATCAGAATGCTAAATAGCATTGTTTTTATCGCGTCCGACTACTATTTTATATTCTAGTATTTAAAATCTACTTATCGCAGGGCTCTTTTAGAATACTACCCTGGCTATTGAATGTAAAACCCTTGTTTAAATAAAGTGCTAAAAAAACCGCAGGGGAACATCCCTTCTCACCGACCTACGTGGTGGCGCAACTCACCAGTTTCGCAAAGCTTGAGAGCGGAATGCCCTAAGATCGATTGCATGGGAGATCGATTGCACTGGGACGCCAAACCCATTTAACGCTGCCGCGTATTTGATGCAAACCATGGAACTCTCATAGGAGGCCTCTGGCCGATCTTAAGCTTGAAAAGAATGAATGTTGCAAAATCTATTTATTTAGACGGACTAGTGGTTTTCCATCATTGTGGTTACCGCTGTTAGTCTGAAAGCATCAGCGCATGCGTAATTATGGAGAGTGCCTTCAACGAAATTCACCAACCAATATTTCTTCCAGTCGGGTTGTCAGTAAGATTTCTAAACACAAATCAAATAAATGATTTTCGATTTATTTTTTATTTTTTTTTTTGCGTTACAGTGAAAACGCCCTATAAACATTTTATCCGTCTTGGAATTGTTACGTGAATAACATCCGGAGGTCTGTGAGCGATTAGACTTTTTATTCTTTGCCGAAAGAGGCGAATCATTCAGACAAGTTCATTATACGTCGTAAGTTATAACGGTCTGCTGAGCATCAGAGTTGTTAATATTTAAATCAAGTTACCCGTGACGCGGCCAATTAAGTCAGATATAAAGAGCGGGGCCTTTGAAAAACGTCCTCGAGTGGTGTCAGTGATAAAGACTGGCTTAAAATGTCGATCTGGTCTAGCTCCGGCTTTGCAGTGCTTCCATAATCAAAGGAAGTGCTAACATGAAATCTCTTGGGCGAGAGAATAATGCAGCAAAGTGAAACAATCGGCAAATTTGTCGCTTGTTGAGCATAACTGAATTTTGGTCCAGTATGAATATAAAGAGCTTAAGGGGACAGCAGACTTCTATTTAGTCTTAATTACCTGGCAGCTTTCTTCGAAGGTCCGCAAATATTTTACAGTATTTCCTTCATCTTGTAGCTGTTGTACATTCCAATCAGAAAATTTAAGAGGGATGAAAGGGGGGAATAATTCTTTTTCCAGTTTAAAGCCACACTAAATTTCCAACAGTGAAACCAAAGAACAGTGGTGATATCATCGATAGCCGCAATGGTGACCCCTACCAGCCGCCCCAGTGTAACGATTTACACACAACAAATTGTACCCGTAATACCTCCCGCGGGGAGAATTTGTCGTTACTTTGCTTTTTACGATCGTTCGAATTTCCCGCTCGAGAAATTTTGAAAGTCCCTTGAGTATTTTTAAGCTGCTGCTGCCATTGTTAAAAATTGGCCATTTTAGGTTAATTTTGGGCTGTATAACAAAGCCTTTTGTTAGCAAAATGGACCTGCTTTTCTTGATACGCTGTTGCACTTTCTCTTCCAGTCAATCGAAAAATATATATGTAAAAATAAACGTTATGGCAGTTACACGTAACTGAGATTGCGATGTAGAAATAATATTTTGGGGCAGTTTGTAATGCACTAATCAATAAAAGTGTGCCGGTAGTAAAAGGGTAGATGCATGGCCTTAGGGAGACTGGAAACGTTATTTTCGATGAGGCTTGCTACTACCCTAATGGGTGGAGATGAACTTGTTAGCAACATGGTAGAAGCCCTTTGTAAGCTAGTAGCCTTCTCCCTGGTGAGTTACACTCTCATTTTTACCGAGTTATTACAAAGCCCAGAATAGTAAGGACCTGTGTGGGTATGAAAGTGGACCTCTCGGGAGCTTAGTAACGAACCTAGGAGCACATGACAACCCCTTGGGAAAGCAAGTAAATTCATATAAATTTCCTTCCGAGGTAAAACGTGAACACTTTCGATCTAAAGAGCTAATCGGGGTGGAGTAGTAGGCGTCCTCCATGTCAATAGAGGCCATGAAACAATTTTTGTTCATGAGTTTAGTTACGGTGTATGGTGAGTCCATTTTGAACTGATGGTGGCTGACTGACTCATTAATTTAACCTTTTAAGATTAAGTGTACGTCGATGACACCCATCCTTCTTCGGATAGAGAAACATACAAAACAAAATGTGCCCAGGCATGGGTGCAACCTAGGTGATAACACCTTTCTCAAGCAATTTATGCACTTCCTGGTAAACAATGTTGTATCCATGCTCTGAAAAGGTTTTGGTTAGGCTGTCTGGTTAGGACGTCTGTTTAGGACAGGGTTAGCAGTACATTCAATATTTGCTGCCAAAACGTCCGCTAGGAGTACTAGTACGCGTCCTCCAAGCTGAAAATCAACAGCCACCTGTCCAGCCTCAATTGTGTTTCATTAGTGTTGCTAGTAATTCAATACGTTTGGCAGGAAACTTTCAAAAACACCTACCGTGTTCTTTATTTGCAGCAATTGTTCCATTATTTCGTGTTGGTGTTTGGTGGCTTTTTTCCTTTTGTAGGGCCGGTTTTGGCCTTTCCACAAAAACAAAATGTGGGTGGGGTAGGATAGTGTTGTTTGTGGATCAGAATAATTATTTTCTTTAACCACACATTAGAAATATATAGGTTGCCAAGACTGTATGGATGCTGTAAGAAACTTAATGAAATATTATTAAATCTGTAATCTCAACCCAAACTCCAGATAAAGAGGGGCAGCCCCTCATCGCCTTGTCATTGCCATGGATCGTTAAATGATGTCAGCAAAATGTTTGTATCCTAACGTGCATTAAGATAATTCCTACAGAAATGTACAAAACTTTGCTACGTTGCATTATCTTACAACATAGGTCTGGGCATTCCTCCCCTTCTCCCCTCCTCAAGGTCGAGTCTGGCCCTTTAAATGACAATCCTTCTAAGGTATGGTTACCATTCTAACAAAACCAAGAAAGGTATATAATCGATTGTTATTCAAGGTTCTAATTATTGATGAGTATAACTAGGATTGTAATCGGCGCATTGATGACTGACTGCGGTTTAAACTCTGGTCATAATTTTATTATCTTTTAAGATTTTTACAGGATTCTTGTTGCTTAATTATTTAGATTCAGCAAGGGTAAACCACTGTCGTAACCATCGGGTCAAAACATCTGAAATGGCAGCTGCTGTACCTTCACCTTTGGCCAGCAGTGCAGACAAGACAAATGGAGCCAAGCTTAGCAGACGTCTCATTGATGGCGGGACAACAGTCCTGAAGAACGTTTTTGATAGTTATCATCCTCCCGCAAACCTGGATGCTGATCTCAACGTGCAATATAAAACTCTACTCCGTCTCTTTCGTCGACGAATCCTCAATAAACTTCAGTGGGCCAAATTGTTCCCTCCTGGTGGAGCTAAGCCAAACTCCGCTTCTTTTGACATCACACCTCTATTCCTGCTTCTGACCAATATTTGTGGACTATCCCCTCCCCTATCAGGTTGGCACACTAAGCCATCTCCAAGTGACACCTCCCTTGAGGCAAACCTTGCACGCATTAAGTTTTTCCGCAATGAATTGTATGGTCATGTGTCTTCCACTGGGGTTGATACACCAACTTTCAATGCTTTGTGGCAGGAAATTAGTGCTGTTCTTGTTACTCTTGGGCTGGATCAGGCAGAAATTGATAGATTACAGGCCGAGCGCTTTGGAGAGGACGATTACCTTGACGCGCTAACTGACTGGGCTGATAGTGAACAAGAAATAAAGTCAGAGCTGAAAGAGATGAAACGAGATGTTAAGAAAATACTTCAAACGCAGCTGGAAGATCGCAAAACTCAACACGAAAGTAATTCCAGGTTGGAGCAAGTGCATGAGATTGTGAACAAGATCCATCAAGCCATAAATGAAGCCCGTCAGACCCAATTCACTTCATGATAATCTCTCAAAACTGGATAAAATCCATGAGATCGAAAACGAAACCCATGACACTACCAAAGAAGTACGTCAGACCCAACTAGAAGGCCACAAAACACTTCAGGATGGCGTTTCCAAATTAGAGGGAATATCACAGACCCAAACCAAAACGCAGCGAGCTGTAGAAGAAGTACACGAAACTCTAGAAGCAGGTCTCCGAGAAGTAAAACAGGAGGTAGAGAACTTGAAAAAGAAGCGTACAATGGACGGAGCAGATGAATTGCTACGAAACCTTGCTAAGTCCGAGTTCAAAGGAGACATTGAATACCATGCAAAGAGATTCCAGGAAGGAACCCGTGAATGGATCTTCAAAAGAACTGACGACTGGCTAGATGACCGATTTTCCCCAAACCGGGTGATGGTAATAAGTGGAAGTGCAGGGATGGGAAAATTATCTCTGCGGTCACATGCAAACGAATGCAAGAGGCCGATACACTTGCAGGAAGCCACTTTTGTCAGCATAACAATGTGCGTTACAGGAAACCTCAGCTAATGCTTCAGTCCTTGGCCTGTCATCTCAGTCTCACTCTACCAGAGTATAAGAAATCTCTTGTGGAACAGCTATCAAGAAATCTGGGGCCGGTAGAACTCAACTACATGGGCGTGGAAGAGCTATTCGCGTTACTTTTCAAAGAGCCACTTAACGCTGTAAAAGACCCGGGAAGAAATATCCTAATGGCGATAGATGGACTGGACGAGAGTGAGTATCAAGGACGTAATGAGCTTCTCGATGTGATTGCAAATCAGTTCTCCAAGCTTCCTCAATGGATTCGATTTTTTGTGACAACCCGATCAGAAATTAACATCGCAGATAGCCTTAAACATTTGCAACCCATACATCTTGATGAAAATCAGGAAGTGAACTTGAGAGACATAAGGCTATTCTTTGAAATGCGACTAAGCCGTAAAATTGAAGAAGGACACAAAGATGTTCTCTTGAGAAAACTGGTTGAAAAGTCTGAGGGCGTTTTTCTTTATGCTTGTTTTCTAATAGATTACATCCAAGAAAATGTTTCGCTTCTAACCCTGGAGCAGCTGGAGAGCACCTTACCGTTGGGTATTTCCTCCGTTTATCTTTCTCATTTTAAACGGTTAGAGAATGAACTTTGCAAAGAGCTGAAGATCGAAGAAGACCAAGGCTTGAGTTTCTTGTGTGCCTTTACTGCTTCCAGAGAACCATTGCCAGTAGCGTTTGTTTCCAGACTTTTGAACCCTAATGGAAGGTCCTTGTCTGCTCAACGAAGAATAAACAAAGCTATCGCCTGCATCTCTTCGCTTTTGCCAGTTCGGAATGACTGTCTTCACTTTTTCCACAAATCAGTCAAAGACTGGTTGACGAATACATCTTGCTATGGGCGACATGATTTCACCGTGAACGAGAAAGAAGGTCATGAAATTCTTTTCAACCTTTGCAGGGATGAACTCGACAACGTCAAGCGAAAGGGTGTACATAATACACCGTTAAGTGACACTGAAAGGTACGCCTTGCAACATGGTGTCCAGCACATGTTAGAGGTGGATGAATCGGGTGAAACGTTAAGACTATTTCATGTAGAAGAGCTGGTTAATGCGTATGTGGCCGATTTGGAGCTCATTTATGCCAAACTTTGCGTTAACAGCACGGCTTCTTCCGAAGAAATGATTTGTGTTCAAAGGCACATCCAGCCAACCTTGCTCAGCGAGCGAAGTCAGTCCCTTTTATTCTTTTCGCTAAAAGTGCTTAGAAAACACTCCTATATGTTAATAGATCATCCACATCTTTGGTTCCAAAGTGTGATCAGTGAAGGACCTCCCGAGCTTTCATGTAAAGCCGCGACTATCCTCGAAAACAGGCTTCCTAATGTGCCGTATATCAAGTACTTAAACAAAGAAGAACAGAATGGAGCAGTTCAAGCCCGATTTTACTGTTCAGATACGGTGGCATGTTTTGATGTTTCACCTGAAATGGATTACATGGTGTGCGAATGTCGTGATAGAACGATCCATATGTGGTCTCTTGAGACTGGCAACAAAGAATGGGTTCGACCCTCGTTGATAGAGAGAACTTATGAATTTGTTTATCCAGATTATATATTTGGTGATGGAGGTGCGTATCGCAAGATTAACTTTGATTGTTTGACTTTTTACAGTTCTGTCGTTTTTCATCCTAGTGGAAAATCTGTCCTACCGGGTACCCTTAGAAGTGTCTACACTCTGAAAGGAGAGTGTAATGACTTATTTCCTAACAGTAACTGCACATTTTCGCATTGTGCTTTTGCTAGCGACAAAAGAATCATTTTAACAGACTGTTTTGATGATCCCAGGAAAGTAGTTTTGTGGAGTATGGAAAATGGTCAAGAGTTAAGGATCATACCTTGGAATGATGTTATTTCCTCTTTTGCGATTTCCCAAGATGGGTCACAAATCGCTTTTGCGGACGTGACTGGCTCTATCTACCGTGTTGATGTGAACAAGTGGCTTGGGGAGTGTATGTTCAGGTGCAAAAATGCGGTTTGTGGCTTGATGCACTTCACCCCAGACAATCAGGACCTTGTTTGTGGCTACCTGCGTTATGGAACAGAAGACCTCGGACATCTTAATTATGCTTGGGTGCCTAACGGTAAACCACTTTTTATCGTTTCTAGCCGTCCACAATTACTCCAAACAGGCGGAATGGACTTCGTCTTGTGGCCCATTGAATCAAGGACACTGGTGAGAAACGACTTTTTCGAAGAGGGTTTTCTCGCGGACTGGGTAAACAATGTCCGCAGTGTTTTTCCATCCTTAAACACTGGATTCTACGAGCAGCTTTCTAACGAAACAGCATTGGTTGGTGGCCCATCTTTTGATTACGTCGCCTCAGTTAATGTTGACTCGCTCAATGAAGTGAATTCTGCTTCCACCAGACAAGTGGTCGAAGAAGTTGTATTTTCATCTGAAGGAGATACCATTTATTCTATTAGTTTAAATAAAGAGGAAGGAAGTTCCAGTGCGTTAGTAGTGACCGTATTTCGAATGTCAAGCCAAGAAACCGTGTTGAAAAAAGTTTTCACCTGCCCATCGCTGTCTCTTGTTCCCATGAAGGATGGTGTTCTACCATGTTTGAAATATCGAGTACCAGAGCTGTGGAATTTTGAGCTGACCGAATGTATCCGACCAACTCCCAGACTAACGGGCACTGGAAAGCCTGTTCGTTTATCAGATGAGCTGATAGCCTGCGAATGGCAGTGTCGTACATTAACGGAAGAAGAATTATCGGATTTTGGTTTTTTGTCAAAGGCAGAGAATTTCATGGAGCTACATGAAGAAGATGAACCCGTGGAGCAGGATGAGGCTCTAAATTTTGAAAAGTCCGCAGATGAAGAAGATCCTTCTTTGTTAGACTATCCATCAGTGCCTAACTTTTCTGTAGACTTGAGAGATATTTCGTTTTTACCTCCTGTTATCCATCTGATGACGCATGAACTTTTTGAAATGCTTGTTGTGGACATCGTCAATGTTGCCAGTGGAGAGCGTGTTACGTCTATCAAGGCAAGGGTTTCCCGTTACGACCGTGTACTGTCTATTTCATGTAATAGACAGGACCAGCTGCTAGTCTGTACCAGTGAGGAAATAGACGATGATTTTTTTGGAATTGAGACCGAACAATTAACAGTTAGTTTAAGAAACAACAACTCACTCAAGCCTGTATGGAAAAGAAGCACGAGGCGGTTCGGCTCGTTTTCTTTCACGCCATTTTTTCTGTTCTCCCCTGAAGAAGAGTTTGTGGTGACGTGGATTTCCCTCAATTCAGGCTATGGAGTACTTATTCTTGATGCAAAAACCGGAGAAACACTCCACACCCTGCTCAGAGGCCAAGGTAACCTCGTTGACTGTAAGTTTGTTGTTAGCGGTGAGTCTCTGGTCTGCTGCAGTGAAGACAACTTCCTTCGGTGGTTCAACATCAGATCTGGTGATCTACTCAGTGTGCTAGACATTGAAGAGCGACCCCACTGTTTAGGAGCCTGTTTGGACAAGCCTCTTGTCGCCATTGGCTTATGGGGCGCCAGATTGAAATTCGTACAGGTCAAGTTGTCAGGTGTCCAGGAAGGGAAGAAAGGTGAGAATTAATGGTTTAATTCTATTGTTCTAAGTGATTTCCTTCGGCTAGCTGCATCATGCATGGCTGTTCAATAGCTAGTGTGCTGTCATTAATAGCAATAGTACACGGAAGTCCAGTAAAAAAAGGAACCTTTGACACCATCCTTGTGCAGCATCTACATAGACACCGAAAAAACGTGTTAATTTTGAATTGAAGTCATAAAAATCATCCTCCGTCCATGAGATTTTGTTTTTCCTGCTTTGTCTACTATTTAATGTTCATCTTGTGTCCCGTCTTATCTATATGTGACTTGCGCTAGTTGTAACTGTTTCCTTTCCTTCACGTAAGTATCCCAGGCAGGTACAATTTACGGCCTATTTTGCTTCATAAGAGGATTGGAAATAAAATTTTCCTCTTCATGAATTTGATTGAAATTTTGCTTTTTACCATTATGAAGTAAACCCAAATATCCAACATGTGAATACAACTAAAGCACTTCTTAGAGATCGCAAAGAAGTACCTCGGAAGACTGCTAATTTGGTTTAAACTTAGAATCCCAGGCAGCTTGCGAGAAAGGTGTAGGTCTTACCCTCCCACTTCAGTCTGTCATTTAATCCTGTTTAATTTTGTCCTCGCTTTTCAGCTGTGCTTCCGTCAATATACATGTAAGTTTTGTTACGGCACTCCTTGGAACAGAAATTAGACAGCGTAACCCGGCACAAAAAAATATTTTTGAACGCGGGCAATCGAAGTATTCGGCAGCAATTTTCAAGAGTTTAGCAGCTTGGGCACTACTCGCAGTCACTACATGCCTCTATCATTTGCAGGCTCCCGTCGCAAACAGAAGTGAAGTACACCTCGCTGCTATTCTCGATACAGTCAGTTACTGGAAGGTTTGAAAACAAATTTCTGGGCAGCATAGCCGCGGAGTCTACCACAGATGATCAGTTTTGATTCAAGTTGAGTACTAGTAACTCTGAACATACAGGACATGCTGTTGTACAATTCAGATGGGCATATTTAAAGGAACTTTATAAGGGAAATAATTTAACATTAAACACTGTTTATGTCCATATCTAGGAGGTAAGCTATGTTAGGATATAGTCTAGTAGGTGTATTCAGCCCTAGAAACACGACTTCGCTATATAATGAGCACCCGAATATAACGAACAACCTTGTTTTCTCAGTCATGTCTGATTTCTGAAGACATGGACTTGATTTAGTGTTGTTGTATTTATATTAATGGTTCTCAGTCCAATTACAACGAACGCATTTGGTAGTGACAGAGTATCTTTACTGGTTTGATATGCATTGGGATCGTGAGAACTAACATATCATTGACTTGAACTGAATCAATCCAGGAAGGATTCTCATTAGACTAAGCAGCGATACAGTTTGTGCGTTGGATACCGAGAACTTCTTCTTTTTATTGACACTACCTAGGCATAGTACGCATCAATATCAGGATGGACACCACGACTAGGTGATTGTGTATTGCAGCTGAAACCGAGAATGTAAACCTCTCTGGAGTAATGTGAGCAACTTTTACTCAGAACACTGAAGTCATTTTCACTGTAAAGCATTTTAGGACGTTTGTTTACCTTTTGTAATCCACTCCAATTACAGTAAACTGCGAGCAGTCTCTCTTTTCAGTCTTTTGCTCGGGCATCCGTGGGGAAGAACGCAAAACAAAAGAGCGTGCGAGCGTGACTTCTAGCGTGACATGCGAGCGGCTAGCGGCGAAGCTGCCACTAGCGCGGGCGTTGGACTTGGGGCTCGCGGCTTTGCATGTCACGCTCGCACGCTCACAACCGCTGGTTAATGTTGCGTTCTTCTTTACGTTCTTCCTCACGGATTCTTGAGCAAAAGAGAGACTGCTCGCGGTCTATAGGTACAGTATCGCGGTATTTATTATTGCAATAGCGACGGTAACTATATAGGATATTTGTCACATCAATTCCATCCACAGTAGTTTTCTAAGTCCACTTCCAATAAGAGTGTATTCGAAAAAAACCTTGACCTACCGTGGAAGTAAATGCTGTTCTTTTCAGGTTCTCTATATCTCAACTAAGTTATCACTTCTAGCAATGCAGGTTAGAAAAAAGCATTGGTTTGTATTGGCTATTTATGGATAATGTGGTTATAATAAATAGAATTTAGTTCTGTTATTCAGTTTCCAGACTTAAAGTGTTATATAATCAAAGTTCTCTAGGGGAGACTGGGCTGTAAAGCGGACAGCTCTACTTACGATCGCCTCGACAAAACCCCGTTTAAACTCCCACACAAACCTTTTTGTGATACATTCCTGAATGCAGCTATTCCCATAAGTGTCTGCAAATTCGTCATTTGTAACTGCCTGTCATTGAATGCCAATTAGGAGAGACTGACTATGGGTCCTTGCTTTAGAAAATTGGTTTTCAACAAGACGGAAAAAGAGGCTCGTTTTAGCCGCTATGTTTCTGCGTAACTTTGGTAATTTGACGTCACGGGTCTTCTGAACAAAAGTATATCTTTGCGAACTGAATTTGTTTAAAATATAAAATGCTACTCGGGAGGCATTTTTTTTTTTCAAAAAAAGTTAATGCTAGTACATGAATTTTTGGCGACTAACACAACATGCGGTATCCACCTAACGTTTTCACACTTTTAAAGACGAATACATCGCGATACAACTTGCGCGTTCAGACAATCAACAAAAAACCATTTTGCTCTGACCCAGGACTAACGCTCGAAATGTCAACTTGCCATTCTCGCTGCGGCGATCTATTTCCCTTTATAAACTTCAATGAATATGTCAGTGTTTCATTTTCTCAATGACGCAGCCCAACAGTTTCTTTTATTGGGAACTACTTTGATATTTCTTAATCAAGCGCAATCGTCCGAATTCAACCATCAATCACTTCTTTAATTTACCTTAAGCGCAGTGAGACATCAAAAGTGCAAATGTGGTCAGACAGGATATTAACTGTACTTGCCATCCCGCAGGGCTTGCCATACCTATTCTAGATCGTTCTAACGAAAGCGGAAGATACAACAAGCACGCGGCAATTGCTTAGAGACATCCACAGGACATGCGACAAACACAGATACCTAGTAAAGAACATTGCATATTGGAGGAGACTGAAAAGGATTTTTAAGGTAACTTTGGCGTTGCTCGTTAATTTGGTTGAACGTTCTATTTTGTCGGTCAATACCTTTGTGATTATTATGCATATTTCCTCTTAAAGCTTGTTTAGACTTAAGTAAAAACATTTAAAAACATTTTCGGAACAATTAATGAAGTCGATTTATTTCGCGTCTATTTATAGCAGTTTTGATTTTAAGAAGTGTATAAAGGGGATGATACTAATCACTGAGAAACGATGATCTAAACGAATCGACTATAACTCGTCATGTCCACGACACAAACAGTCAATGAAGAGAGATACCTCATGCATGAGCAAAATACATGTAAATATCCACGTCTTTGATGTTATCGCGTTAGATAGATAGTAAGAAATGCATGAAACACAGTAAGAGCTGATCAAGTGACTGTGAAATTATAAAGAGAGAATTTATCTACCTCAATAAAACAGCGAAAACCAGTGTTTAAACCATAAAGCTATATCATGTCAAGGCGTTTCTCAGAATGCAAACTACGCATTTCTGCATGATTTGAGCAGATGAGACTATTAATTCACCTTTATTACATCCCAATGAGGTAAGATGCTTCTCTGGAGATGTGTGAATAGTTGGAAGGAGTCGAACAAGCTATCCTGTAGGACACAAAGAGTTGTCGAATTAAATTACCAGTTTGTAAACATAATTGTAATATTTTATTTATGCACAAATGAGCTAGGATGATCAACAGTGCATGTTGATGGCTCAGTTGCATGAAATAGATTTAATTACGTACTCTTGAGTTTGTTTGGTACCTCAAAGTCGACAAAGCCCATCTTTACTTTATGATTTCGATTGCATGTAAAGACTCACATCTAAGGAGTTTGACTTTTTTTAACAGAGTTTCAGTCATACATTCATGCAGTATTGCCCGCAGTGTATGTTCATGGCTCAGTTGCATTGAACAAATTTAATTACGTACTCCTGAGTTTGTTCCGTACACTCTTTTTTTTATAAGAATATTGTTTTTCCAGTCGAGGGTGAATATTCTTGTTTTTCTGCCCATTTTAGGCTGAAATATTCTTGTGAAGATTATCAGATTATAGTGTATGACATTTATGTTTTGGAATGTATTTGGTGTCTAGATGGTGTTAAAGTGATTTTGGAGCCAGCCTGCAGTCATTAAAACCTGATATCAGGCGTATTCAGTACCTCCTGCAGAAATGTTATTAGCATGGAGCATACGACTAGTGCTGTTTTTGTTGCGTTTTGGAAAGTTTTGCCATTTAGAGAAAGAAAGATTATATTTTTAGGTTTTATGTTATATATTTGTAATTTTAACGAGTTGTCAAGTATGTGACAATTCAGCAATTAAGGGTCATGATTGAATGAGGACTTAGTTTCTTGGATATGTATTGCGTATTGAACAATGGCTAAACGTAACAATTCCAATTTGTCTGCAAGACTTCGCCATAGCAACGGCCAAACAGAACATTTATCAAATGCATCCCATCAACACAAGTTTTCTAAGCCAACTAACTTCCAATAAGAATTTGTAATTTTTACATGGAGAAAAAAAATATTTGACTTAACGTGGCGTTAACGGCTTGCTTTTTTAGGTTCTCCGTATCTTCACTGAGTAATCAGTTCTAGACGATCATGTAGGTCAGAAAAATAAATAACCTTGTATTAGTTATTTGTAACAAATAAGGTGTAGTGTCGATATTCCGTTTTCAAACCTAAAAGTGCTATACAGTCAAAGCCCTCTTGACAGAACTGGGCTCAGAATGGTTCATCTTGTTACCACCGCACCAAAAAAAATCCGGTTTAAACTCCCATACAACTGTTATCATTTTACATTACTGTATAGGCCTATTCCTGCAAATTTTTCATTTGTAATTGCCTGTCATTGAATGCCAAGAGAGATCAACCATGGACCCTTGGTTTGGAAAATTAGTTCTCAACAAGACTGAAAAAGAGGCTTTTTACTGTGCAGTTTTGGTAATTTGGCATCACAGGTCTCCTGAACGAAAGAAGATCTTTGCGAGCTGAGTGTTTTGCTTCGTTTATAAAATGGTACTCGATATATGTTGATCTACGGCAGCCATTTTGTTTTTATGTACCAGTCTCCTTGATTTCAAAACCGTCTGTTTGGTACTCTTCGTCCTACTTGATATGGATTTATGTCGACTAACACAAGATGACTTATCTGCCTAACGTACCATTCGACACTATTTTTAAAGACGAATAAATGGTCAGAAAACTTGTGCGTTCAGGCCACCAACAAAAGCCAAAAGCCCATTTTGCTCTGACCAAGGAGTTACGCTCGAAACGTCAGCGTAACATTCTCTCTACGGTGGTCAATTTACCTTTATCAACTTCAATGAATACTGACATCAGTGTTTCATTTTCTCACTGACGTAGCGCAATGGTTTCTTTTCTTAGAAACTACTTTGTTATTTCGTAGTCAAGCGTAATCGCGCGAATCCAACCATCAATCACGTCTTTAATTTACCTTTAGCGCAGCGATACATCAAAAATGCAAATGTGGTCAGTCAGGATCTTAACTGTACGTTCCATCCCGCAGGGCTTGCCATACGGCGTAATCTGGATCGTTCTAACCGACAGCGGAAGATACAACAAGCTCAGAATAGCTTGGAGACATCCACAGGCCATGGGACAAACACAGATACCTAGAAAGGATGATTGCACCCTTGAGGAGACCACATAGGATTCTTAAGGTAACATTGGCGTTGCTCTCGGTAACTTGGTTGAATGTTTTATTTTGTCGGTCAATACCTTTGTGATTATCGTGCATATTTCCTCTTAAAGCTTGGTTTAGACTTTAATCGAAACGCATCTTCGAAACATTTTCTTTTCCATTTTGCCTGGCCTCAAGTTGGACGATTTCATTTGAAAAGTGGATAAAGTTGATAACGATCACTGAGAAAGGATGATCTCAAGGAATTGAATATGTTTCGTTGGCATGTCCACGACACAGACATTATCTCATACATGAGCAAAATACTTGTAAATGTCCGCGTCTTTGACGTTACCGCATTAGATAGATAGTAAGAAATGCATGAAACACAGTAAGAGCTGATCAAGAGACTGTAAAATTATACAGAGGGAATTTATCTACCTCAGTAAAACAGCGAAAACCAGTGTTTAAACCATAAAGCTATATCATGTCAAGGCGTTTTTCAGAATGCAAACTATGCATCTCAGCATGATTTAAGCAGATGAGACTTTTAATTCACCTT
>Ga0126339_10001689_pt1 | contig 15287 bp, 8 predicted proteins | sample OrbTmetagenome_2_FD_92532 | JGI IMG/M metagenome (GOLD analysis project Ga0126339, IMG submission 92532) | Coral microbial communities from Petempiche,Puerto Morelos, Mexico - Orbicella T R C metagenome | ecosystem: Host-associated > Invertebrates > Cnidaria > Coral | place: Petempiche,Puerto... | reverse complement strand
GGGGTTCAGGGAGGGTAACGGACGATAAACCGACTCTAAATAAACATGAAAGAATAACACAAATAAATACAGAACGAAATTTACATACGAAGCAAAAAAAAAAAAAAAGCATGCAGAATGTGAGAAAATACATTAACATACGGAACGGAAAAAAAGACACAAAGAAAAAACGAAAGAGCCGCAACAGTCGTGTTGTGGTTGAAGTCTTAATGCACTTCTCGCACAAAGCTGACAGGCAGAACTCATCACTCAATGCTAAGTAAATTCCCAATTCTCGGGTAACAAACCTGTGTTGTAATGAATCTAGTGATGAAAGTACCTTAGTGTAGTTAGGAGCAATTACTTAAATGTTCGTATTGGCTAAAAGATTGAAAATACCCATTTTTGGCTTCCCGGGAGAGCCGGGCTGTTTTCCAATAACAGTTCTTATTTATTAGACCACTGCGAAATTCATTGCACTCTATTACGCCGATGTTCAAGCACTTTGCCCCATAAAAGAAGCAAAACTTAATTTTTTTTCTAACAAAATTTGCTTTATAGTTCACTGATGAAGTAGTTTCGTTTAATAATAAATTGCCGACGCACTGGTGTCGACACAATCTCTTCTTCACATCTTTCTTTGTAGTATGTTACTCTTTGCATAATCGTATGAATAAATTTAAGAAGGTATAGATGACTAACACGCATGAAACACTTTGAGGGCGAATCGAGTTTTGAAATATATATAGAGAGAGCTTTTATAGCAGATTTTCTTAATCTACCTGTGGCTAAGAATAAAAAATGTTTTCTATTTTGGCTGGTGATTGTAATATTGAGGTAAACCGATAATCAATTATTCATGCTTCCGTTTGCGTTGTGCTCAGTTTATAACTAGGTGCTTTAATCAATGAACACGTACATGGTCCTGGGAGGGTCAGAGGAGAAGCGATAATTTGCGCGAAGGAAAGTTAAAACGATCTCACGAGGGCAATATTTCCAGTACTTTTAACTTTCCATTTCCTGTTAATAAATGTTATCCCTGTTCTGGTTCTCTATTATGATAATTCCCAGTACTGTAAGAAGCTTTTAATATTTAATGCCATTCATTTCTACGTCGTTGGATAATTCAATTCACCACCCGTTTGTCCAATCTATACCTGCTGTTCTTATGAAAAGTTCATGTTGTCAGCTAAGCACTTGTCCGAAATATTGGCCGTGATTAACATATGCACTTGCCACGATAAGTAAATAAACGATATTCTGGACGCATACATCCAAACCCCTTACCTCGCCTTAAAATTAACTTACAATCAACCACAAAATACCAGAAAGCCCTCTTTTAGTTAATTTCCCGTACAGCTGTAAATTTTGTTTATAGCTAGGAGCACGGTTCACTTCAATAAAATCTTTTTAAGTAACCGCTTCATGCCAAAAATAAAAGAAACACACAAACACACATATACAATTGCCGCAATTCTTTGAAAGGCTTTGAAATTCTTGGCCCTAAGCTCAGCAGTTTATATACAGTCTAATTTGTTTCAGTGTTTCAATTTTGTCCCTTATAAACAACTTTCTAAACCAACAAACTCATTTCGGTGCCACTACTTCTAAACAGTTTCCAGTGCTTTCGATGCATTTAGCTTCACTGTTGCTTTTCGCTTTAGCCATTGTCGCTACATTCACAGTAGTCTTAAACAACTTTCTTGATCTCGGCGCTGTACTTGTTTCCAGCACCGTGCTATTGTTCGAACTATCAGTCGTTTTGTCCAAGGAGCATTGCCCTCCAAGGAGATTTTTCAATATGTCCTTGAATGCTTTGCGATACTGCCTGTTCAACGCTCCGTAAATAACGGGGTTATTTGCATGGTTGCAAAAGACCAATATCATCGACAGTATATCGATCCAAAGAGGTATTTCAAAGCTGGGTTGAACCATTTCAATTAGATTTATGGTTGCAGCTGGAATGAAGCAAATTAGGTACGCGCCTATCACAACTGCTAAGGTCTTAGTGATTCGCACCTCTTCAACGTTCACTGAAGGTGCATTACTGCTCATTGTGGTAACCCGCTTGGAATGGTGACCAACCTCTCTGAAAATCTTGAAACAGCAAAAACAGATTATCCCCAGCGGTAGAGGAACAGCAACTACCAGAAGCGCGGCGGAAAAAACGACGGATCGACTGAAGAAAAAGATGCAAATGCATTTTCCTGTTTGGAACTCAAACTTCGACCAACCAACCAATGGTCCGATAGCAAACGGGAGAGGAATACACCAAATAAAAGCGACAATTAAAGCTTGGTTTCTTGGGTTGAAAACCTTTCGATAGTAGTTTTGTTTCACCACCATAAAATAGCGATTGATGCTTATCGCAGTCAAGCTGTACATGGACGAAATAACAAACTCTGTAGTGAGAAACCCGTTCAACTGGCATAGCGCATCGCCAAAAATCCAATGTCCGTAATGTGCCACTGATACTAGCATAAATATCAGATTTGTAGACTCCAGAGTGTCTGCAAAGGCCAAACTGGCTATCAAGGCTCGTCCCTTTGTACGAACTCTATTGCCTTTAGTGCTGATTAGAACAACCATTAGATTGCCAAGAATACCGATTAAAATCACCACACATAGCGGTAGAGCTGTTACGATAACCGAAGCGGTTGTCCATGCCATCACCATGATCGCCTTCCGACAGTTTTCTTCGCGTAAAACGACGTCTCCCGGAGCTTGGGGAAAAGCGCAAAAAATTCGGCTAAAAATTCGACTAAAAATTCCTTAAAACAGTCGATATTAAAGCAGTGTCGTTCTTAACTGTACGTTAGGGCCGAAATAGCTAAATCTTTGTGCTGATGCCGGTTAAGTCGTTAAATTTGCGACGGTCGATGCTCTTTCACCTGCTTGATGCAAAGGAGCAGAGATATTAATTAATTCTTCCACCTCATTGGTGGCTAGTGGTGGTAACTGCCATAAAAACATAATTCATTTTTGCCTTAAAATTATCACAAATAATTGTGCTGGGTGTTAACGTTCTGTTGTTCTCGGGTCTTCTTCGTTTTGATTACGGATGATCCATCTCAGTTGGAGCTCGCCTCAAATTTGAAACGTTTGTCTCGATGTTATCCTATTGGCGTTTAGTTACTGCAACAGATATCCGCATTATGCACAGAAACTTAAAAGATGTTAAACTAAATTACGCAAAGAGATATCAGGACGGTTTAAATACACAAAGAAATTGGAAGTGTCGAAAGTACCCATTTCCCACAAAAGGAAAAAAGGTTTTAATTCAATATAGTAAGGTTTTAAGTAAACACTGTCGGAGCAGCTGATTAAATCGCTATTTGATTAAAAAATGAAACAAAATTACGCTGTATCGATAGCAACAAATAAGAGGTGTCGGAAAAATGTTTTCCATTTATATGTTTTACGTGCTAAAATAGGCTTGAATCTAATGTATGGTGCGATTACAACATAAATGATTTATGTTGAAGTCCTAGAGCCTTTTGTAACACCACTTAAGTCACAGAAGTTAAAAAGAATAGGTCTTTATTTGTTCCAAGAGTCGATTAATACAAAATATTGAATCAGCTGAAATGCTCAAATAATGTTTTGTTCGAAAACAGTAGCAAAATTTTGAGTTCAGCATGGTTTTTCGTTATAAATAGGGCGTAAAGATATTACTATAATACAAAAAAGAGGGTGGGTTGAATTAAGTTGAAATTAATCATTTTGGGGCCACTCAAATGATAAGTATTCCAATATCGCGCAATGAAACGAGCTTAATGACATACTAATTAGAAATAAGCAGGAAAAAGTCGTAATTAATCAATTTAAAACAAACCTTGTCTTCGGCAAGTGCTTCATTTAGTCAATAACTTGACGGGCAAAACGACAGACTGAGTGAGCTTAAATAAGGCAAAGATAGACATATGCCACAAAAACATTAAGAAACGGAGACGGGAGCACACCGATCAAAACTTTGAAAGAAAAAGCTGATCTTTAAGAACAGGCAATTTTAAAGAAATTCTGTGTCACCCACGGACTTAATGAGGTTTTTCTCCAAGTATTTTGAATTTTAAACTGTGTCAACACCTGTCGTGATCGAAAATTAAGGCGTCTATGTCGGAAATTGGAAACAACAGTAGAGTTACGTGAGCGAATTTATTTGAACTCTTTCATTTACTAATTAAGAGGCTGTCTCTGTAAGAACCGACCACTGATTTTACTTCGAAAATTCGATTTTTCTCATAAGCTGGGATTTTGAAGCCCTTACCTAGTCAATCACTACAATGAGTTTTATTTCATCAAAAATTCCAATTGAAGTTTTCTAGGATTGATTGAAGTTCGGTCCGTTCGACACAAGTTTCATGTCCGCCGAAACTGGAAAAATAGCACACATTGCCGGCGCTCTAAAAAAAATAATATTCGCTCAAAAGTCCCAATTCATTTTTTCAACTATAGATATATCATAGCAGTTTGTTTAGCCATGTTGCATTCCTTCAACGGTTAAAAGAAGATTTTCTACACCTTAAATCGAGTTTTGAACCAAGGGCGAAAATAGCTCTACTTTGAAGGCACGTTTTGAAAATGTGGCACCTGTTTGAAACTGCTGAACTACATGAATAGAAAATACAAATGTCCCTTAATTTAACACAATAATAAAATTTGTCTGCCCACCAGGTTTTCAAAACTAACGACCGCTTAAAGTTCAGGAAATTTTGAAAATATTCCAGGGGGACTTCAGTCCCCCTTCAAAATTTCCTTCAAAGTCCCCCTTCAAATTTTCCCAGCTTATGAGAAAAATCGAATTTTCGAAGTAAAATCAGTGGTCGGTTCTTACAGAGACAGCCTCTTAAACTCTTTCGCTCATTGAACCAATCCTTTAGCAGAACCAAACCACTGTGCGAGGATATAAACGAAAACTGAGCAGCCAAAATTTAAAGATGTGCTAAATCAAGCAGTTCTGATCAGGATGTTTAATATTGTTTATCAAGCTGTACAAGGTACTTCTAGCTTTCAAGTCTGGACGAACTTTCAGGATCGCGTTGAAATATTCTTGCACCAATCAAATACGAAATTGACTTATTTGGCTTTATCTTGTGCAATCTATGAATCTTTGTTTCCCGGCTGTACGTGTAATCATCTCAAAATATACCTTACCCATTCTTCTCCTTCAAGTCTAGTAACTCTCCTCCATGAAAAAAAACGTCTCAATCCGGGTGGGGAGGGGGGACTCCCATCTAAATAGGACGGGGGAACTCGATCGCCCGAAAGTTTGGAAAAAACCCCTAAGGACTACCAAGATCCTATTTTTTGGGCGTGGCTTGAAATTTTTTTCACCCTTAAGATGTACAAATTCTAAAACAACTCATTACTGACAGTCTAAGACAAATGCTGCGGACGTTACGAGGCTGAACACCACAAAAACCTCTTTTTTGACCCCTGAAAAGTACGAAAAGCACCCCTGTCCTTTTTATATGGGAATTCAGTCCCCCTGGGGTTACAATATTGATTCTTGTTTATTTACCAGTTTCTCATCTATTACTTTAAAAAGAAAATAAGTAATTGATTCCTCTCCTTTTGTCAAGCTGCCGATCTCTCAGATAGACGTAACTCCTCTGTTTGAAATAACTGTTTTTTCTTGCGCAAACGTGCCCCTGCCTTGTTCACACCAGCTTGCACCCCATTACAGTGGCAATTGGAACTGTTGTTGTCGCTCCCCTTTTTATACATAATCTACAAATCAATAATAAAAACCGGTTGTAACATTGTAAAGCAGAGCTTTGTGGGAGTACAGGGATAGAGAGCTTTTGCACAGAGGAATGTATATTTCTCTTATGGCCTATTCTAAGCCAATTAATACAGTGAGTTTCACTTCACTTCCCGTTTGCTTAGCTTTCTAATTTCCAGATTAAAAAAATGACTTGCAACGTGCCAGTAACCAATCAGAACAGGAATACCGTATTAACTCGAAGGAGCGACGCGGCGGCGCGGCGCTTAACAAATTTTTCGACCTGCCGATGCGGCGCTTACTCGAGAGCAGCGCTTAAAACGGGACGACGCTCTTTCGAATAAATAAGGTAAACGGTATGTTTTTCAACTGTCAGGATCAAAACCAAAGTCATTCAGACGCGTTCTTACGCGCCTGCGTCGACGTCAGTTTCGTGTTTTCCCGCGCTTGGTAGCGGTTAGCTTTATTTCCCGCGGCTCGCAGTGATTTCTTGCGTGTTTGAAACTGGTTGGTTGTTTTTTTCTTCCAGTTATATGCATTCAGTGATTGGTTTATTCCTTAATTTTGGATTATTGTAATTGGGCAGATATTGCAATGGTCATTAGGAAAACATCATGTTATAATGTAATAAATTACAACATTTAGAGAGGAAGCCACAGCAGCCGTCGCTGGTTTTCATGCAGGTCCTCTATCCTGGTCAAATTGGAATTTGGAGATGTTGGTTTTTGTGGAGGGAGGAAAACTGGACAACCCGGAGAAAAACCCTCGGAGAGAGGCGAGAACGAACAACTGAGTTCACATATGGAACCGGACCAGAATCGAACCCTGGCCTTATTGGTGGGAGGCGAGCGCTCTCACCCTGCACCATCCCTGCTCTCCAAAGGTTCATCATGAGAAAACGTCTTTAAAACTGTTACCTTCTTTCTGATAGCATTGTCCATGTCGACTCGGCTGATCTCTAAATGACAGCTCAATCCGGTCTGGGTAAATATATCTAAATCTCTCTTGGTGTTCCTCGTGTCTTCTATCTCTCTTGGGTTGATTGTTCACTATAGATGTGAAAAACGAGATGCATAATAATTTGCTTAAGTGTATAGCTAGCTCCGTGAGCGGACAAGATGAACCAAATCGTGTGCTGTGATTGGCTACCCAAGCAGACAAGATGGCGCTGTCTCGCCAGCTCGGGACTGCCCGCTTTGTCCCGAAAGAAACATTTCCCCGAAAGCCATATAATAAATTATTTCTTGACTAAGCTTGTTTATTTATTTATTTTATTTATTTGTTCGTGTAAGATGGCTGGATCTTGGCCTCTTTTTTTGCGAGTTTACTGGACCTCTACTCCGCCTTTTTCTAAAAACACATAAGCCGATATCCAGCTATCTTGACCGAACAAGCTTGGCCAAGAACCAATATATCTAACTTCCCAAACAAGTTAAAACAATGAAAATCACAACCGCGAAGAAGGCTTGGATACCCAGTCTAAATTAGCATAGATTTTGAAGATTTTACTTCTCCGTTTACTCATTAGTTTTTGCTTGGATTGAGAAGATATATCAAACACTCAAGACAGCGTTTCATCGCCTATCTAATCACCTCGAATTTCGTCAAACATATTCCGCGCGTCGTAAAATAACTCCGCGCATACTCTCTTATCGGTGTTTGGACATCCCGATGAAACACTGTCTCTCGTGTTTGATATATTACTTCCAGGTTAAGGGCCTGGGAAATGTATAGATTCTATATATGGAAACATCAAAGGCAGTAAAACCAAACAAATTTATTAGTCTTGACGCGTATTAGAAAAGGTGAACTTGAACGAACCCCTTTTACACGGAAAATAGTGTCGATAAACATTTGTCAAAACGTAATCTGAAAATTAGGAAAAAACTGTTAAGCCCAGCAAAGCAAACCAACCTCTTATGTCGTGTTCGGAAGACGCTCGCTCCAGTCCTTCAAGGTCAATATCCCCGGCCTGGCTATAATCTTGGCAACTGACTGACCGTCGTCTGGGGGGAACTTTGTTATTACTGTCACGTGGTACTTTACGCTTCCTCTTCTGTTCAAAGCCAAAGCTATTCCACCGCCGGAATTCCTTGCTGAGCCCTGAAAGGCCAGAAAATGATTTTTATATTTGCCGGTTCAGAATTTTTTTGAAAATAAATGAAGAGAGTATAGCTACCTCTATCGTCTTCAAGAGCATGATTGACGTAAGATGATTCAGTTTTGGACGGCGAAAGTGAAGAGCACAAAGATGAAATTCGTCCTACTTTTAGCTTCACAGTTCCGTAGGCGCGCTGCATTTGAAAGAAAAACAATTATATCAATAAAAAACTGCTGTTAAGAAGTAACGAGTTTTATTTTCTCTCCGGTTTCATTTATCTTTTATAGCTTTGTAACATGAGTATGGTACATCTCAAAGATCATCGCTACAACACATAGGAAATTTCTTTGTCCTGTTATATCAAGACAAAATTACTCAATACACTGCGGGGCAACCAGGATAACTTCCGGAAAAGTAAATGTGTCAAATCTGAGAGTCCTCAGTTTTCAATGATTCTGTGACTGTGTTAAATTGTATTTAATTGTATCAATACACTGCATATTCAACGAATATGTTCTCTTCAACTCACCCTCAAAGCTTTACAAGCCTCTTCTTGAGTTGCTTTCTTGAGACTTATACCGTTTACTTCAAGAAGCTTGTCTCCCTGATGAATCGATCCCTCCTTGTACGCAATGCTGTCCTCGGACTATAAGGAAAAGAGGCAGAATGAGAAGAGAACAATAACAATAACAATAACAATAACATTTATTATTTGTATTGCGCCTTTTCTATAAAATAGTCAAAAGAACGGAACAGAAAAGAAAACAGGTCGGCCGACCAGCCCCGAGAACAAGCGGGAGCAGGGAACGATTACACACGGAAAGACAACTTAAAGAAAAATATAGGAATTATCATCTCTCAATAGCGCGTCAAGCCCAGGTGGTCGTCTACGAGACTTAAGAGCAAATTAGGTCAAAATTTTACCTCATCAGAATATGGTAACTGAAGAGAGTTGCCCCATGCGCTAATGCCGATGCAATGTTTCATTCATGTGAAGTCAATTTTAAGAAAAAAAGTACGTTTCTTCCCATTGAAAAATTTCCGTCTCTTGTAATACGATGATGTTACAACGCCTTATTATCCAATTTCCTCTCTGTTATCTGTGAAGTGGTCGCTTACGGGAGGTTAAAAACAAAAGAGAATTTCAAACTTTTAGCTCTAAAAATGGTCGTGGTCGCTTACGAGAGGTGTTGCTTACAAGAGGTTCCAAATATAGGGATTTGACTCGGAAACTTTAGTATTTTGGAAAACTGGTCGCTGAGGAGAGGTGGTCGCAATCCTAGGTTCCACTGTATATCTAATCAGTCCCTAAAGACATTGGGGAATACTACATGTACTTTTAAAGGCAAATCGCCACTCACACGACCCCATAAGCTACTGAGCTTTAATTCAGAATCGTGCTTAAATAAACGTTGTCTGTCTATTTCGTCGTCAGAGGTTTTGGTTGTTGATCAAGCGTTCTTTGAAACTATTAACAACGAAACTGGAAATAGTACGTGGCAAAACCTTAAAATTTTCTCAATTTATGGCATTTCTCTCTTGGAAAAACGTTTTGAAATGTGGAATTTATAAAATTAATTAAATATATCTCAGTTCTACAGTACAGGATAGTTAGTAAGTTAATGATACGCAGCTTGTCAATCACCTTACCACATAAGTAACGAACACGCCTTTCTTGTCCCTAGAGTAATAAGAAAGAAAAGTTTGGTTGATTATTCATCACCTGTGAGAGCTGATCAAGAAATGAATGAGGTTTTTTTTTATCAGTGATGCTCTCTTCTTCGATTTTTATCGCTGTGAATCAGTTTGTTTCTTTAAGACTTACTTTCTTGCGAGAACGCTGAGTCCTATGTAGTCAGTGATGGGTTTCGCTAATTTGACTTCGAAGACTAATGATGGTTCTAACAGCAGAAAAAGAGATAGCTTTAGATATGAGTGTAAATGGTATAATATGGTGTGCAATAGAGTAAATTAAAGAGTCAGTCAGTCGGTCAGTCAGTCAGTCAGTCAGTCGGTCGGTCGGTCAGTCGGTCGGTCGGTCAGTCAGTCAGTCAGTCAGGCAGTCAGGTAGTCAATCAGGAAAACTTCAAGACTCTTTTTTCTTAAATGCACTTTGTGAAATAGCCGCAGTAATTATTTACCTTCAGTTGAAGTGAAAATCTTTTCAGGCTCCTCTCGTAGAATAGTTAGCTTCACGGGAGATGACGCTAGCCTCAGAGCGGAAACCGCATTCTTATGATTCATTTGTCGTAGGCTCGCGCCGTTTACCTTAAGACACAAACAGGAGAAATTTTCTTAAAATAAACATCACGTCTCAGGGCCGTCGCCAGAAAAAAAAAATTGACTGACGCAACGCTCATGCATGGTTAAATTATCTGCCTAGTTATTTAACAATATTTTACTTTTCCCCTTCAAAACGGAAACCAACAAAAATGAAAAAAAACTTACTGAGGCAAGTGCACTGGTTTGCCTCATACTGGCTACAGCCCGGTGTCTCCACACAATGTGGGTACAGAATCAGTCATCAGAATCTTTGGGGTATTTTAATAAGAACTGTATGGAGGCCTGAAAGCTGAATTTGTATGCTGAATGCATGAATATATACAAAAATATGATTTTGTATTTTTCCTGGATACCATAATGAATACACAAGAGGTAAATTAATTTACCAAAATGATCTGGTCTCCAACTGCTACTCTCCCGTCCTTAGCCGCCGCGCCTCCTGGCTCAATGACGTTTATTACTATCCCTCCCTAGACAGTAAAGTAATGTCAGGTTTGCAAACTCTTTATTATAGTAAGTAAGTAAATCTATATTTTGTCAGGGTAACTCTGTCAGCTCTATGAAAAAAAGCTATCGATAGATAAAAAAGCTATCAATGACCCCTGCTAAAAATAATAATAATAATAAAAATTTACAAAACTTACAATATGCTTAGAAATAAAACTACTAAGATTAAAGTTAAAATTTCATATATATAATAAGAAAATTAAATTCACATACTTTTAAAACAGTTAAAAATTTGGCATCCAGAATAATAAAGACTTTTTCGCTGCTTCAGTCCGTACTCTTAGCAAATGCAAAAGGTTACCCTGCCTCGTCGAGACATTACGATTAAAATAAAAGAGTTTTTATAAAACAGAGGCACTTTGTCACAAATGCATCTGAGGACTTTACTGCACACCATATTATATGTTCATATCCTCATTGGTTGAGAGCATATAGCTAATCACTTCAGTTGAAATCATTGCCCTCGGTAGGAATGCTATAAGGACTATGGGGGAGGGGGAGTTGGAGGAGGAGGAGGCGGGGAGTAGAAAAGATGTGACTTTTGGTACTTAAAAAGTCCCCACCTCCACCCCACTGACAAAACGACAACAACAACTAAAAACAAGAAAATGAAAGTAATGCAACACGTTATAAACAAACGATCAGTGGCCTCAAAGAAGCCGAAACATTTTAAAGTTATAATTTCAAACGTTGTCATTGTTAAAACTATGCTTTCAGAAGCATTCTTTTTCCCTGTTCTGTTATTTACTAGAAAATTTTTGCACTATTAAAATCTAAATCTAGTTTAAAATCGAAACTGTTTATATATTATTCTTTTAAATAAGTTCATTACGTTATTGTCTGAACACAATACTTAGTTATAGTAAGTCACAACTTCATTCAATAACCGTGTCCATATAAACTGACAAAATTAATATCTCGAATATTTACTTACCAGATAGGTATCAGATCCACCCACAATTCCAAGCCCGAGGCCCGCCGTTTCCTTTTCAATGGTTATCGTAGTCTCCACGAACTCTTTTATTTTATTGGGGTCACCTGAATCAAAGGGAAACAAATTCACCACTAAAGTGGTAGATAAACACACTCTCAGCGAGGTCTTAAGTACAGTAAGCTACACTGTGATAAATAGAATAAATTATGAAAAACTGGATCAATTCAAGAGTTTTTAATGGCTGAGCCATCATGGGTTATGAGCCATTGTACCATGCTGCAGAAATATGGAAAGCGAACGCGTGATTCTTTGGGCGTTTTTATTTCTATTTAAGTCTTGGGGGGGGGGGGGGGGGGACTTTTTTAATAAAACAATTATTCCACTCGCGCCTGTTTTTGACATAAGATAATTATAGCGAACTCTTCTCTACGCGCCTCGTTGGTCATCTACCATCTCTTATATCGAACGCGCGCTCGTAGAATAAGTGTTACATATCGGCAGGATGAATTGCGCGGGTTCACTTATGGCTCAAATCAAATTCCACTTTTCTCGTTCGTCTGATTTCATGCGCACATGCTGAGTTTATTGTGACCGTGAAAACGATGGCATAATTGGGTCTTAAGTAGAAGTAATATACTACGGAGATTTGGTAGAAATACTTGGTGAAACATACTTAATGTACCAGAGCGACAACATATGACAAAGAGTTTGGCACTCTTCAAGTCAAACATATTTTTGTCAGCTTTTAATTTTGAACCACTGAAAGCTCAATGAACTGTTTCATGGCAAAAGCTATCTTCTTCCTAGTTAAAGATGGCCATAGTCATAACATACTTTAAAGCCCTGAACTGTCCACAAACTAACTTAAATAATACAGATAAAGCGTACTTTTGACACGTAAAATGATGTCCCGTGGTGTCGGCTGTACTGCTTAGTAACTAAAGTTAATGTTAATGCGGTCAAGCTAGCGACAGGCATGTCAGAAATTTGCAAAACTTTTGGACAACAAGACAACTGTTACAACTACTCCGTAGAAAGGACTTCGCTTAATTCCAAACCGATATATTTGACGATGTCACAGAGCAATTCCTGCGAAATACGTATGACCCGAAGACGTGTTGGGTCAGTTAAACTTGACGTCGAATTTCGGAGTAAAGTTCTGTTTACTGTTGGAGGTCAAACTTTCTCAGGAACAGTTTACAGCTGTCTCACTACACTCTCCAGGAAACTTTCGAATTACAGTAATAATCCACTCTCTTTCTATTCCTATTAGCAGTTAGACTATTCTTTGCTATTATATTTAGCACAGTAGCCCAAGAGACATTAAAGAACACTTTGTTTTACCTTCGGGAGAAGTAGCCCGTGCTTTCGTTGTGTTAGACACAGGAGCCATTGGAATTCTCTCACGGAATTTCAGCAAACGTGCTTTACGAGTCCTCTTTCTCTTTTTTGAGACTGCGCGCAACTTTCTTTGCTAAATCACGCTCAATTCTAATTATGCTGCCGTTTAATTTCTTTGTTAATCGTCTTTGCTTGATGTTGTCTAACTTTAAAGCTTGACAGCGAGTCTTTAGTCTTCTCTACAAAGGCATGCATACCATTGACGGCTGGTTTCGTGTTTGTTTAAATAACCTCAAAAACTTTGCTTTCAAATCAATTTAATTACAGTTTGCAGTCTGGAAAGTTGCAGTGTTTTTGTTTACTTTTCAAACTCTCACGAGACATCAATGTGTAACACATTTCTTTAATTGCTTCACTCTTTAAGTTAAATTAGTTTAACTGGCTCAAAACAGAAAAGATAAAACTGCTTGGTCATTTTATGTTGGTCAACGCTAGCGAGTTTCGCGTCGCGAGACAGAGAGTTTACAAAGACTGAACGAAAACCTTGTCAACGATGCCAACAACTATGTGCACCTTGCAAACATCTTATCTATGTGGAACCTCCAGAAAAACAGTATACTGAACGATTCCCTTCCCTTAAAAAATGAGCCGGAATATTCTGAAAAACGGCGCGTGAAACTCTAATTACCAGTCCGCTTGCGACAAAACCGACCGAGCAAGATTTTTTTGTATGACAATATGCAGGTTACAGTACCACGCTAGAATGTAATGCCAGTGACTAACAAAGAACGATATTAAACCCTTACCCCTGCCCCCCCCCCCCGTGCCCACCCCCAAATGAAATGCACTTTTCAAGATCAGACAACTTTTAAACACAAGAGCGTATCATGTGACGGAAGTCAAAACTGTAAAATTCTTGGGGCAGCCCTCCTTCCCTAGGGCAACAAAATGCACAAACTGCTTAGAGCAAAAACAACGACTAATAAGGTGGAAACTTAATGCAAAGAGGCGGAGGAAGTGCAAAACCTAACTTCATGACATGCGGGAATTAAAAGTTATCTGCGCACACAAAAGGTACATGATTTAAACTCGAAGATGGATAAAATGATAAATGGTCTTTGTTAAAAATAGAATTCAAAACATCCGTCAGAATTTACCATAAAAAAGCGCAATACAAAGGTATAAATGCGCGCAATGCGATAAAGCCTAAGTAGGAAAGAGAAATGGATTAAAATGGAGAGGATTATCAAATAAAGCTAAAATTTCATCGATTTAGAAAAAAAAGTTTTAACACGCTCTGTCCAAACAACCGGCGGAAGGAAGTTTTAGCATCCCTCACGACTTTGCCGTCTGCGAATAGGAGGTGACCGGCCATGTAATGGCCCTGTAGGGTCTTCCATTATCTCGATGCAAAATTCGAGAGCTCACAGTATTGCGTTCAGTAAAATTAAAGTTTAGGGGCATAATAAAACGCTAAATAGAGTGAGTTGTTTCCCTAGCCGCCAACTTCTATAAATGCCTCGAGAAAACTACTGAACCGACTCACAGATTCTTTGAGGCCATGGTGAAATGCTTCTCAGGGTACAGAACTCAGTAAATTATATCGCTTGTATAAAAAGATCGCAATCCACAAAAGATCGAAAACCAAAAAACAAAACAAAACAAAACAAAAAAAGCGAAAAATCAAAGCAAAAAACCAAAATAAAACAGGTGCCTCGCATAAATAAAAATTACTCATTTTGTCAACCCGTTGCCGATAGACAAAGTAAACATTCGAAAAAAATTGAAATTTCGGCCAAACCGAGACAACTTTCAATTTAAGCGTGTGATATTTCCGCGAGGAGAAAAACCCCAATTTTTGGTGGAGCCTTAATGCCTTGTATATGAATAGAAAAGACATAATCTTCTTTATTCCCTGCAGACGTCTGTATCTATTGGCATAAATTACATAGGCGTCGAGAAAAATTGCACTAATTCCATAAATTTATAATTCGGTGTTTCAAATGGCACGGCCAGGTTCACAATGTCTTGGTACGAGCTTACACTGCGAGTTTAGCCCGAAAAAAAATGTAAGGGATGAAATAGGTAAAAAACGGGTTTGTGTCAAGACAGTTGTCTGTTTGTTCAGTTGTTGTGACTCCGCTGAACAGTCATCTGGAATTAAAAAACACAGCAGACACAGTAATTTTCGATGAATCAGTTGTAGAATGGTGCATGGCATTGTCAACAAAAGGGACATCAGTAGACGATATTACCATTTATATTAAAGTCACCTTCATTATTTTTTTGGAAGCTCGATGTTTGCATAATTACAGTTGCTATCACTTTTTAAGACAGACGAGCTCAATGACATCCTCTCCACCAATCAACGGCAAGCAGAATTCTGAGGCATGTCTGATGAATTCGTTAGCTGCAAG
>Ga0126339_10001688_pt1 | contig 15287 bp, 14 predicted proteins | sample OrbTmetagenome_2_FD_92532 | JGI IMG/M metagenome (GOLD analysis project Ga0126339, IMG submission 92532) | Coral microbial communities from Petempiche,Puerto Morelos, Mexico - Orbicella T R C metagenome | ecosystem: Host-associated > Invertebrates > Cnidaria > Coral | place: Petempiche,Puerto... | reverse complement strand
CATTTTCGCTTTCGATAGTTCCAGATCATGTTCAAAGACAATTTTACGATTTAATTAACCAGGTTTGTGTGGGAGTTCAACGACAACGAGACCATTCAATGTCCAAACAAAACAGTGTCAAAGTTTTTCCCTACATCCAACCCGGACCCAGGCCATCTCGTTAAACTCTCGATGTACAACCAGCGAGGTGACATGGCCTCTCTCGAAAAGAACATCAAAGTTTATGACGCCATTGAGCAACCAATCCGGGTGTCGTACCCAAACTTGACACGTGCATATGAACTGACCGAGTTTGCGGTGGAACCTCACAAAGGACACGGTGTTATGTAAGTTTTTTTTTTGGACGTACAACGTAATCTTCATTTAATTTCTAACGTTTCGCCTACGATTAGAGTCGGTAACGGTAAGTTCAGGAGTTCTGACTAGAAAACAGTCGCTCTTTGCTCACGCTTAAAGGTTATGAATTAGTGAGTGACCCCGGCCCTCTCTGCCGAGGGTAGTCATACTTAAATTGGAATCTAGTAGACATTCAAAATGAGACGTGCGCGACAATGGTGTTGTGTAAGCTACAATATCTCTAAGAAAACACCTCCTTTACAAAATTAGCCGTATTAAAGTATTCGTCAACCAGAAGATTTACCCGCAAAGTCGTTCGGGTGGATTTTCAGGGCGAAGCAAAGTAATAACGATCCTCTGAATCTCCAAGAGTTGGAAAAGGCTTGGATATCTCACTACTAAGTTGAATTGCAGTTAGAATAAGACATAGCTGAACTGTACCGCGATAGTTTAAAATTTGGACGGTTAATCAGTTGCTAAATAAAAAGGATAATAATCTTCTTTCTGGTTGTTTATTATAAAATGTTGACCGTCTGTCACTCGTCAAGGGAGATGAAGTCATCCTTTTCCTAAAGTTTTAGCCAGTTTGCCTTGTAGTACCCTTGTAACCGCTTTAGGAAAACAAGTGTGATGATAATCGTGTTTATATTTCAGGTATTCGTGGGATTATGGTGACAACTCCACGGTCCAAAACACCACGAACCGCACCATCTCACACAGGTATACGTCCAACGGCGAGTTCTGCGTCTTCTTAGTAGCAAAAAACTTTTTCTCCGAGGCCATTCTCAACTTTAAGATCTCGGTGGTTACGCCAATCAATGGTTTTGGATTTGTCAAGAACATTACGCCGGTAGAAACGGGATACCCGACAAACATTGGCATCGAAATCCGGAACGGAAGCAATGTTAATGTTACTGTTAACTTCGGTGACGGTTCCGAGCCTGTGTGGATTGTGAATGTGGACGACATATTGGACATTTTTGTTATTTCCCTGTGGCATAATTACAGCACGGCCGGTCACTACAATGTTACGATCCAGGCACGGAATTTGCTGGATTCCATGACAGCCAGTAGTATAGCACAAGTACAAGATCCAATTAGGAATCTTACCGTGAAGGTGAGTAAGTAAACTCAAAATACAGCTATGCTTCTGCAACAGAGCCCGGGGGAGTGGTGGGGGGTACCCCCAATTTTGCTTGTATGGGGACATGCCGCTGGTTAGGGTATGCTTTCTGGCCTCACCGTCCTGAACAGGGCGTGCAATTTTACGTGCCTCTGTCCTAAACAGGGTATGGTTGCTTGTTTGTCTCTTTAGAGCTCTCTTCCGCTTTGCTATACCTTTCGAAAGATCTTTATACCCTTGTTTGCGCCTTAACATGTATGACTTCCTGCATTGGATTTCTGACCTTCGTCTCTTGTCCTAAACAGGGCCTTAAAATATAGGGTGCAATCCTACAGGGTAGGGCTTTTAGAGTATTTTTGTCCTAAACAGGGTCAGGATTTTGAACCCTCGGCGGATCCCCTATGCCCAAACATAGGTCAAGTACTCCCCGAGCAACAGAGACATCGGCCACACACTATCGATCACTCGTTAAAACAAACTGAAAGCTGTCATCATTATCTAACAGCGCAGTTTTCTCTGCATAAGTTTCGAAATCATTTACCTTATTTTTTGCCATACCAAAATTCGGAAATATCCAATCAGACGCTGTGTCTACTGTTCCGATATCCAACGATGTCAAGCCACTGGCCTGATATGGCTACGATATCATGGTAACTTTGTCATCCAATCAGAACCGAGAAAAACGAGAATCAATTGCGATACGCTAATCGTTGGCGACTGATGAAAGGTCCAACTTTTTAATTACCGCAAATATGTCTCATTTTACTTGCAATTCACCTCAGTGAGACACCCAAGACGCCCCTTGCCCTCGAAGATCAAGAAGCACTGAAGAGGATCGTTATGACTTTACTTCGACCTTAATCTAATGGAAAGTTCGTTGTGAATCATTTTGTGCTAACGTGTAAATTACCAAGCTAACGAGAAATTTGTTTCGATTTCTTGATAGCAAACGTATGACACCAAATGTCTGGAAGTGAATGGGACACTCAGAATTCACGTGAGCGTCAACGGAACAGATCCGCAATATTTCTACGATTTTGGTGACCAAACAAACCTGACACTGCGTCAATCCATTGGAAACCACTCTTATACTACTCATGGAGAATACGTGCTGAATATTACAGTGTTTAATTTCATCAGCCGCGTCACATTGAACAGCACTGTAACGGTGTGCAAGCCAGTGATTCCATTGGTCGGGCTCAGCGTGACCAGCCCTGCCACGAATCTTAGTGACCCTGTGGAGTTCACGATGTCTTTAGCTGAAGCTTCCGATTTTGAATGCCTTTTTGACTACGGAGATGGCAGCTTCGGCTTCTTTGGAAAGAGCTGTTACAATCTGACTTACTTCGCGGATGGTGTCACCGCAGACAGGACCCCTTTTATGAATCTGAAGTTCAAAGCGTACCACAATTACACCGAAGTGGGACGCTACGAGGTTTACGTTAACTGTTCGAACAGAAACAGCAAAATGAACGATACTTTGTACGCAGTTGTACAAAAACCAATTGAAGATCTTGAGTTACCCTACATATCTCCTAAGATTCGTGGCCAGAACAATCCTATCAACTGGACGATGGCAAACGGTACCAATGTCACTTTTCATCTGGAGGCCGAAGGAACAGCGATCAATTATACTAAGATGAAAACAGACACCGGAGATTTTTTCCTCACTACAGGCAGTAACATTGTCTCAGCAGGCGTTTATCTTGTCAAGCTTCGAGCCCAGAATGAAGTTTCTGAGGCAACTCGCTCTATTACCCTTATAATTCAGGATGACGTCACACAAGTGTCATTCAATACTTGGACGACCACAAGTGACTTCGGGTCGAACATTCATGGATTTGGACCAGAGAAAAATATCTTCCCCTGTGAACACAAAGTAAATTTTACTGCTATGCCCGATAAGGGAACAAATTTAACTTACTTGTGGAAGTTTGACGATGGCACGGTAAAGAATACCAGCGTGTCGACCACCACCCACAAGTACGCAGAAACTGAAGCTGAATATTGGACAAATGTGACAGTACACAACCTGGTGAGCAGTATCACCAAGTCCTTTCGACTTAAAACAGAAAAAAGTGTCCAAGGCCTCACTATTGATGACGGAGGTCGTCCCGTGAAGGTGAACAGGACTACCACTTTCACGCTTGGTTTTACTCGGTTTGGCACTCGAACGTGCGTCAAAATGGATATGGGTGACGGACAGGGTTTGTTTTTTTTCGGAGGAAGCCACTGTCAGTCCATAGCACCAAATAAATATGAATCGAAGGATGATAACACCACCGAAATCATTCAACCCTACAATTATTCTACTATTGACGAATTCTGGGTAACAGTCAACGCCACCAACAATGTGTCACGCCTTACAGAAAAGTACAAATCTGTCACGGTCGCACTGTCTTGCTTCTATCCAAACGCTATCCTGTTGGGTGAGTAACGTTGTTGTTGTTGTTGTTGATTATGGTGATGCTGTTGTTGTTAGCTTCATTTGTTTACCTGCGTAATCTAGGAGCTCTAAAAGCCCCCATAGTGGTAACGGTTAGAAGTTAAACCAACAGGTAGTTCGAGAAAAAGACAGAAAAAATACATGTGTGGTGCAAAAAGCGGAGATTTGATTTTATTTTGGATTGGTTAAGCCCTAAGACAGTTTATCTCTGATTTATTGAATTACATTGATCCAATAAGAGGGGCATCCCAGCACAATTAAATTGTGATCCTCAGGGTTGAGTACACGTCTCTCAATTTCAAACCAGTGAGCAGTTTTGAAATTGGTTCTTCTACTTAGGTGTGAGTCCAAATGCAACCACGGCAACAAAGATGAATCGCTCGGAGCCTATAAGTATCAAGGCCGAGATAGAGGTCAACTGTGAGGCTTCAAAATCTACGGCTTTTAGGTGGGAAATCTTCAATGCATCAAAAGATCAGGTCAATTATCAACCCTTTGCCGAGGCTGAGGAGCCTAAGAAGCCTGTGTGGGAAAGTAACCAGGCAGAATTGTATGTTCGGGAGATTGGACTTAATTTCGGCTTTTACAAGTGTGTCTTTACCGTCTCGATGGAAGACGTTGAGGGAGTTTCCGGAACGGCGATTGGCTATATTCACGTGGTGGCAACACAATCCCAAGATTCTCTGCAGGCGTTTGTGGATGGAGGCCTGCGGAAACGTTACAAGTTTGGAGGAAACGTAAGTTGCCTAAACCACAATGATACGTTACAGTTTATGATAAATATAATCTCAGGCCGTCAATCCACCCTCCAACTTTGTCTGCAACGCCTGCGGAAAAGACTATCATGGAAGGATCGCACTGCTGAGCCACTCCAGACGCCGCTCTCAACAGGACTGGTCTTGACCGACCAAGGCGCTTCCATTATCTTTCGAGATAGACGGTTCTCTACTACTGGCACTGTCAATGATAAATATAATAAATCAATAATCTCCACTTACAGATCGAACGCTTGACAGAATTTAAAAGCCGTTAAGTGATTTTTAAAGGACCTACTTCACGGTTTGGACATCTTGAAAAGTTTAGCCTAAATGTTTCAAATTCGTCGTTTGTAATCGGTGTTAATCCCCTCCATCCTTAACCATCCTTGTTCATTTATGGTTTTTTATTATCCCTTTACTGTTTTTCTATCTAAGTAAACTATTATTTTCAGGTTTTCTTCAATTTAAAGTTAATTTTGTGCGTGGCCAAAATAACTGAAAATATCGCGACTAAGCTCCTTTAAAGATTATTGGCTCCAACTCCTCCCCTTTCTTCTTTTTTGACTATGTTTGGAACCTCGGCATCTTTATAAAAAAGTGAGTCATTAGTGTTCATAGTTGCATGTAGGTCAGTACTTCTTCCTCGTCACTTGTTAACATCAAAAAGTGGCTCAGAAGACCTATGCTTAATCCTAAAAACGTTCAAAGTGACTTAGGTGAATTGATGCGACCCCCTCCCCCCCTCCCCCCTCCCCCCACCCTTGATGGGATGTTAGTCTATGGTAGTCTCTTCGGACTAAAGAGCAAGCTACCAGGTCAGAGCTTGATAATTCCCAGACCAAAAAAAAAAATAAATAAATACCCCTATCATCTTCATAAAGCCCTGCAAGCCTTGTACTGGGAAAAGCGAGTCACTCTGAGAGCTGCATATTTTTTTCCAAGGAAATAATATTGTATGTTTGATAATTATGGCTCAAACGCCGGACCTCTCATCAGTACTTGGACCTTGGACTAAGTAGCTGAGCAACTAGCTATTATGCCACTTTGCTCCTGCGTTGTCTACCTATGTAGATCTTACTTAACCTTCTTTCTACCAGATAACGCTGAATGCCGAAAAGTCAAAGGATGTAGACTTTGAGTCTTTAAAGTCTGCTAAGCCGACATTCTATTGGCTTTGTCGTAACTCGTCAGAACCTGAATTTGACACAAGTGGAAATGTCGATGCTATTGATGTTGTGTCCATACCAGAACTTGATGGTGACGTCATCCGTAACATTTCTGAAGTAAATTTGATTCCTTCTTTTAATTTGTTACTTTTTATATTAGATTGATCGTTTCTTATTATGTGCGCCTATGATAGCAAAACGAAACCATTTGTCATTAATTTCTGCTAAAAGAAAAATATTAATTAACCAAACCTAGTAAATTGTAGAGCACAATTCACAGATAGCAGTCATCAGTGTAAGTCAGGCCAACATTGGTTAGAATGTTTGTGGCAGGTTCAACCCACAGCCGTCGATCAGCATGGGAATCAAGGCAGTACGAACGTACAATAAGAACTGATCTGAAAAGATTGAGTCCTCGCCTGCAGTTAGTTTGGGCAAAGCTTTGTGTGTTTTGTTTATCAGGGGCATCCCAAGGAACGTTGCATTGCATTACATTGATTATCCAAGAAATGTGAATTTCTCTGCGCAGGCACAAACTTTGTCACGGTGTTTTGATTTTCTTCAGAATCGTGGAGGGTGCTTTAAAACGGGAAAGGGGCGCCTCGCTAACAAGGGACATCTTGCAATTCTTGATTCAAGGCGGGGAATGTCAGAAAATGACACGTAAGTATGATGGCAAATAACTCATTTTTTAACTACTACTATCAACGAACTTCCAGTAAAATTAAACGTTGACTTCCGAGTGTTACTGTTGTTCAATTATGAGAACTTCAAAGGTTGTCGTGTCAACAAGGGGATAGGTCACGAGGTCTCGTTACTTTGTAACAGCGCGGGCTCATCCTGTTGCCGAACACACAGAGGTGGTATTTGATTCAGCTTTCGACCTCAATGAACCCTAAATCGGAGCCCGCGTTATGGTCACGTGATGCTGGTCAGTGGACACCTTTTTTTTGACAGCTGTCAATTGACCATAACGTGGATGTCCAATATCAAAGATGTACGCTGTAAACCAAGGCTGCATGCCTCGGTCGACCTATAAGCTAGAGTATCACCACCATGTCTTTTTAACTTTTCCATCTCATATAATTCTCAAGTTAAAGATATAATGCTTATTAATAGTAACTAATTGTTATATTTTTAGGTACGTGATCACACTCGTCCTCGTTACCCAAAATCCCTTCGGGAGCAAAAAGGCTGTCTACAAACAGGAGCTGGAAATCACCTTTGGAGACCCTCCTGAAGTGGAAGTGACGTAAGCATTTGACAATCGTTTCCTACAGTCTCGTGACAATCCCAGTTTCCATTTAGTTGTTTCACATAAAAAAAAATAGTCGATTTAACTGATAAGTACTGACGAGATTTCAGCTCCCCAATACAGACCTTCCAGATTGCCTCCGGCGCTGCTGGGCTGTTTTACTGAGGGCGACTTAAAGTTAGACAGGCAATAGCTTGGTCAGCCTGCGTGGCAAGCGTTCCCGAACGATGAGCTTTTCCGCATTCTGACCACGCAAATATTGGAGCGAGAATAGAAAAAATGGCTAGCTTAGACCCCCTCCAAGGCATTGTGCAAGTCACATTCGACTTTTTCCTGGAATCATTCAAGCGAATTTATACACTTGCCAATTAACATGGCCACACCGCACCAATCAGGAAAAATCGAGGGTTTTGCAGCCAAGCGTTCCACCAACCCCTGCCTCGTCAATTTTTGGACGCGCGGCCAGAATGCGGAAAAAGCTCTTCATACAGGAACGCTTTCTACGCAGGCCATAACTTGGTATTATCAACATTATTAACTATCTTGATTTCTCATTCATCAGCTGTAGCCCTTCCTGCTCTCCAAAGGTCAATATCGACCAGAAGCTACCTTTGCAAGGAACTTGTAAAGTGTGCTTCGGGGAACTCACCTTCAGCTGGGAGCTTTTCCGTCACAAAGAACTGGGCACGGACCCTATCGATACAGACAATATGGTGAAGATAAGTAATCTGGAGGAAAAATCAACAACACCAATTGATTCCCTGAATCTGGCATTAAAAGAAGATGTGCTACCTAAAGATACTGGATTTACCGCATTCTTCAGGGCTTATCGTCTAAATGGGCAATATGGGGAATATATACATACCTTTGTTACAAACTCGCCACCCGAAAACGGTAAATAAATTTTATAGTGTGTCTTTACTAAAGTTACCTCTTAAAGACTTGCCCATGTTAAATAGGAAAGAGGCGATTTAAATAATGAAGTAGGAAAAAATTCGCTCTAAATTATTGTGCGTGATAGTTCACCACTAAATTATTTGCGATCCTTATTGATTTAAATTGGTCACGAGACGCGATAGTGTTCGTCGGCGGAGAGACTCTATCTGCCCATAGAGCACGTCCGAGAAAAATACCCGGATGGATAGTACTCGTCCGTGAAAAATATTTTGTTCATAGGAGGGCTTATAGGTAAAAAAAAAAAAGACGCAGTTTGTCTCTTTTCTTTTTCAAATTTTAAATTTGGCTTTCACGCCTTTCATCTAAAAAAAATGAAAATAATTCAATATGATTTTTGAACTTAAAGAAAACGACAAAACTTTTAAGTTTCAAAGACCTGTTTTCGACAGATTCTCCTGTCATCTTTAGCTGATTGATGTACAAAGCGTTGGAAGTAGAATTTGTACTAGTGGAAAATGATTTTTGAACTGGTACGCAGAAGGAAATTTAGCGATGAACAGTAAAGACAATAGAGTGTTCGTTTCTCGGAATTGCCCCTTGGAAATTTTATGTTCTTAAACAAATATTTGTTTTAAAGAACATTGAAGTTCCCCGGGGTAACTATCAGCCGATAGTACCACGACAGAAACACTCTATTGTTTAATTACAAATCTTGAGCTCATAATTGTATTGTTACATAACACTATTCCAAACAATTTAGCTACCTGTTGGGAAGAGCGAGTGTTTCCTAGAATTTTCAGTATGAAGCGTTCATCTATTAGCATTTCTAACATGATCATCTGCAAAATAATTTACCAGGGACTTGTGAAGTTGAACCAAAGATTGGAAGCGCCATGAACACTTCATTCAGAATAAATTGCAGCGGCTGGCAAGATCCGGATCAACCACTGACATACGAATTTTCATACATCAACTACGTGCAGGAATCCGTGTTCTATGTGTCCAGTGAACCCATTGCGCCGTCGATGGTTCTTCCGATGGGACACGAAACCAACGACTTCAATCTGACCCTGAATATTCAGATTACCGATCGTTGGGGTTCCTCCACTGTAAAAAAAGTGGTAATTAAGGTAGGAAGATGCGACAGAAACTTGTTTGGTTCGTGGTATGATCTGGGTAGAGGTGGTTTTTCTTCGTTGGCATCCCGCCGAGTCGTGGGGAAAAATACATCCTTGTGGTATGCCTTTCATAAGAATTATCCCGCATTTAGACATTCCTACGTACTTAAAGTACCTTGTTGTCACTTAGTTTCGCGCGTTTTAATTTTCGCGATTATAAAAGCTTCGCGACAATCAAGATTCGAGAAATTTTAAAATCGTCGGTCAAGAAGACACTTTTATTTTACTATGTTTTTGTATAGGTAAAGAGTTGGCCCTCGTCCAAAGGGCTGTGATGTACACCACCTTCACTTGTCACATATACCAGATCAGATTCTTTCAGTATCACGTGAAGCCAATGGTAACAAGTTATTGAAGTCTCACTAGAAATTAAAATTATCCCAATGAGTCTTATAAGATATAATTTGCGATGGTTAGGGGAATTTGTATGCTAAGGGACAAGTGAAAAGTAACTACAGTCGAGGCTCTCGTAAGCGACCACCTCGGAAATTCGAAAAGGTGGTCGTAACTAGAGCCGGTCGCTTGAGCTCTCTAAGCGACCGCGTGGTAAAACAATAAAAGGTGGTCTCTTACGAGAGCTTTAGAAACTCATTAAAAATAAAGAAAAACAAAAGAAATTACTGTTTAATGTGTCTATGTCTGATATAAACTTTATATTCAATTTTTTAGACCAAAATAACCATCAGCGCAGTGTGCAGTTTCATTAAAGTGTTGATTTATATGTAAAAGACCCTGAGTGGTCGCTTGTGAGAGCTTAAAAACAAAGGAAAAGTCCAGTTGGGTAATCCCAAAAGTGGTCGCGGTCGCTTACAGGAGCGATCGCTTACGAGAGCTTTTCATTACGAAGTTTAAGTCACAGTTCAAATGGGGTTGCACAAAGGTGGTCGTAACTAGAGCTGGTCGCTTACGAGAGCGGTCGAAAGGTGAGCTTCGACTATAGTTTCTTGTTTTTCCAGAAGTCTTTGGTCACCTTCCGGCATTTTTTACCTTTACTGAATTGGCAGGCCGATACCTTTCGCGTAGCTTAGCTAAACTTAATCAAAGTGTTTGTTCTCGTTGTAAAAAAGGTGAAACCCACAGATTTTTCCAACGAAAAGCTTAGAGAACTGATCAGCGGCGAGGACGGTTTGTTAAAAGAAGCATTGAAAAGAGGAGATCTCCAAGAAATGGTGGAAATCATCAATGCTGTTGGCTCGATTCTGAACTACGGTGGCAGGCAGGCCGCGCAAAAAAACTTGACGGGAGCTGAAGCAAAGGAGGAACAAGAATCAAAAGACACACGAGTAGAGGTTTGTGAAACTTACGATGATCGCTTCTAAAGGTTTTTGTACATCTGTGCAATTAAGACTGAAAGAAAAAAAGTTATCTGTCCAGTCAATTCGATCTTTTGGATCGGAATCGAATTTGTGAGTTTGAATTCACGTTTATCGCCCGGACTTTGTCTGGTTATTTGCCAGCAAGCCAACCCATCACTACACTCGATTTGCAGCAGTTTTGGGAGGCCGCTTGTGATCCATATAACGTCCTTTCTCCTCTTTATTACACACTCGGGTTTCACATACAACTCTTTCGTTACGTCGTTTTATCCAACGCTATCACGGGGGACGTGGTGTATAAGTATTAACCAAACATGGAAAGACACTACAATCTTCCTTCCAACTAAACGGTGTGGTGCAAGAAATGCGAGCTCAAGAAACGGCTGGAAATCGAGACTTACTAATTACAAGGCGCTTGCTTTTATTTCCTTACGCTCATTCTTTCAAAGGAACAGCTATTTATTTAGTTGCACCATAAATGATCTTCAATCAAGAACCCATTTGTGGTCAGATTAGGTTCGAAAGTCAACTCTAATAGAGAGATCGCTGAGTAATCTTACTCTGTGATCGCAGTTTATCGCTGCGAAATGCCAAGCGAATAAATGATATTCACGATTACACTTACCAGTTATCAGTGATTGTGGGTGTCTAATAACTTTTCTCAAAATGAGTACTTACTGGAGTAGGCAAAGATGGAATCAAGATGGCACCAAGACATTTAATCATGTAATGTCTCATTTTCCTATCATTGTTTTTAGCTTCGTACTGCGATTCTCAAAGATATGTCAGAGTTTAAAATTTCTTCCGTGGGGCATATCAAACTGGTAGCATCTGCCATTGATGTTGCGACTGAGGTGGAATCTGAAGTGGAAACCAAAGCTCAGGTAAGTTAAAGCCCCGTCCACACTACGGCGCAGGAATTTGAAAACTCAGCTTTATTTCTACGGTTAGGCCTACCGTCCACACTAATCCGTCGCGAAAACGGAACCTTTCGAAGATGTTCTTCAAATCGGAGGAATTTCAAAACACCGGTTTTGCGTTTTAGTGTGAGCGGAAAACGTTTTGAAAACGAGGCTTTTTAATAACGATGACATCACGATAATACTGAGATTTCTCTGCCCGAGTTCATCAAACGCAAATCACAATGACCGGTTCATTTTGGCCATTTGTTGACGTTTCATTGTTCAAGTTTCACATGGAATGGTAAAATACTTAAGTAAACAGTAAATAGAGAAAGGAAAAACATCTTGGAACATTTTTCAAAAGAGTTAGAAGGTGGGCCGTTATAATCCATCAAAACTGTGGTGAGCCACCTTAAATATAGCTTAAGAACATCAAAAAAAATCATTTGCGTCACTTTGCTAGTTTTAATTTTTTGTTGGAAGACATCGATCCAGAACAGTTTAGTCCAGTGTACAATTCTAATTTATAATACATGACAAAGGATTCTTGCGTTGCCTTTCTTCAGGAATTGGCCTTCAGATCTTTCAAGCGGATGGCTTCAGTATTAAAGAGAGAATCAAACGACAGCGTGGGTTTCACGGTTGTAAGATCAACTGTCGGTTCCGTTCTGAGCGGAATTGCAAATGTACTTCAATCTTCAGCTTCCTTGGCAAGAGTTGATGCTACTGACTCAAAGGAAAATATAACCGGTTATACCGGTTATACCGGTAATTCAACTGAGGGAGGGGTCGTTTCTGTTAAGGAAAGTGTAAGTAATCAGATTCTTTTCCATTGTTTTATTTTATTCATTTTGCATTTGCCATTTCCATGGTTTCCATTCTCAGCTCAACCCCAGTATTATCCAGTTGGGCAGATACAGGATTTTAGAGTAGGGGTTTCGAGATATATATCGCCTAATGGGGTCCCCTGTAGGGGGTCCGGGGGCATCCATCCCCGGAAATTTTTTAAAACTGAGATCCTTGGAAATGGGATTTCCGACATTCTGATGCCAAGTCATCGTGTTATAACGTCTAATTTCTTCAATTTAGGGGGCTCGGCAGAATTCCCACCAAACCCCCAACCACCCCCCCCCCTCCCATTCTAGATCCGCCCCAACGGCAATGACGTGGGTATGTTCAGTAGATTTCACAAAGGAAGTCTCGATCGAGGACGTGCCAGCTAGGTTAAGACAATTTACACGTGAAAAAAACATATATATATAAAGAATACAAATCATGTTAAATAAAAACATAAAAGTGGATACTACAAAAATATGTACTGCAAAATAACTTGATGTATTAAGCAATAAGAATTTTCAAGTTTTAATGTAAAGTGGTCAAAATAGGTTACACAGTATGGCAGCTTAGCTCGGCCAGTCATGTCATACATGAATTCTGAGTCTTGCGAAAAAAAAGTCTGATTTTCATCCTCTCATTACTTTACGTACCCCTAGCACCCCAGTTGCCCCTCTTGGTAATACGTGCCGAGAAACAAGGAGAGCGGTTTTCAATTCAGTGTGAGTAAGTAATCACCCTGGTCAATCACAGATGATAGAGAGAAAATCCATTGACGAATCAAAACTCCAAGGAAAAACTTGTGACTCGTGCGAAGCTCGGGAAGACGTCTGCGAACGAGTCACGATTAGTTTTGGTCTTACTTCTGATTGGATGACGAAGTAGCGCGAATTCGTTAGGTCAATCGCGTGATGTTATAATGAAAAACTAAAGCAAATGGGAGTCGCTTTCAACGCTCAGCAGAAAACTGCTCTAACAGAGTCTCTTCTTCACTTGCAGGCACGAAATCGAACGGTGAAACTTCTGTCAATAGTTGATGACTTAGGGAGTATCGTGATGGATAATATGGTGGCTGGAGAGCCCTCCATTCTGATGGAAACACGCGATTTCAACCTCACTGTGAAGAAATCCTTTTTTTCTGAAGTTGGTAACTCCTCCATTTCAGATAATTACTCCGAGTTCTCTTTACCATCACAGGAACAAATGGGACTCAGTTTTGAGTCAAACGGAACAGAAAAGTACTCAACTGTTCAAATACAGGTACGTTTGACTAAATAACCAATGAATGCGCATGCGTTACGCATGAATTACGCACTGGATAACTCTTCTGAAAATTTTACTTTTATAGGATTGTTTCTTATAATAATAATAATAATAATAATAATAATAATAATAATAATATTACAAGTGAATATATGGAAGACCGTATAATTAAACTGCGGAGAAAGGTATGAAGATATGATTGATCATCGCAGTTGTGAAATGTACATATAATTCTTGAGAGGCTCAGAGTTCTCTATGGCACTTAACAGCCAGGCAGCCAAGCTTTAGCACATCAGATATTATAGAGAAAAGATCAAATAAGACTCAAATTCATCGTTAACTCGAGTTTTGTGTCTCCCTCAGATGAACTCCATCCCTAAGAACGTGCATACTTGGTCCAACACCAGCAAAGAAGTTAAGTCTTACGCAGTTAGCCTCACACTCAAAGACAAATACGGAAAGTCCCTGCCCACGTCAAACTTCAGTAGCTATGTCGACATCTACATACCACGTAATGCAAGCGAGCTGCCTGAAGAAGAAGAATTCTACGTGATACCCCTGGGAGACAAAAAGTACATACAATATCACACTATTCAGGTAAATTCTTCAAATTTCTCCGTCCACATTCAGGTACAACCGAGAAATGAATCCATAGGAAACCTAACAGTCCTATTGCGTTATGACGAGAGGCCAACCACTGAAACGTTTGACTATAACTGGACGGTTCCGGACTTCAGCAGTTGTTCTTTTACCAATTCCTCCGCGGGAAGTGGGGCGAACAACGCGACCAATTCGTCCGCGACGAACTCCACGCAGGCTGTGGTGATTGACTTGAAGAGGGACTGCGTTAGAAACCCGTACCTCGTTTCTATTAGCAACAGCATGGTGACAGAGATGGGGACGTATTATTTAGGTAGGCATCGCTGCGTTTTATTTCACACATACTGAATGGATTGTTTACCACGTTGGAATGCAACATGACAACCAAAGAAAACACTTACAGGTAGAGCCTACCAGAGACTTCACGTAGGGGCCAAACCACCCCCCTAATGTTTCATGAAGGCTATATTTGCTTGGTTTATATATTTCTGAACCAAGTTTGGCAGATGACCTTTCTTTGTTCTCCAGTTTATTTTAATTTGGAAGTTGTGACAAAATGTCAGATTATGACATCATAATTGATGACGTTACCGAAACGTGCTATAATTTTTTTTTTAAATCTGATGTAAAGATTATGTCACTGGAAAGGCCTTGACTTGAGGAGTAAAATGCCGGAAACCGTTTTTTGCTATGATGATTATTTTTTGAGATATGGTAAATTGAATTTTTTTTGTTGTTGTCCCCCCCCCCGGAATTTGCTTAACCATACTGTCCTTCTTAAGTCAGTCTCTCTGGTTTATTTTTTTCAATTTAATTCTAGGAAGGCTAATAATCGAGAAAAAAAGAAAGCTTGATGTTGCCAAAAATCGTATGGTTTTAGAAATTTGATTTTCGGCTTTGTTTGGATGGTATTAACAGTAAAAAAACGGGGGACGTCACAGGTTATGAGGTAACAAAACTAATTTTAACGCAATAACACTAGAGGGATAATTTTTCATTCCGATTTTCTTCTTTATTTTTGCTTCAGACATCTGGCACATCACATGTGCAACATAGCTGCATTTGCTGGAACAAAATTACGGCTCTAATCTGGGGATTTTTCTCAAGGGGGGGACCCCATATTTTGCAGAGTTATTTTTCATATTTAAAAATGCCATATTTCATTTAATTTTTGTGATATGGACAAAATTTTTTCAGGTTTCAACTCCCCTTG
>Ga0126339_10001687_pt1 | contig 15287 bp, 27 predicted proteins | sample OrbTmetagenome_2_FD_92532 | JGI IMG/M metagenome (GOLD analysis project Ga0126339, IMG submission 92532) | Coral microbial communities from Petempiche,Puerto Morelos, Mexico - Orbicella T R C metagenome | ecosystem: Host-associated > Invertebrates > Cnidaria > Coral | place: Petempiche,Puerto... | reverse complement strand
TTTAAAAAAATTAATATGAACATCAATGCCATTTCTAAATACAACACCATCACCTGCTTTAAAATCACCCCATTTATTTTTATCAATCATTGGAGTATTTGTATCAAAACATGCATCAAAACAAAGTGCTACATCTGGTTTAATTGTATCAGCGATCATATGTGCTCCTCTCGTACCAGTTTCTTCTTGTACAGAATTAACAACATATAAATCATATGGTAATTGAATATTTTCTTTCTGTAATTTTTTTAATACTTCCATTAAAATGAAACCACCAATTTTATCATCTAATGATTTTCCAATTACAATTTTATCATTAATTATTTCTGCTTCTCTATTAACAACAATATGATTACCTAATTCAATACCTAATTCGACAATAACTTCTTCTTTGGATTGTGCTCCCACATCAATAAAAATATTATCATCTTCAGGTTTTTTAGCTTTTTCCTTATCTTTATCTTTAAGATGAATAGGAATCCAACCAAAAACACCATTAACTTTTTGTCCATTTTCAGTTAAAATTTTCACTTTAGTTCCGGGAGTAGTATCATTATCAGTACCACCAACACGTCTAACATAAATATAACCATCATCAGTTATTCTTTTAACCATCCACCCAATTTCATCACAATGGGCATCGAGAACAACTTTAAAAGGTTCTTTATGAATATATTTATTTTCAATACCATTTGTTTTTCCAGTTTCTTCTTTACCTTTAATATGTAACGCAACATTACCATAATTATCTTGAATAATTGCATAGTTTTTATTTTTTTCACATTTTTCTCTAAAATGTTTAATCCATACCCTTTGTGCTTCAATCTCATTATGGGACGGAGAATCTGTGTTTAAATAATCAATTAAAAATTCTTTGTTCATAGTTTCTTTTTTATTGTTTTTTTTATTTTCGGTCTTAATCTTGGATTTAATGCTTTCTGTGATTTACCACAACCACAGTCATCATTATTTTTACCTTTTGGTTTTATATGTAATGGTTTGTTATTCATTATTCTAAACTATTTGCTAAAGTCTGTGCTAATTTCATACCATATGCTGTTGGTTCAAAACGAGCAATCGGTGAATCACCCATTGTGAAAAAATGTGGGTCAATTCTATCTTTAATTAAATTAAGATCAAAATTTTTTCCATACATAAGAATTTTTAATCCTTCATAATTTGTAACATCTGGATATTTTACCATTAATATTGGATAACCATTCACTATGTGTTGATCAACTATTGTGAAATTAGTTGGGTCTGGAGTTGAATTACTTCTAACAACTGTTTTTCCTTCATAATAAGGAACACCCGGAGATTTAAATTCTGATTCTCTGTTATCAGAACTAAATTTTTTAAAACTTCCATAATCACGACTGTCCGTACTAAATAATTTTATACCCATATTTTTTGTTATAATACTGAATAAAATCTTGGTCTCTTATTAATAAACTCGTTACCTTTTGCCATATCAATTCTTTCATCCCATTCAGATAATTTAATATTACCAATTTTTCCTGTGTGTATTTCACGATAAATAACATATTTTTCTTTAGTATTATATTCTTCACTCACAAATAATACTTCAACTCTACCAGTAATTTTTTCGTGATTAATAAATTCAGTTTTTAATTTTGAATAAATTTCTTCCATAATTATTAAATTTTTGTAGCACAGGCGGGAGTCGAACCCGCACGGGCGTAATGCCCACTGGATTTTCTTACCACTATAGTTTTCACTACCAATCATATTATTGTTTGTGGTCTGGACTTTACCTTCACCATATTACTAGGTGTTCCGTGTCAAGTCTCTACACCTTCCTCTTTTGAGGCTTGGCTCGGTATTCCCAAGTCACCGGGTTCACCGAATTTACGGAATTCTACATCTTTCTTTTCAGAAAGTGCACTCAATTTATTTTTACCTCTATAATTGGGTGTTAATGCATGACAATTTGGACATAAAATTTCTAAATTTTCAAGTCTATTATCAGTATTATCACCATTGATGTGATTAAGTTCTAATGGTATTGGTTTTCCAAGCCAATATTCATTTTGACAAGATTCACATCTTTTTTCTTTAACACCTTCTTCGAATAATCTTTTCTTTAAATGATTTGAAGTTTTAAAATCTGAATTAACTACTAAAATTTCCGATAAAGGTCTTTTTTTCATTGGTTTAAATTTTAATCCGACATTCCATCCTTGACCAGTAAAATGTGAAATATCAATATTCCATTGTTTAATTTTACTTTTTATTGTTTTATAATTTCCACCCACTGGTCTTATTTTAAGTATTCTACAAACAGAGGCAATTGACTTAGATTTTTTAATTGCATTTTCTAAATCTTCTTTAGTGTATCTATATTTCATTTTATATTTTAATATAAATACTTGATTTTTAAAACATGTTATTTAGTCTAAGTCCAGCATGTCTACCAATTCCATCACTGTGCCATTATTACAATCATTACATAAGCAATAATCACCATCTGTTGATTTTATTAAAATCATATAATTAATTAGTTGTTTCTAAAATAATTCTACCATTAAAACCACCACGTTCTTTTCTTTTATTAATTTTAATATTTTTTAAATCAAAAATATCAATATTGTGATAATTTCTAATTGCATCTAAAACTTCTAACATATCTGCCAATTCTTCAGCAGATGGGTTACCAATAAATTCAACAAGTTCTTCCTGTAATTTTTCATATAATTTTTCTTCATATTCTTCATTTGTGGCAATATGAAATTTACATTTATCTTTATTTTTTTCAATAATTTCAGGAATTCTATCTCGTACTAATTTATTGTAAGTTTTCATAATTAAATTATAACACGTATCTATATAAAATTATTTTTTTTTCTAATGCATTTCCATCTTTATCATATGCAATAATATCTTCATACTTTTTTTCCCATCCCTCATTTTCTAATTTCTTAATCATTTCCAAATATTTTTCTTCTACGTTTATTTTATAATAAACAATTAATTGTAATTGATCCATAACTATTAATGTATTATTTAACAGACAATATATTCATCTAATTGATTGTCATATTTTATTATATTTTTATTTTCTAAATCATTCAAATATTCAGAAATTGTCACACCCATAGAAACTCGTAAAATACCACCTCTTCGTAGTATTTCATTATGTACGTTTTTAAGAGAAAATTTCTTTTTTTGTTTTACAAAAGCATGAACTGTACCTCTTGCAATTATTTGTTGCATCATAATTTTAATAATAATTTATCATCAAATGCATTATATATTTTAAGTGTTTTAGTTTTTTCACTTTCATATATTTCTTGGAAATAATAATTTTCAAATTCCCATATTTTATTTGGTAATTTACTGTTTAAATATTTAATATTTTTAATTATCCCATGTTCTTTTATATATTCTAAGACCAAGAACAATTCTTTATTTGGATAGGGATCGAGACCCTTGAAATAACAATTATCAATATAATCACTATTATGTTCTAAAATCAATCGATACATTAAAATATCAAAATTGTTAGATTTAAGATGTTCTTCAATGTTTAATTCCATTACTTCTTTTATCATAATATTAATAATTAAATAAGGGACTTAACCTAAAGTAGTTAGCCAAGGAGTTCAACCTTGGTAAGCAAACTAACCATTTGATAATTTTCACCATGCACTCCAATTATCTATGTCTGCAGACGTTCTTCAAGTCTTATTACGTCCCTTTGTGGAGTTGGGGGGAGTCGAACCCCCGTCCAATATACCGATTAATTAATTTTCTACAAGTTTAGGATAAAGTTTTCTAACTTTCCAAAAATATTTGATTCTTATATGTTTATTTTACTTCCTGTATCTCTCTTGAATCAAAAATCGATTGACCTATATACTTTGGGAAGTTTTTTGTTGATTTTTACTGTTTCCTAAGCTGCAAATTCAAGTTCAACATTCTTAGCAAATGCGCTTTCTCCTCTTGTTAGAGAAGTCGGAATTGACATTATGTCTTCTGCGTTTCTTGTTCGAATATTTGTTTTAAGTAGATATATACAAACTACTACTTGCTTATTAATTCTCCTAATTTACTGTCAAATCCAAAAACAACCCCATATTTCAATGAACAAATTTTAAATTAATAATTCACCCCATTTTTCTTTGAACATATCTTCATAATCTTTAGCATCTTTAAAGTTCAATTGTACAAAACCTTGACCATGCATTATTCCAATAAATAAATAAGTTGGGTCTTCGATTCCCTCAACCATTTCAATTTCAAATCTTCTATCTTCAATTATTGGATCATCAGTCTTTTCATTTCTACCAACTTGACATCTAACCATGCAACGTTTATCGTCTATCTTCTCTATAAAATATGCTGGAATTATTGTTATTTGTTGTATATTATTCATGTAACCATTTTGTTATTGCTTCTTTTATGTTTGCGAAAAAATCTTTAGTCTCTTTTATTGATTTCTCTTTTTTCGAAACTATATCTTGAATATCTTCCACATCAATTAATTGTTTTGTATTAAATGTTGTAGAATTGCAATAGTTCTACTCATATAATTTATCTTTTCTTTGTAGGTTCTTTTCTAAAAGACCATTTATCAAACCCATGTTGAGTTATCTTATGTTTATTATCTACTTCAATAATTTCTTTTTCTCCAGTCCCTAATACACCAGATATAAACATTTGAATTTCTTGAAATGTTGTATATGTATCAAGCACTTTATAGAAGTGATATTTTTTTAACAATGGATTTATATAAAACCTTTTTGTACTACGATATCCATAATAATATTCAATATCGAAATCATAAATAAAAACAGGTGCTTTTACATCTCTAAAAATATTGATTGGGTCATAATTAAGAACATAATTAATATCGTCATTTAGATTTCTATTCCATCTTTTAAAATCAACATGTTTTTTTACAAAATCTAAATCATATGTTATATCAACAATTGTTTCACTATAATCATATGGATATTTTGGTTTCTTTTTATAATAAAATTTCCAACCAATATATAATTTCCCACAAAAACCAACAATAAAAGGAACATATCCTTCATATTTTTTTGATTTTGTTTGATAAGAATTTAAATTAGTGAAATGATTTTTATAAGTATTTCCATAACCACCATATTTTTCAATTTTAAATTCTTTTGGAAAATCTTTTTCATTTTCAAATTCAACAAATTCTCTCTTATATACAATGGTTTTATCTACACCAATAGTACCTACAACACCATCGTAATAATCACTTAATTTACTGATTATAAGCATAATACTAAATTTTAGTTAATTAATAAAATTTGCTACAGACAAATCTATGAAAAAAAAACGGAATAAAAAAGATTTAATAAATAAAAATTTGCACGCCCGGAAGGATTCGAACCCTCGTAATTGGTTTTGGAGACCAACACCTAAGCCACTCGGACACGGACGTGAATATTGTTAAATGAATATATTTTTAATAAATTCTAATACATTTGGAAATAAATTAACAGTAAACACAATAATAATTGTAATAAATGCTAAGATTTCTTGCCACCAAACACAGGTTTTAAATTTTTTATTATAATGATTAATTATTTGTAAAATACCTGCAATTATTACAAAACCAACTGTTAAATACCACATTTTAAAATTAATACAAATAGCTAATTGACTTAATGCAACACCACCGTATGCACCAGCCATATGTACAGTTTTTGTTAATTTTTTTTTAAATTCTGCTGCAACACCAACAAAACAAATACCTGCACCTGCTAAAAACATCCAAGGGGCATCAGTTAATGTAGTTCCTACAATTATTGCTGGCAATCCAAATCCCCAACAAAAGAATGTAAATAATGGTTGTAAGCTTTTTGGTAAACGATAATAACTATCAGATATTGATCTTTGAACCCCGTATTTAATCCAAATAAATGCTATATATGATGTAAATACGGTTAACATCATATAGTAGAAAAATGTCATATAATCCATAATTTAAATTTTAAATATAAATACATCTAAATATAAGAATGGATTAAAAAATGTGGAGCATGAGGGACTCGAACCCTCGATCTTCTGCGTGCAAGGCAGACGCTTTAGCCATCTAAGCTAATGCCCCATAAAGCACATCCCGTAGATGTGCTGACCAAGTGCGGTCTTGGTAAACCAGTACCTCTACCCTGTGGGTAGTGTATTTTTAATTGGTTGCGAGAGTCTGAGGGAGTGTGCGCCTACTCTGATCTCAGACGATATCCCCAAATGGGAGGGATAATCAACCCCATAGTTTCTCGCTTGTGAGAATGGTGGGAGTCGAACCCACATGTCTTTCGACAACAGTATCTTAAGCTGTCCTGTATACCAATTCCAGCACATTCCCATTTGTCAGTTTTATAGCGTATGTAGATTCACTATGGGTTTCATTCAGGTTACTGACATCACCCTGCTGGGTCTTCGTCCGTACAAATAGGACTCCTTGTAAACTACCCCCTCGTGGAACGGACGGGATTTGAACCCGTGATCTTCTGCTTGCAAAACAGACGCATTAGCCAGACTATGCTACCGCCCCATATAAACTTAGTGAAGGATGGTGGATTCGAACCACTGCCACATGCCACGCAGGACTTACAATAACCTCTTACCACTAAGGTAATCCCTCCTGACAGGATCGCTATTTTTTAAGTAGATGCTCTCCCACGAACTACTTTGTCCCCTTGGAGAGACTCGAACTCTCACACTATAAAGTACATGTTCCTAAGACATGTGTGTCTACCGATTCCACCACAAGGGGTTTTTATAGCTTCTGGAATCTATAAATGGTATTTATCGCCTCCAGACACGATAAATACCATTTATCGGTAAAATAACCGATAAAAATAGTAGCTACAGAGGGATGCGAACCCACGACTTTCTGTATGTAATACAGACACTCTACCAAACTGAGCTATGCGACTATATTGTAGCTACAGAGGGATTCGAACCCACGACTTTCACTTTGTAAGAGTGACACTCTGAACCAACTGAGTTATGTAGCTATATATTATATGTACTAATTTGATCTTCCAACTGTCGCAAATATCGACTAAATTTGCGACAAAACCATAATTCACATCCCAATGTTTTTGTCTTTCGGTATCATAAGTATTTGTATACCCAATACAATTTACAATAATATCCGAATTAATACTTTAAATATGATCTATAAAATCACCATAAAAATCCTTTACCATATCAATTTCATCTTTGGAATATGATAAATATTCCCATCCGGTTTGTTTAACGATTTCTGATCCTAAAAGACCATCGCCTAACACTAATATTTTTTGCCTCATTTTTTTATAGTTTTTGTTGACAATTTCCATCATTGAATATTTAGATATCAATATATACTTTTGTCGGCAATTTACAACATTATTTTCATAATGTCCAATAAAATGTACAAATGTATAATATATTGTATATAATATCGGACGTTATAACATTAAATAAAATTTACAAAATCACATATTATTGTAATTCTTATTTAATGTTATTACATTTTTCTACCTTTAACCCAACCAAAATTAATATAATCATTTAATGAATCCTTTTTTATTTTTTTATTCACACCGTCTTTAGTCACCCAACAAGTACCATATTGAGAATTTTCTTTACCAATACCTATTCCTTTACTTGATTCACTCATTTTTTGTTTAGTCTTAACTGAATGTCTTTTATTATTAAAATTATCATATTTAATATTACCCTCTTGATGATTTTTTTTCATTTTCATTGAAGATTGTGCCGAATGAATCTTAAAATAGTCAGAGTCATTCTTTAGTTTTTTTGCAGTTGCTTTTCCACCTGCACTTGTAATTTTAAATATTTTTTCTTTAGATAATCCAACTAAACCACCGTCACCACCTGTTTTTAAATTCATACACATTGGGTCTTTCAATATTTTTTCATTTACTAATTTTTTTTCACGTTCTTTTAATAATTTTCTATTTTCATAAAAATCAATAATTTCAATTTTATGATTTTCTTTACCATACTTATTAATTGAATACCAAAGTCTTTTACCTGAACCCAAATAACCATCATTTAAATTATCAGTACTATGCATTCCATAATAAAATTTTTTTGTAATAATACAGGTTGTTTTATAAATATAGTGATATTTTTTTTCTTTTCGTGCCATCTTAATATTTTATTATAAATACTAAGATAGTACAAAAAGTTCAAGGTAGCGCATAGGGGGATCGAACCCGCTTTTTTTAGGTTGAAAACCTAACGTCCTAACCATGTAGACGAATGCGCCATAATAAAAATCAATGTAGTACTCGGTAGGGGATTCGAACCCCTGCCTCCTGATAGAAAGTCAGACGTGTTAAACCAACTTCACTAACCGAGCAAATTGGAGCAGATTTTTACTGTCTTGGGTACTCCGAAGAGTCTGGTAACGACTGAAGTATACCTTCTCTCACCTTAACATTCCTTATTTTCCAGTCGATGACTGGAATTTTCCAGACAGTGTCCGGAATTTTTATGAAAATGTTTTACGTACTTGTTACAAGTGATGACTTTTTCATGTCACAGTCTTCTGCTTATTTAAGGCAGATATGCTTATTGCACTAACTTGTTTATCTTCATAAATTATACCCTCATGATATAATCCGACAGTAAAACATTAGCACCCCCGACAGGACTTGAACCTGCGACCCCATGCGTGACAGGCATGTATTCTAACCAACTGAACTACGAGGGTGTGTTATGAATTTCATAATATTTTTTCCATTTTCTAATTGCATTATCACTAACACTATATTTACGACCTGTCCCACTATAATCTAATTCATTAATTTCAAATATTAATTGTTGATATGATGGACGTTTTATTTTACGTTGAGAGATTTCATTATTACATTTCGAACAATATTTAGATTTTTTACTTTTTGAATTACCACAATTACATTGCTTATTATTTTTTTCAAAATATTGATATTTTTTGTTCTTAATGTTTTTATCACCATGAGTTGGTAATGTAGCACTACAATTTGGACATAATATTCTTAAATTTTCTAATCTGTGATCTGTATTATCTCCATTAATATGATCCAGTATTAAAAACATTTTTTCACCATTCCACCATTCATCTTGTCCACATTTTTCACAAATTCTTTCTTTTAACCCCTCTTTATATTAACGTTCTTTTAAATTAGTTGTATTATATGTTGATCCACTAATCATAATTTCTTCTAATGATTTCTTATTTGAAATTCGTAATTCATATCTTATTTTAAAATGTGAAACATCAATATTATATAAATTAATATATTTTTTTATTGTATTTCGATTTCCACAATGTGATTTTAAATTTAATTTTTCTGCAATTTCAGTTAAATTGTGTGATTGTTTAACAATTTGAATGAAAAAATCTTTTTCATATCTTTTATTTTTCATTATGTAAATTTAAATATAAATACTGTCATGATAATAAAAAGCCGTCCCAAAGGGATTCGAACCCTTGTTTTAGAAGAGTGACAGTCTAATTCCCGCACGCCAGTCGAGCACATGAGACGATATTTGGAATGGATTATAGATTTCTCAATACTATATAATCCATTCCTATGTTGAATTTAATGATTTTTACAAATTTCCCAATACGTCAAAGAACTAAATAAAAAAACCCGACTTTTTAAAGCCGGGTTCTTGATTTTTTTATATGGTTTTATTTTACCAATTTCCAATATCTCTAAACCCGACAGAACATACCACATCCTCATCATCTGCCCATAGTAAGGCAACGATCATTAATTCTGCTAATATGTTTATTAAATTTTTCATCGAATTTATTTTTTGTTTTTATAAATAGTTAATACTTCGCAAATATACGTAATCTTTTTTAATTTATTATAAAAAAAATGATATTTTTTTATAAAATTATATAACTATCTAATAATCAATAATAAAAAAATAAAATAAAGGTGATAATAGTAGCGAACTTCTTATCACCTTTTAATATAGTCGAAACCATAACGGTCCTAAACCGTATATTTTCTATTATTTTTTACAATAAATATAGGATAATATCAAATTTATTTGTATGTATATTAAATTAATATTAACTTTATATTAAATTAAAATTAATGAATTATGAAAAAAATATATTTATTATTAATTAGTTTATTATTAACAAGCACATTATATTCCCAAAATCAAAAAAACGTTACTACTTATTATGATAATGGTAATATTAAAGAAATTAATTTCTTTGAAAAAGATAAATTACATGGAACTTCTATCCAATATGAAATTAATGGTGATACTTTGGCAATTGCTAATTATAAAGAAGGATTAAAACATGGTATTTGGAAAATCTGGTATGATTCAGGACAATTAGCTTATGAATTATATTATAAAGAAGGAAAAAGAATTGGTATTTGGAAAGCATATGATGAAAAAGGGGAAATTAAATTTAAAAAAAAATATGGAATATTATAATTTCTATATATTTTATATTAAGCCAAAACGATGTTTATTTTATGGTTTTGGCTTAATATAAATTTTATTAAATGTTTCAAATAATGATATAATATTTTGACTCCCAACAATATTCATTGAATGGATTAATATCTTTTTTGGTAAATTTAAATTATTATCTAAACAATAATTTATCATCCATTTTGCACAATGATAACCAGTTTTTTCTTCCATATCTTCATATGGGATATCTGATTGATGTCGATAATGTATGTCAGCTAAATCATGATCAAATGAAACTACATCGGGTAATCCTTTTTGATTTATAATATAGACAAATGTATTATAACTACGTACTACAATTCAATCAGTTTTTTTATAAATTTTATTATTAATATAATTTAAAACATCTTGGGGACTTCTAATATCATCTAAAAATAATTTATAACTCATTATTCATTAAATTTCATCAATTAATTTTAATATTTTATCTCCGATTTGCTCTTCTAAATTTATCGTTTCATCATACAATTTTTTATTTAATTTTCTTAATTGTGTAAATCCCTTAGCTTCATTAAGAAAATCATTATCAATTTTTTGTATTATATCAAAAATTCGTTGTTTGTTATTTTCTTCTTTCATTAATATTTTTTAATATAAATACAAAAAAATGAAATTAACCCCGTTTTTGAAAAACTTTGCAGTTTAACCTCTTGCATTGCTTGACTATAATCCGAATTAAAACGTCAATTTTAACCGTTTTATAAGTCCGGGGAGGAAGCGAGTAACTTTCATACTCCTTTATTTTTAGACAACCAGACGGGGATCGAACCCGTGACCTTCAGAACCACAATCTGACGCTCTAACCATCTGAGCTACTGGAGGAGCTGACCCGGTAGGACTCGAACCTACAAGCCTCTTAGAGGCATCAGAACCAAAACCTGACGTGTTTAGCCAATTCCACCACGAGTCAATATAAAAACTTACTATTCTTACTTTGTAAAATATGTTAAAACATACTGGATTTTCAATAGTAAGTAATTGGGTGAACGATGGGATTCGAACCCACGAAATCCTTCCGGATACCAGAACCACAATCTGGCGCATTTGACCACTCTGCAACGAACACCATATTTAATTATTGATCATAATGTGGAACACAATAACATAGTATATCTTTAGTTCCACAATATTTACAATATTTATCAAAGATTTCTAATCTTTCATCATCAGATAATTTATCTAACATTTCAAATATTTTTTCCTTATCAGTTTTTTCTTCCATGATAGTTATTTTTAGTCTGGAAAGAGGGATTCGAACCCCCGGACCCCCGGACCACATTACCCTAATGTCGTCACTGGTTACCAAGACCAGTTGTACCTTTCATGACAGGACTTTCAACTGCAATTGAGTATATCTCAACACTCCTCGTCCCACTTTGTTTACAGTTCTCTATGTGAACCACGAGTGACTTCTTATATCATCCACATGAAAGGATTTTGTCGGGTAGGTGAGATTCGAACTCACGTGCTCTGCATCCCAAATGCAGTGAGATAAACCTGACTCCTCTACTACCCGATATAAAGAATTTTAATATCCTTTACTTTTTTCAAGTGTTTCAATTCTCTTTTCAAGAGAAGTAACCATTTTTGGATTATTTTCATGTTTCTTTAATTGATTTTTCAATCTTTTTAAATTTCTTTCTTTACTTCTTGGTATAGCCATAATTTTAAAAATTAAAAAACCCCACTCTTTTTAGAATGGGGTTAAATCACATGTTATTATATGAAATATTTTAACATATTAATCCCATTCACCATCCAATTGGATGTTGTTGCGGTTGGGGTTGTATGTTAATCATTTTTTTCATTTATTTTAAATTTCTAAATATTTCAACAAAATTTTTTATATCTGTCATCTTTTTAAAACTAAATACGTAGCAAAGATATAAAAAGTTACATTAATTCCAAACTTTTTTTAAAATAAATCGAAAAAAACAATTGCACTTTACATCAAAGGTGCAATTGTTAACTTTTTAAGTTTCTTTTTTACTTAACCACTGACTGGCATAGTAAAAAATCATTCCCGATTTTAATCAGACCTAACTTAATAACATTCATTAAGCAATGACTTTTCTATAAATAGTGAGTTTTCGTAAAAATAAAATTTATATAAATTTATGAGTATTTATTAAAAAAAATATTCTATGAGAAAAAAAGATTTCATAAGAATAATAAATGAAGAAATTAATAATTTTGATTTTTTGAGTAACGAACAATATCTCAAAGAGCAAGAGATATATGAAATTTTAGAAAACGAAGAATTTCAAAAACAATTTATTATTGATTCAATCACAAGAATGAGAGAAAAAATCGTTCTTGATGATAGTCATGCATCTGTAACTAATGATCCAGACGTACAAGATACTGATCAACATAATGACATGAATTTAGAATATCATATTAACGTTACATATAAATATAAAGAAGATGCTGAACCTATAAATTTTGACCTTATTTTTACTGGTGATAGAATTACATATTTTACTGATTATACTTCAGAACCCGGAACATATTCACAACCACCTGATTTTAATAGTTGGTATGAAGCAATTTATTGGAATGATATTAACGTAAATTTATATACAATTGATGATGAAGAAATAAGGTTTATTGCATTTGAAAGAGCACCTGATAAAATTAAAGAATTGTTTATTAGAACATATACTGAACCAATTATTGAAAAATATACAGATGTTGGGCAAATAGCAGAAAAGTTGCCCCAATATACACCATATTAATATATAATAGTGATGAATGAGGAGAGAAAAAAATTAATTATTAAAATTCAGGAACAAATTAAAATCAAAAAAGAGAACTTAACTAAATTAATTCCCCTAATACCATCTGAAAAAAATATTAATTTACCATTAATTAATAAAAATTATTATAAAGAAGCAAAATAATTACCATTTTTTTTCAGGACATCTTGATTTTAAACTCCTTACTTTTGCAGGTATGTAACAACCACAAACTCTGCAAGTATTATTATTTCTTAATTTTTTACAATTTGCACAAATTTTTCCTCTATTTTTAGCTAATGCTTCAACTTCAGGGTTTTTAATTGCATAATTTTTCCAACCATTAATAATTTCACTTAACTTACCCATTATCTAACTCGATTAATATAATCTTTATATTTAACAACATCATCTTTATCTAAATTAACACATATATATTCTTCACCTGCGTTAATTGCACCCATTACACGATGATGTCCATCTCTTAATTGAACTGTAAATTTACCTAAATCTCCGTCACTATTTTTTACTGAATTAGCAAGTTGTTCTTCCATTTCTAAAAATAATTCAAAAGAATCATGATCATCTTCATCAAATACCATAAATTCATCCGAATTTTTTAATTGTTCAAATTTTTGTCTTAAAGATTCTTTTGTTTCTCTATTTCGTGCAATATCAAATCTATGATTTTGATAAAATTCATTTAATTCTTTCCATCCTAGAAGTGCGTTATCATCAATATATTCTTCATTCCCTATATATGTATCTAATTCATCATCTCCAATAGAATATGGTCGTTCATGCCCATCATAATCTACTGTAAACCTATCTTGAAAATTTGCTTCTTGATGTTCTATAATATCTTGTAAATCAACCACTCCTCCTAAAGCATAGGAACATTCAAATTCTACATAATCTTCCGAATTTCGGATTAAATCTTCAACAAATTGTAATTTTTGTGAATCATAAATATTTCCCCACATTCCATGAACTTGATCTTTATGTATTACAATCATTTGATTAGGATCACCATACCAAATTATATCTCGACCTCGATAACTATTTGAATGTCTTTTAACATTATCAGGTAATGTAGAATCAAAATATTCTTCTTCATGTATAAAATTAAATATTTCTTCTCTTATTATATTTTTTATATTTTCATCGATACCTGAAATTTTATTTAATGACATTTGACCACCTTCAATAAATAATTCAGATAAATCTGATCTCTGATGTGAAATATTTAATGCTTTATTAATTAATATAAGTATTTCATTAGGATCATTCGTTTGTAATAATTGAAATACTATTTTTTGTAAGGGTTCTAAACCATAATCTGATATTAAATCATGACCATTTGAAAATTTAGGTAAAAAAACATCAAGAACATCGTCATAACCCCTTTCTTGAATAATTTCCATAGCTTCGTTCCAATTAGACACCCTTTCACCAGTTTCATCCGAATCCATTACATAATCATTAAATGCATCGATATCAAAATTTTGAGTATGTCCCCAAAACATTGTAATAATATCAAGATAGATTGTATTTCTAATAATAATGTTCTTCCATTTATTGATATTTTTTGTGGGATATCTAACAATTTTCCCCATTTTCATAAATTCATTAAGAGCTTGTTGATACATTGTTGGTTGTATTTTTGCTAAACGTATAGGTATCCTATCACCCTCAACCATTTTCATGAGAATATTATGATATATATTGTCATATATTTCATAATATTCATATTCATTCATATCATTTTCAAAAATATTATTACTTTTCCTTTTCATATTATTTATAAATTAATCTTCCACCTTTACTTACTTGAAAATTTAAATTTGGATTATTTTCTTTTTCAATTAAAGCATTATGTAATATTTCTGAAGATGAAAGTCCTTTATTATATATTCTTAATTTTTGTATTTTACCAATAAATGAAGAATCAAAATTTTGTTCAATCAATAAATCTTTTTTTCTTGGGTCTTGAGATAAAATATCTGCTCCTTTATATGTAAAATCTCGAACAAATAATGA
>Ga0126339_10001685_pt1 | contig 15295 bp, 12 predicted proteins | sample OrbTmetagenome_2_FD_92532 | JGI IMG/M metagenome (GOLD analysis project Ga0126339, IMG submission 92532) | Coral microbial communities from Petempiche,Puerto Morelos, Mexico - Orbicella T R C metagenome | ecosystem: Host-associated > Invertebrates > Cnidaria > Coral | place: Petempiche,Puerto... | reverse complement strand
TATGCATCGATTTTGTTTCATTTCTAAAAGGTCAGATTTTGAAAGCATTTCAAAATATTGAAAAATTCGTAATTTTCTGAAAAAAGCATGATTTCGAAAAAGAAATGCATAGCTATGTTGCCATCATTGGCTTTAATCGAAATTCGTCGAAAAAGGCTGGATTTAATGAAAAACCGCGTTTCCTTTAGCATTTAAAGAAACCGGAAGTGCGCCCGACATATATTGGAAGTTATCCTATCAGCGCGTGCGCAATTTACATTAGCAGCGCATTTCGGTAAGATCAAACAAAGCCACACGGAGTTAGTTTTCCTCTTTCGATTGCTCTTGTTTTTCTGTCTTTCTCCTATTTTGTCTTTGCTTGTACTTTTTTTACTTTGCATTTTGCGAAACACAAAGAAAAACATCTAAAATGTAAGCGAATTTGCCAGTTTTTGAGTTGTTTTTATTTTCCGTGCTCAGGCTGACGTAAGTGACTGGAAGTGAAAGTTTACCTCCCTAGCAACGCGCGCGAGCGCGCGCATGAATCGGTTAATGGGCCCTTAACCCTTTGAATACCAAACTTTCGCCAAAAAATACCGTTTTAAACCGTTTAGTCAGGTTTTTTTTAGCTGCCATGACGCTGAATAAGCCTAAGTTTTGCTAAGAAAGCTTTTTTTTTACTAAAAGGAGAGATTTTTCGAGGATTAGGTACAAAATTGAGCAATATTTCAATTCCGGGCATGCGCATAAGCCCAATTTTTTTTTTTGCCATTAACCGTTCTCAATTTTGTTTGTTGCCCTTTTCCTTTCTGTTTTTCTCGGCCCTTTTACACTGGCTACCATTTGCGTCGCATGTTCTTTCTGGCTGCTGTGAAAACTTGGATGTTAATTACGGGCGAAGCCTAGAAATGGACCTTGATCAATTGTACGCGTAGTGGACCATTTTACCACCGTTTTTGCACCCAAACTGATAACGTTGTTTTTCGATTTGCGACGTCGGAATGTCGTCGATATCTAAACCTGACCATTGTACCGAAAGGCCTAGCCTGGTACTACTATCTGCTTATCAAGAATATCTGATGACATTTAAATTGATGACGTCACAAGTGGTACAAAGAGCACGACTATTGATTACGCATATATGCGTACTTGGTATTCAAGGGGTTAAGGAAGGGTGATTTTCATAGAAGGGGGTGGAGGATTTAAGAACCTAAGGAAAATTCTTAAGAGAAAGAACCAATAACCAACTGAATCATGAGCTGCCACACAGTCTCGTTTGTGAGGTGTAAAGCAACAAGAAAACTGGTGAGCCAAGTGTTCCGTATGACGAGAACAGACGGAACGAGAACGGGCGGAGTGCCTACTGAGATGCTTCTGCCGATCAGACGTTCTTTTTGGGGGGGAAAAGAACGCCTGATCTCAGGTTACCGCGGCCTTTATTCTCGTTCTGTGCCTCGGTAAGGACGCTGACCACCAGCGCTGAGTTGTTGGTGTGAAGGACACAAGTTTCATACCTGTAAAAACTGGGAGACGCTGGGGTCTTTCGTTTTTGAGACCATCTTAGGTCAATACATATTGTTTGGACAGATAATAGCCTGTGTTACAGCCGCCCTCTACGAAAGAAAAAAATTCGGAGAGAGCGTGTGTATGTTGCCGTTGGTAATCGTGCTCTTTGCATAAATTATCTTGTAGCGACTGATATAAAGTAGAACTTACCAGTTTCTTGATCGCTGATGTCCTCCATGCTTTCTCCGCTTCCACGTACTTTTCGTGGCCTGCCCTGAGAAGCTCTTCTCTTCCTGTTTCTTTTCGCCGTAGAGTTCCTTCTGTTATTAGACAAGTCGCCATTTCCTGCATCCTCGTCATCTGTTTCTTGGTCAGTATCTCCCTCATCTACCTCTGCATCATGTCCTGCTGTTTTCTTCTTATTAGCTAATGCTCTCATTTGTCTTCTCTTCCTTCGTCTTTGCAATCGAAGCATTGATAACAACTTTAGCCTGATTTTCTCTGGAAGATCTTTCACAGTCACGTTATCCAGCATTGACAAATCCAATCTTGATATCACGGAAGTTTTTTGATCCGGGTCTTCTTCACCAATTCCATTGATATCTATGTTTATATTCACACGAGCGAAATTGTTGTATTGTTCTTCGTCAAAACCGAGCGCATTAGAAACTCTTCTGATATATTCCTTATCTGTCATATTTTCTTCGGTGCGAAAAACTTTCAACGCTTCCATCTTTGTCCCGGAGTCGATGACACCAAGGCTCAACTCCTCAAGGACAACATCATCTGATGTCAGATAGTCATGTAACGCCCCTTCTGGCAGCGACGCCGTTCCTCCACGGTCTGGATTGGACGAATGAGAAGTGTTTTCGTCGGATTCGTTTTCGTCGATTTGGTCGAGTACTGTCCCGCTTCCAGATACTATGAAACCTTCTTTGATGTCCCTTTGAAGCAGAGCAAAATTGTACAGTAGTAAGACAAATTGAATGATTTTTACGAAGCTGATCATTAGTCTTTCCCTATCACTTTGCGTCACGCTTCTAAACAGTCACGTAACGCTTTTTCATTTTGTCATGTGGCTTCTCTTGTTACGTGACAGCAGCACATTCACAGAAGCTACGCACCTCTCAGATCAGGATCTGCTCAGTATTCAGGATTCCCTCCCTGTTTCACGCAGCTCTATTGTTGTAAGGGCTTGGTTAATTGTTTCTATTGTTTTCTCATTCAATCCTGTTAAGCCTTCTGAGAGGTGCGTGGCGCCTCCACATTCAACCTTGCTCCAGAAACAGGAGCATGGCATGAGATAGCATTATTTCTGGTGACAGTTTACGATCAGTAGCATCGTGAGACAAGTAGAGGAGGCTAGGTATAATGTGAAATGTGAAAATACGTGACATGTGATGTCAGAAGACAATCAGAAAACTTCACTAAATCATGTACGAAAAAAAGTCAATTTGTATAAAAAGAACAGATCAGGTCGGATTGCAGGTAGTCTGTCCGAAGACAATTCCTTTTTTTTTTGTAACGAGTTATTTTTGTGGGCTCGGGGCCACCCCGTTGCGTCCGATCTCGGCGAACTCAAGACAATATAGAGGGTCTGTGGACAAACTAGATTGCCGGTCATACTCGTAAGGATAAGGGTTTCTAACAAACTAAAAACCGTGTCTACAAACCCAAGTCTCCTCTTCGTCTTCTTTTTCCGGTAGTCTTTACGAGGCTTTCTTCCCCTGGCCATATGTATCGCGGGCCCGCGAGTTGGTTGTCGTTTAAACTGACAGTCTTCAGGTACGGTCCCAAATTCTAACCAGTGGTCTTTACAGCGAGGGCAGTGGAACAGAGGCGTACATACTACCCCTGCCATGTAGTCTGTTGTTTTTAACTAGAACAAATGAATCTGAAGCTAATATCTGGAGGCAAATATTAATCAAAGATCTGGTCCCAGCAGGGGTTTCATTAGAGGCCGAGCACCGGGAAAATCGACCTGCTGTGAGGGGGATTTTGCCCACCTGGTTTGACCATCTAGAGGAAAGTTTTTCTTATAGAGGAGTTCAGTTCAACAAGTTTTGTCTGCCTGTGAAAACCAGTTGCCCTCCTACTGAAAACATAAATGAAACCGCTGGGCCCAGTACAGATCGTCTACTCGAAGGTTTGTATGTGTCATAAGGATCCCTTAGAGTCCTCAGTTACGTGTCGCAAACACCCCTGGGATATCGCGTCGTGGAGACCTCTGGGGTCCGCATTTGTTATAAAAAGCGATTCTTGGGAGACCATTATGGTCAAATGGATCATCGTTTGGGAGCAGACTCTCTTAAATCCAAGCGAGTGAGCAGCACTAAACTTAGATACGGGAACCTGCTTGCAAGCCACACACTAACAATGGTGAAGAAGAATCTGACCGCAAGTTAGCTAACACTGGAAATGGACTATTGCCAATACTAACAAGAGAAGCTGTAGATTCGGCAACCCTTTCCAATTCGCACACTGCAATCGACAGTTGCCGTGTAAACAGAAAACACAGACAAGAAATATAACATGACGTTACGGCTGCGTTAGCCTTATACAAAGTCGCTGGTAGGAGACAAGCGATTCATACCGCTGGTCAAATAAATAGAGCCCGCTTTTCACCTGCGTAATATTATTAATTAGCTCTTATTAACCGAACAGGAGATCTGTATGGGAGAATATTGACCAAGACAGAAAGCAGTGAGGTGTATACACACGACCGAGGTCAAGACTCTCCCATACAGACCGACTAAGCTCGGTTAATAAGATGTTTATCATATGGCAAACAAGAAAAATTTACTGTAACTGGTTTGTACTAACTGACATTTTGCTTGCGAACGGCAAGTTCGTACTGTTTTAGTTTGCAACTTCTTCACCGTAAAATGTAACCGGTCTAGATGCTGGTCTAGATCGGAAAATCTAGACCGCGGTAAATATATCAATTTCAGCCAATAAATTCGTGAATTCGGTAATTCCCAGTCCTTGTTAGACACTGAGCCATATAATAAAGTGGCGTAATAAAAAATAGGTACGCAATACGTACATGTGTCCGCTAGTTGTTGATTATTGTGCGTTGAATCTATTCTGTTAAAAAAAGTTACAATGTGGGTTATGGAGGTCGGACAGGTGTGGGGAAAGGGTTCTTTCCATTATGATTAAAAGACAGTTTATTACTGACCTCGACATAGATACCCATCTTGCGAATGAACAGAACACGATTGAGCCCGTCATCTTCAAAATCCTGCACGAAAAGCTCGTCTTCCTCAAACAGTTTGTCAATGAGTGGTTCAAGGTTGGATCTCATCACCTGTTAAACAAACAATTAATGACGAGACATTGCAGCTAAAGGATTGATTTTATAATAATTGCATTTATTATTGTCAAAAACACAAATTGACGTCAGTTTTTCATGTGTCTGTCTTGCTATTGACAATGAACTTTGTCATAACATTGTCAAAGTAGTCGTGGATCTACAGCAACTTTGACGATGTTAAGACGAAATTAATGATCGATAACAGGACAGACGCGTGAAAAACTGATATCAATTTGTTAACTGTCAGACAGTAGCGTATCAGATGCTGTTTGGTAAAGGTACATAAGCCCATAGCTCGTGAATCTTTTTGTGAATTCTCATTTTCAGACGTTTCCTTTGGAGGGGATATCGTTCTCCCCCGAAGAGTGAGATTACTTAATTGAAGCCGAAACTGGGAACAATTGAAGATATTCCCACCTTTACTACACGGTTCCCTCTTACTGTAATGAAAAGTTCATTTTGTTACTGCAGGTTTCTCGACCGTTTAGAAAAAGAAGTTTGCCAGGTACTACAAAATCCTTAGTTGCTGCAACTTCAAGAAAACCCAAAGCCTTTTCCAGTATTCACCTTTTTTCTCCAGAAGATTTATAAGTGTCTTTCATATTTCTAGCCACGTTTCAATGTAACAGCATTTAAAACAAATGTAATGACGAAAATGGCTTTCAAATACTGCTCACTAGAAGTGTAGCCCGCTGACGTATTGCAGGCTTTCGCGACATTTCGCAGACCTGCGCACGCAAGTTACAAGTACTAATAGTGAAGTCTGTACCTCTTCTGGGACCTTTTCAGCGACCTGTTCACTAGTGTCCAGGCCAATATCGGTCTGTGACTTCTTTTGAGACTCGCCCTCAACCAGAAAGTCAAGCGGTTCAGGGATATCAGGGTTTGTTGAACAACTACCACGACGACTACCTAGAACACTGGGTAACACCGGCAGCTGAAGAGAAAATAAAATGGAACTTCTAGGTAGAAAATCAGTGTCATAATCTATCTCTAAGGACATTTTCATACAAAAAACAGTCATTAGGACGCAAAAGCATAGCACTGTCCATCCGATGTGAGGCGAGGTCTTCGTAAGCCTGGGTACTGCATAAATCACAATAAATCTCACAATCTTCACCCGAATTGCTAAGTTGGTTGGGTTTTTTTTTCCTATATTTTTGAGTTCATAATCCCATAATGCCCCGGAAACAGTCCACCAATCACGTGGTGTGCGCTCGGCCCAGGCTCTGCGTCCGCTCGATTGCTGAGTGAGTCAGCCAATCACTGTGCCTTTTCCTCAGTCAACAACTGCAAAACTAAGGTGCGGTATTAGGACAGCTGAGAATTTTTTAAGACAGGAAAGCCTTGCAAACAATGATAGATAGATGCGAGAGACGCGGGATCGAATCCTGTTCGGGACACCAAGTTTTTCTTTCATTTCAGAGACGTGTGTCGAAAGCCTCCTATAATTTGTTTACATCTATCTAACATTGGTATTGGGGCAGTTTCTAATCGATCTTGGATCGATGGGGTAAATCACCCGCTCCTTACAGAACAAAACAGGCGGCGTTTCGGTCACTAGCTTCTACTTACAGTGACCTCTGTGACGTCAACAGGCTCCAGAGAAGACGTCAGAATTCTGCCCTCTGTTCCAGGACCACTCGGTGTGCCCTCAACGTCCACCATTGGAAAAGAAACATTTTTGTCTTTCTCCAAACCAACGCAGAGAAAATCAAGTTTCTCGTCAACCTGCTCTTGAACTAACGTTTTAGGGAACACCTTACCAACCTGGGAAATCTAAATATATGTTTATAACACATTATCAACCCCATCCAGTCTCTCCCAAAGGTAAGGTAAGGTAGAGTCTGTGTCGGATCGAGTGGTCCATGCCACCGCTGCAGCATTAAGTGACTAGGAATATTTCTACCTCCCCTCCCCCCTCCATGAGATGCTAGTCCAACGCAGGGTTACCCCCAGCATTAAATTCTTTCAAGAGCCGGAAATTATGTACCTCATCATGTTTTTCGGAAAATGTGCTCGTTGAGTTTACTCAGTTTGTTTTTTATAACAAGCGTTTTAGCTAAAAGTATTGAAGAGTAAGATTTTTTTGTCCCCTCAGTAGCAAAATCTGGAATGATGGATTGTGCTATAGCGTATTCAAAGTACAGGGCACCTTTATATACTATGAAGACGATATCGGAAACATAAGATCCTTCTTGTCTGATTCCAATAAAATAAAATATAAAGCAGTTGTGTGCCACGGCTAGAGCCCAAGTCTTGAAACATTCAGCCTACACTTTCCTAGTTTATTATTTGAAATCCATCTCCTGGTGTAATACGCTTGTTTCATTTCTAGTTCGTTGCTTCTCTGTATAGTATTGACAGATTCTCTAATTTGACAGGTTTGTACATCACACACACAAAAACAAGAACAAAAAGAAAGTTTAGATATCACAAAAATGTTTCAGTATACCATAGCTCCTTAACAATAACGGTAGTTCAATAGTTCTTACCTTTTTTCTCCTGTCTGATGCAAGACGAGGCAGAATCTCCGTGGCGGTGGATCCTCTGGATTCTTTGAGGCGTGGTAATGATGTTATCATGGTAAAACACTTGATGTTTCACTTAGGTTTTTCACTTAATAATGGAAAGAAATTGTGGTTCTCTGCGATCCTGTTTGTTTTCATTCCTTTATGACGTTCAGTTACACTGCGCGCGCTGAGAAAGAATTCACGCAAGAACATTAGCCAACCGGAAAAAAGGAAAATGCAGCTTGCATTCGGACGCATTTCGCGCGCACCGCGAAAGAAGAACTCCCGCGAGAGAATTCCCTGTTTCAATATATTACGCGCGCCTTGAAAGCTTTCAAAGCACAAAGAAGAGGTTTCCAACAGCTTGGCTGATGCCTCACGTAAACTTTTATATTTCTTTTTATAAATGCGGGCTTTATGTCTCCCAATCTTCGTCATCATGCGCGCACATTAAGTGCAATGATTTTTTCTAATTTCTCTGAAAATGATGCAAATAATATTTCAAGTAGGTCCTCATAAATATTTTATTTTCTTTGCCAGGCTTAACTGTTGATAATGCCTTCATTTGCCAAATTCTTTTTAAGGATGAAGGCAACATATTTCTTGTCACCGATAAAGCTACTCTTTGCAGTTAGTAAGGAGTAGTTGCTAGTTCCCTTTAAGAACACTCGAGTCCTGGAAACGACCTTGGGTCACAAGGGTGTATCGCTTTAGCCACCAGATCACCACCCCAACAGACCAACAACTTTATAAGTGTCTTTCGTAATGAAGTCTGTACTGCTGACAACAGACATGAGGTATTGCAACGTCTTCGGAGAATGTTCTTGAATTGGTCGCGAATGATCGCGATCTCTGTCGCTTGTCGTTACGTGCTTCTCGCTCTTAAGACTAAAGTTGTGACCGTGTTTCCTGACTGACCGCCAAATGAGAAGGAAGGGGCAGGAAGATCGTCTAGAAAATCAAATTCTGTAAGGGAAGCAAAAAAAATAAATAGAATGGGTAAGGACTGGTAAACCAAGAAAACAGACAACTGTGGACTCAGTCACTTCTCAGAGAGACTGTAAGTCGATTAGCTCCTAACTGGTTGAATAGGAGAATCTTTGTTTACAATATTTAGCTCATTAACATGAGTGATATAGTTTGTGATGGAGCTACAAATCTCAATATTGAAAGGGTATAACACGATTGACTGTCCCAAGGAATTTAAGCCTGATGTATTGAATACTTTTTGTGCGACGCGGGTTTAAAAATACAACATTTTACAAAGAATGTATGAGCTCATTAACGCTTTTGGCACCCAGAAATTTTGCAGTTTTTGAAAACCAATTCTCATCGAATATTACGCCCAATGAGCCAAAAATTCACCAATTACCAAGTTTCACAAGCTCTTTAAATGTTTGTAGTCAATTCGTGTCTAGCTTGATGTCCTCTCTGCACAAAGTTGTGTGTTAATGAGGAAAATGTAAATAATGACGTCAGCAAAGATTCTCCTATTGTGGGGGTTTCGCACCCAATTGAATTGGCCCGCAGCATTCACTCTCCCATGTACGCTAAAAGGAGCTACGTCATGGTTTGAGCATCTTGAAAAGTTTAGCCTAAATTTTTCAAGTTCATCGTTTGTAATCCGTGTCAATCTTCTCCATCCTTAACCATCCTTGTTCCATTATGGTTTATTATTATGTATCTGGTGTTTTCCTATTTTAGTAAACTATTAATAATAATAATAATAATAACAATAATAATAGCTGTGCAAATCTTTAATAATAATAATAATAATAATAATAATAATAATAATAATAATAATAATAACTACACTACCATGTCAGTCTTTCTAGTTTTTACAAATTAAAACTAATTGGGAACACCAATCTACATTACTCCATAAATAAATAAATAAATAAAATAAGTTTACAATCTAGTATATGTACAATAAAAGAAAAGAAAACCTATATAAATACAGTTTACAAAATCAACAAAAACTAATTTCTACATAAATAGCAATCCTTACATTTATATTGCAATACAATGTCTGACAGGTCGAGCGCCCTGATTTGATTTTTAAAAGCATTTAAGGAGTCGGCCAATTTAATAGAGTTATGCAGCTTCAACCAAATGAAAGGTCCCATATATCTTAACCTATTTTCAGGTCTCCTTCAATGTAAAGGTAACTTTGTATGTGGCCAAAATAACTCAGAACACTGTAACTGAGCTCCTTTAATCACATGACCCAATTTTCCAAAAGATGAGTCCCTTGGTGATAAATTTGGGAAATCTATCCAAAGCAAGCTCAAAAACGCCAGGAATTCTGCAAAATTTGGATTTAGGTTTTTTTTTTTTAAAGAACGAGAAATAGTCAGGTTTGCAACTTCTGGTTGGAACCTAACCACCTAAGATCTAATTGTCTTGGAAGCTAAATGACCAGATATCCTCAGAGAAGGGAATCCAACTGAATGAGATCTTTGTCACAATGACAACTGCTGATACTTACTATCTTTGAACTGAGAAAGGAGCTCAGCCTTTGTCCAGTTACAGGAGCATAAGATAAAGAGGCCATCAGATGCCAGTAAACTACACACATTGGTAATGTACTTTGCTCTGCAGCCCTCAGCATCTTCTGGATTAAGACTGATCGCATCATAAGTACCCTTATCAAGGCAAACATCAAACTTCCCTTCAGGGCACAGGGCCATGCTCTCTGTAGCACTCAACATGTCACAGACCTGTTAAGCATAAATAATACCAGTAACTCACCAGTAAGGAACACATTTGGGGAGATACACCCTAGTGTTTAAAATGGAGACTCCATCAAATACACCTAATTGCAATAACGTTGCCATAGAAAAAAGTAAAAAGCCAAATAGGAATTAATAAGGACAATTTAAATTTCCATTGTTCTTAAATACTGTACATGAATGAAAAATATATTTTTCATTCATGTCATTTGTGTACATTATATTTTTCATTCATGTACAGTATCTGAGAACAATGGAAATTTAAATTTGGCTAATTAATTCCTATTTCGCTTTTTGCCTTTTGCTTTTTTCCAAGAAAACGTGATTGCAATTAGGTGTAACTGAAAAAAATCTAGTTTTCATTAATTTTTTGATCCCACTTGTAAAACAGTTGGCAGCACTTGTGTCACAAATTACACCCAAAGGAATTCTGTAAAACAGTGTCCATTTATTGGAAAAGTTGTGACAAAAGAAATCAATTTTCAGAAATTTGCACTACAGGTCCACTAGGTTGTATTGCAATAATAATTATTAGTATAGGTAATAACATGAATGTGTGTGATATGCGAAATACGAAATGATATTATGAAATTCTCTCAAAACAAATAATTATCATGAGTAGTGTAAATCCTAGTCTCTCCACAGACCCTCTATTTTGTCTCAAGCTCACTGAGATGGCAATAAACTATTTTAATATTTAAAATCGCAAGGGATATGAATGAGCAAAAATGCAAGGGGGCGAGATAGGGAAAAGACAAAAATAGATCACCCACTTTGCAGTCGCTCTGGCATGCTTGAACAAAAATAACTCGCAGAAAAAAATAGAATCTCATAGTCAGAACTATTTTTCTTGGACAATTCTGTCCAAGGGGGAAAGGTGCAATGAGGTTAACCCTATGTAAAGCACCAACCCGTGAGACAAGGCCAGACCACAACACCGGGAACTTCATGCCCCACTCTTTGCGATAAGTGTTTGGGTTCTTTAACATCCCCTACTAACCAAGTAACACTGAAGATGCAGGAGATGGAGCCTACCATTTAAAGTCCTCAATTGCATGAGCTTTTATATGATTATTAACTTACTATGACTGACAAAATTTTGAATGAGCAGACATTAATTTGTACAGCAGTACAAATTGAAAATTGACAATAAATTGGCTGGTTGCAGCCAATCACAATGAAGTAGTTTTATTAGTCATATAATAAACATTATCTTCACAGGACATCTTAGGCTATACTTTCCTTGGCAATAACTTTGGACCAATGGGCACCTAAGAGTGCTGGGTCACGTCACTTATTTTGGGAGTTTCATATATTTTCTGAAAAAGAGCTTAATTTGTTAGTAAACACACCTGATATTTAATGTTCACTTGTTTATTTTCTGCAATGGATGAGGCTAATTGTATAGCACCCTCTGAATAATCCACTCCAACAAGGTTTGTGTAACCATGTTCTGCCTGAAAAGAAATAAGCAAACTAAGACATAGAAAGAAATTTTCACTTGTCATCAGCCACAACTAGAATAATAAGTGGTAACAGCTTAGAAGAAAACAAGTGAATATATGCATGGAAGTCATATATTTGAAGTGCAGAGAAAGATATGAAGACTGATCATCACAGTTATGCACACAACATAAGCACTTCGGTTAATTTCATGACTGCTTAAGTTGTGATTATAATGCTGATGATCAGTCTTCATATCTTTCTGCGCAGTTCAAATATATGACTTTCATACATTCACTTGTATACTTCACCATGTACAGGTATATTACAAACTCACAGTGTGACCAGCTCCTAGTTGGCTTGATAGCTCAGTTGGTAGAGTGCTGTGCTGGTATCGCAGAGGTCATGGGTTTGAATTCCGTCCAGACCAAAATATTTTTTCAGGCTTTTAAAATGATCAGTCTTCATAGCTTAGAAGAAACTACAAATGTACCTAAGGCCTTCTAAAGCCAAGAGAAACCCTAAACCTAAGCCTCATTACAAGTAACATGTTGTCAGCAAAATTAAAGCTGTTCAACAGTTATTTGATTTTCATAAAGTTTGTAAAAAGGCTTCTGGTAATTAATATTATTATTATAGCTTGATGAGGCAACAACTCTTTTTGAAAATCCTTATCATATTAAGGAAAAAATTGTTATGTTAAACCAAATTCTTGCTTCAAGAATTGATATAGAAACGGTATGAAAGACAGTGACAAAAATCCAATATTCGATAGGCAGTTTGAGTATGATTCCCTAACAAAACCAAACTAAAAACTTTAACAAAGCTTTCAGAAATTCGTTTGAGCAAGCTTTTATCCAGATGGATGTGCAGAAATCTGGTGGACTGATATTTAGGGAATGTTGTATTTTTCAAATCTTGCTCTATTAATTGTTGACTTGAACTGACTCCATAGCAAATATGGATGTCTACTTTTCAAATCCTGGGTTAAAGCAGGCATTTTAGTTCATTTTCTAATGGGGGTGAAGCAAAGGGATGCAAGAATAATAATTATTGATAGCCTGAGTCAGGAAAAAGAGGTGGTGTCAGAAGATGTGAATAGGCCACTTTGGAGTTGCCTTTTGCGTCTCTGTCAAAATGAGTCTTCTACCTACATGTTCATTTTCATGCAAATCAAACTCATTTTCATATGAAAGATTTTGCACAAAGACTCTTTTTGAAACAGAGGTACAAGGTAACTTGGAAATGGCCTATTGTTCCTCTTTTTAGTTACCGGTATAATCATTGTAACACCTTGCGTTCCAGGTGACGGGAATCTGACACCAAGTTAGAACATTCCTTTGAAGTTAGTGGTAATCTTGGAAGCATGTTTAAGGATCTTAAAACATTTCTACTAATTTTCTGTTTCAAGAAATAAATTATAATGGGGTAACCATACCAGGTTCACAAGAAGTATGCCATTTCCACATCCTACATCTAAGAATGATGATGATTTTGTTATCTTTTCACAACTTTTTATCCATTTAACTATTCGGTAAAGGCTACTTTCTCCAAACCTATGAATGTGAAGAGTAAATATTAGAAGTTAAATAGGAAAGCTTCTAAACGGTCTATCCCCTATGTTACCAGTGTCGATTCCCATATAACCTGACACCCATCAAGTATTATAATGATAACAATAGTTTGATGGTGGTGGCAACATTGATTATAGACTATGAGCAGTCCCTCTTTCACTTAGTCTATCATGCTGCCATTTTTTTCTCCCAGCTTTCTTTCCCCTCACACATGATGGACCAAGCGAAAGAACAACTACATGTAGTCTACAATGAGTATTTTTTATGATGATGATGATTACAACAAGGAGGACAACAACGTCCACAATGATGATGGTGAAGATGATTAAAAGGAGGAGGAAATTCAGATTTTAAACACAAAAGATTTTATCTCCTACATTAACATGTTGATTTCAGAAAAGTTGCTGGAGGCTAATGTTCACTCTGGATGAACCTTTTTTGACCAAAGATTAAAAGGTCTTTACTTCTCTGTTTTTTTTTACATCGATGGGTCTCTAAGTTCCCAGAGGCAGGTTGTCCAAAACTATTTTGTGAAAAGGATTTCATTTGTGAAATTTTCAGTGTAATGACAAATAAAAATTCAAGAAATCATGATGCCTTTGCTCTTTAATTGTCATTATAAAAGCCTTCAATTTGTTTTCATCCCCAGACCCCTTACTAGGACTCTGCTCGCAAACGAGGTTCTTGCTCAATCCATGAGCTTTCTGTTTTCAATGATAGAACTGGCTGATTTGAATATGTTTTGCAGTGTAATTAGCCAAATAACATGCCTACGAAAGCGAAAGTTACGAAATTGGAGAATAGACTCAGAGATTGTTGCCGTTTTGCACTACGAAAGCTGAGTCTGCCACAACGAATTGTGATCCTGAAAACAATGATCAAGATGGAAGCTTCCAAGCCTACTGCCTACTAGCTCTGAGGAACGAAAAAAGTTTTGGTTAACGTTTTATTAGCTGTTAGAGAGTTACAGGTGTGTTATGTACTGTTCATGCATGGCTCAAGTTTTAAATTGTAAATGCAACTTTACTTGTCACTCTAAATCTAAACTGAGCATGTCTCAGCGATGTTGATGTCAGACTACTTGGTGTTAAGTTTAATCAGTTCCAGTTCAGAATGCATAGTTCAACCTCAGTGAAAGGTTATAAAATTTGTGTTAGCTATATTCTGTGACTGTATGCTTTAACCTAGCTTGAAATCCAGTAAAAAGTATAAAATAACAGCAATCAAGAATTATGTATTGTTTGTCGCAATTTTTTTATGGCCCATTTATTTATCCTAATGACCCAAACTTTTCATAAAAATGAATGGCCCATAATGTTCCGATGCCATGGGCCATAGGCTCATTTGCCTGTTTTGCCTTCCGAAATAACCTGTTACATGTAGCTACACGTACAATTAACATTTTACCAGACTTCTCCAACATCACCAGTGTCATTGAAGTTAACCAGTTCTTGTGAGTATGCATCATCCCAGCTAAAATAACATAAATAAAGAAATTTCAAATTAAAACCAAGAAAATTTTCTCCTATATAAGATGTACTCTTATACCCTTGCCACTCTGTAGGCCTTTCCACAAATATCTAGGTATTTTTGGGATTTTCAGAAGTTTCCAAGATATTTAGAAATATTAAGATATTTAGAAAATTATAAAGGATATTTGGAAATATTCATATATTTTGTGGGGCTTATGGCTGTATTTTTCCTCCCTATCAGGGTCCAAAATTGCGCTTTCCTGATCGCCAATGCAACTAAAAATTTTGCACTGGCAACCAGAATTTCACAACTGGTTGCCAGCGGGCGATTAACTATTTCACGCCACGATAATTATACAAACAATAACTTTGATTTTCAGCCAAATTGATTGAAATAAAATTCAAAGCCGCCCGCCAATTGGCCACTTTTTACCTTTCCGCTGCTTATAAAGTATAAAACCGATTTTCCTGTCATTAGAAATCTACCACAACGTTTCACAGTCACGATCAGTGCGAAGCCTCGCCGTTGTGTTTCTTCAGCAGTTTCCTGTAACATACGTATTGCAGACACAAGAGACTGTGCGTTCTTTGGTCATGAATATTTATCCAGTCGATGTGGTGTCCAAAGATGTTCTGCAATCTTTCCGTAATTTATTACAAAGTGGAGACGGAACATCCGCGGAGAGATTAGTTGAAGATTTAGATATTCTCTGGGCGTCTGTCAAAGTGGTCAAAAGATGATTTCAGCACTGGTTTGATT
>Ga0126339_10001684_pt1 | contig 15298 bp, 15 predicted proteins | sample OrbTmetagenome_2_FD_92532 | JGI IMG/M metagenome (GOLD analysis project Ga0126339, IMG submission 92532) | Coral microbial communities from Petempiche,Puerto Morelos, Mexico - Orbicella T R C metagenome | ecosystem: Host-associated > Invertebrates > Cnidaria > Coral | place: Petempiche,Puerto... | reverse complement strand
TCACTCACTCACTCACTCACTCACTCACTCACTCACTCACTCACTCACTCACTCACTCACTCACTCACTCACTCACTCACTCACTCACTCACTCTCACTCACTCACTCACTCACTCACTCACTCACTCACTCACCCATTGACCCGTCCATAACATACCCGACATGCCAACTAAGAGGTATTTTTTTTACAAAAAAAACTCAATAAATTACTTTGATTCATTTGGAATGCTGCCATTTCAAGAGCTTGTAAATCATGCCAAGAGAAAAAACCTGACTTTATTACATCAAAATAATCAAATACAAAATCTTCTGACAACAACTTGTGGCTATTTTTGTTTGTACTTTCTGAACGAAATGAATAAGGGGAAATCATATTTGGATTTGTTAAAAGTGTTTGACTTACACAATACAATGAAGAATGAAAACTTCACTGAGAGATATTTCAAAAATATTATATAATATATATTATATATGAAATCTTATTGCGTGAAACAAAAAAAGCAAACAGAATGTGTTTCAGGTAGTGAAAAATACATGAAGGCTAAAAGACTAATGTTAAAATGTAACTGTGCAGAATGTGGAATAACCAAAACCAAATTTGTGAAAAATCAAAAAGGTGGTGAAGCTTCTGCATGGACTGGTCAGTAGAAGAAGCCAATTGATTTAATAGAAAAAGGTACTTTAGCTGTTGTTAAAGAACCTGGAGCTAAAGAATCATTTGATGATTTTTGGAGTGGAAAAACATTTATTAGAGCTTGGGATAATATAACCGGTAATCATCCAGATCCAAATAAAGATGTTGCGTATAATGCACCAAGTACTGGAGATAATTATGTAGCACCAAAGAAACCGAAGGGTTGCAAGGTAATAACCACTTCTTATGATGGAAAAGGAAGAACTGTATCATATGGTTGTTCAAGATAAATAATATAATTAATATATATGAAGTCTTATTGTGTAAAACAGAAAAAGCAAACTGAATGTGTTTCAGGAAGTGAGAAATATGTTACAGCCAAGAATGGACAATTGATGATGAAATGTCAATGTGCTGAATGTGGAATAACCAAGACAAAATTCGTGAAAAATAATCAAACTGGAGGAGCTCGAGCAAGATATCATGGGCCTTCTGCCATTGACAAAGCAGCTTATGTGATGTCCAATTTTGTTACACCAGCTCCTAGTATTGCAGCTCTTGGTAAAGTTTTGGCTGGACAAGCTGTTAAAGGTGTGAAAGACAATATTGATTATTACAGAGGTGGTAATTTAAACTAATTCAGCCCTCACATGATGGGGGCAATATATTTCAACCAATGGACTTGGGTTACAAACTTGCAAAACTGACTGAAAAAGCTGAAAAAAGATCGAGAGGAAAAGGATTTACGAAAAAGGAATGGGATAAATATTATCCAGATTATCCAAAAGGTTATAAAACTGTAAAGACCAGAAAAGAATTCAACAAACATTTTCCAGGTTATTTAGAATCATTGGCAAAAAGTTCTTATGAGGAAGATATTAAAAAGAAAAAGAAAAGAAACGTCACTCTATCAAATGCTGCTAAAAAATATATCAAAGATCAATACAGGGACTTTTCGAACGATCATATAAATGAAGGCATAAAAATTGGTGATTATGAATACAAACCAAAAAGCGGATCAGGTATATATTGAGTTCTGTTGGAGATACAGCTGCTGAATTTTTTATCAGCAAAGGACTTCCTTATTTAGCCAAGAAAGGTACAGAAGCTGGAAGATATTATGTTTCTGAATTCATGAGAGATCCAAAATTACAAAAGAAAGCAATTGATTGGGGAATAAAGAAAGCAACACCAGTTATTCAAAAAGTTGGATCTGAAGCAATTAATCAATTATCAACCAAAGTGAGACCAAATTATAAGTATGAAACTGACAGAATGGATCTTGATGCTCATATGTACAAAGGTGGTGCAATTGACATCCACAAAGCTATTGGTAAAATACCAAAACCAAAGGCTGGATGGACATCAGGAAAGTACAAATATATGGGACCACATAATCCATTGGATAAACAACTGGAATATGTTAAAAATACGGGTCGTGTACAACCATATAACAAAGTGGATGAAACAGCAGCCCATCATGATATTTGTTACAACATGGGTAAAAACAAAGGAGATTGTGATTGACAAATGATTAAGTCGTTGGATGAAATTCAATATGGTGAAATGCCAAAATGGGGATCAACAGCAAGATTCTTGATTGATAAAAAACAAAAACTAGGTCTTGGGGTATCAAAAAATGGAAAAAGCCATTGAGTGAAGTAAACTGACAAGAAAAATTAACAGATGAGTTACATAAACCGATAAAACATAACTTTGCTGGACGGCATGTAATAGTCAATCGCATTGATGAAATATTGTATTCTGATTTAGTTGAAATGCAACAGTTTAGCAAAAGGAATAAAGGCTATAGATATTTTCTCATGGTTTTAGACATGTTTAGTAAATACGATTGGATTGTTCCATTAAAGGATAAAAAAGGTGAAACTGTAACTGAAGCATTCAAAGCCATTTTCAGAGAAGGAAGAAAACCACAATATTTATGGACTGATAAGGGTTAGGAATTCTATAACAAACACTTGAAAGATCTGTTAGAGAAAAATGGTATACAGATGTATTCCACTGAAAATGAAGAAAAATCATCTGTTTGTGAAAGATGGAATAAAACACTAAAAACCAAAATGTGGAAGCAGTTCAAGGTAATACACAGTATTTGGACATTCTACCTGAAATATTAAAACAGTACAACAACACCAAACACAGTACAATTAAAATGACACCTACAGAAGCCAGTAAAAAGAAGAATGAAGGAATTGTGTATTTTAATCTGTACGGTAATACAGAACCAAGGATGAAATCCCTTAAGTTTAAAGTTGGTGATAAAGTCAGAATAAGTAAGTACAAGAGAAAAGTATTTGACAAAGGACATACCCCAAATTGGACTGAAGAAGTATATACAAATCCAATCACTTACAAATTAAAAGATCTCAATAATGAAGAGATAAAAGAGAGTTTTTATGAACCTGAGCTGTTAAAAGCTTAACAAGATATATTCAGAATTGAAAAAGTCATCAGGAAAGATCATAAGAAAGAGCAAGCTCTGGTTAAGTGGAAAAGCTATAGTGATGACCTCAACAGTTGGATACCATTGAAAGATTCCAAAAAGATATAAACATTAATTGAGTAATATATATTGATATTACTCAAATGTGGTGAAAAATAATATAACCTATATATGATTATATGTCAGGTGTGTTGTTTTTACTACATCTATTTTTTGCTATTTATTTAGCCAAGATTTAATATATATCTTGGGTATTTATTCTTACAACAATTTTATCATACATTTGATCGAACTTTCATCATTAATATTCATATTCACTGATATATTCAAATTTATATTTTTTCTTTTTGTCTCTTGTGTATGCATGTTTATGACCATATTTTTTTTATCACAAATACTTTTTATTGAACTTTTATTCACACCTAATTCTTCTGCTGCAGAACTCATACTTTTATGATATGAAACTTCTTTTGTATTACAATTGATGGCCTTAACAGTTTTAGCTTTTAATGAACAATTGTGATTGTAAACTATTTTATTAACTTCACTTTGAGTTATCAATTTAAGATTTTTTGATCTATTATCCTTAGAATTTCTGTTTATATGAAAAACAACTTTTTCTATTTCATGAATTAAACCATTATAACACTCCCAAACAATTCTACTAACATAAAGTTTCATATTTTTTGCAACATGTAACATGTGTTGCTGGTGGTGGAAAAATGACCATCCATTGGTTTTCGTCTTTTAACATTAATTATTCTACCACTTTTCGCAGCAGCAAAATTTAAATTAATGGAATGAACCCTATATTTTACATTATTAACTACCATATCCTTCATACCAATATATTATTGTCAACATCTCTTTAAGTCACTATGTATAAAATACATATAAAGCCATATTAATAATAACTGATATGGAGAAAACTCCTGAAAAGAAAATCCATTATAATTCGACATCATGGTATTGTCCTGTTTGTTTGAATAATAAAGATTACAAACTACATCAAAGAAACAAAGATTTTTTGAAATTGGAAAATGAAATAATGGAATTAAAAAGTGAAATAGAATTTTGGAAACCGAAAACTTCTGCTGAGGTTACACTCATCAAAACGCGATAGTGATACTTTATTTCATTCATAACTACCTATTTGATGATGATCTGACCTTATTGTTTTCATTCTATGATACATTTGTGAACCATTGAATAGAGTACTTTTATAATCAGTATGATTGATATTCTTTTTGATTACTATTTTTTTGATACCTTTTGCTGTTTTATTATTTTCTCCATTTTCCTTAATATATGAATAAATCTTACTTCTGAAGCCAACAAATTCTGTTACTATCTGACCACAAGCTTCGTCTTTGAATTTTCCAATTACCTTTTTGTTTGTTTAATCATAGAATTTACTATCTTCTGGATAATCACTACTATCAAACTTGTCTTTATTTTTCCAAAATCTTTCTAAACATCTTTTGTTTGAATTTCATATGTTAAACTATCTGCATCTGTAAATAATAATTGTGCTTTATTTTTGTATTTCTTTTTGATGTAATTGTAGCGAAAGTTGTATATTAATGTTTTACTGATGTCAAGAATACTCATTCCAATATATGCTGGTTTATCTAATTTTAATGTTTCTTTGATTTTATGAATGGCAACTAAATGTTTATTGAAAATTTTGGATGATACATAAGTTGGTTTGCTTGCTAATTTAACATGTTGTTTTTCATCAGTTACTAATCTAACATCTACTCTTTTTCATAAATTTTCCATAGTCTTACCAAACACTGAATTATTCATCAATTTATAGAAATCTTTTTCAAATGAATTTTTTGCATTTTTTCTTTTTTCTGTATTAAAATCAATATATGGCTTTAACCAAGGAGATTGATTGAATTGAAGAAATCTATGTACTTTTGTCATTTTTAATCCCAATTCAAGATATAATTGTAAATTTCTATAATGTAAAACATATTTTTCTTTATTATTTAATGTTGGTATTAATTTATGAACCTGCCCAATAGAAATATTGAATTTGCCTTTTATTTCTTTACAATAATCTGAAAGCATATTTTCTGTTACTTTTACTTGGTCTGGAGCTAATGGAAAGTCATTATGTAAATCATGTAATTCTTTTGGATATTCCAAATCAACTTCAAGAATAAAACCTTTTTCATTTTTTTCTGTAAACTTTCCAAAATCTAATTTATTTATTTCATTTTCTGTTAACCATTTGAAATTACCTGTAGGTAGATATTGGGACATTACAAATCTGTAGAGATTATTAGCATCAAGATATGTATTATATTTTGAAGGTTTCGTTTTATCATAATCTTTCATGTACTTATTATTAGCTTCACCAAATCTATGAGCAATATAACTTGTTCCTGCTCTCATATCCTTCTCAGTAAATTGAAACATATCAATATCATTCATTAATTCTAATTTAATGTCAGTCATTTTCAACATAGCATCCCATGATAAGCCAGGAGATGTAAAATAATGAGCAGGATCAAGTTTATATTATTCAAAACATGTTTGTCTGAAATTTTCAAAAACATCAGATAGTAACAGAATATCAGACAATAACTATAGATCATGATATTCTCCCATATTCTTGAGATTAAATCCTTTCCAAACTTTTTTAGCATGCTTATAATCATCATCAGAGATATGTTCATGATTGAGAATACTATAAAATTGTTCTTTTGAAGGTGATTCTGTTTCATTAAACTTTTCAAATGAATCCATATGTTAATAGGGATAAACACCTTTCTTTGACATTAGATCAAGTGCTTTTCCTTTAAAAATCTCAGATGTATATTTAAGAGATTCTTTTGGTAAATTACTCACTAGTTTATCCAGACTGGAGCTCACGAATTGGAAACTATCAGTAAATACAAGATTATTATCTAGCATAAAAGCCATATATTTTTCCATATTATTTGGAATTGCATTTATCAACATTTCTTTTTCCTCTCCATTTTTATTCATATATTTATGATTTTTAGCTATTTCACCTATTTGTTGCATTATGAAATGACTATCATAACCTCTTAAATTATGAAATATAACTGGTATTTTATCAATAAATCTAAAATTAAGATTACAACTCTCGTGAGCAGAACCTCTGTATTTTCCAGTAACATGACAATGATCGCGAACTCTTTTATCTGTTTTATTATATTTTTTGTTGCAAATATGACATACTTTTGCTTGTTTAAAATTCTTTTCATCTTCATGTGTCATCTTATAGCAAAATGCCACTTTATAGCCATAACTACAATCTGTGTGTTTTTGATAGGATTCACTATCATTTGGTTTACATGAATCCACTTTTTCTGTGATAGCTTCGAAATCTGCATATATAACAAACAGTACTTTTAATTGCCTATGATGATTTTTAAACATTATTTTTTCACCTTTTTGTGCCATTTTAATGGCTTGTTCACCATTAATTACTATACAATTTTCTTTGTAATCATTAAGAATATCTTCTCATGAAAAATGTTGAAGACAAATTCAAAATGGTGTAGGTAAATTCAAATGATCATTAAACTTTTCTTTGGAAATATAAATCGGAAATTTTGGTTTATTTTCATATCCAAAGACATTAATATTGATATTATTTTGTTTTTCAATTTTATTATAATCATCGACTTTAACTGGAAATTCAACATTAGAATAATCTAAATGTTTAATAAATTCTCTGTCAAATTTCTTTATTCTATCTGGATGAACATCTTGTGGATTTAAATGTCTGATATGACACCATTTGAAACATTCATTATCTTTAATTTGTAAGTTTATAAGGCCTTTCATATGATGTCTTAATTCTTTTGAAGTTGGATATATGATTTTCCCTTCATTGGCTTATATTTAACAATATTCAAATAATTTTATTGATTATCCAGCCAGATCCTTCTGATAACCACTGACCAATCTTTTTCAGAATCTGTTCTTGAGCAATTTTTAATTATTTGAATCAATAATATTTGTAACAGTTTGAGCTTGACTATTGAAATAAGCTGTTTTACGTTTTACATAATGCTTTCCACCAGTAATATCAATTTCAACTTCAACATCTATCATTTTTTTTCATTATTAGAAACTTCTTTAATAAAAGTTATTCTCAAAGATTCATAAAATTTAAAATTTTTATTATTTTCCAAGTAAGATTTATTGAAATAGCGTTCAATTGCCTGTCTAGTATTTTGTAATTGAATTAATGGATCATTTTTATTTTTTAAATCAATCTCATAAGTTTTAACTGAGTCTTTTAGAGCTTGTTTAATAGGTGTGATTTTAGTTCTTGGAGCAGGAATTGGTTATTTAGATTTAATAGTTCCAGGTTTTGGAATTGGTTTGTAATTATCTCTAAATTCAGAAGGTGGTGCAATTATATTTTCCCCACAATCATGTACCATTTGTTTAACACTTTTACCAGGTGCTGGAATAGGTTTTTTGATTTTTGTTGATCTTTTAATAATAGATCAATTAATCGTTTTTTTGATAATTTATTCAATTCTGATTTATTCATCATTACTATATTATAGTTAGATTTTTTTAAATAATTTTCATTTTAAATATTCATTACTACCATTGTATTAATGTCAATTTTTCTTTAAGTGTCTTTCAAAAGCTCTGTTTTGCCACTTGGTGAATGATTTATTGATTTGTGGAGGCCTAGGACAGTCCATTTTATGCTGTTTCTGAGGGTTGGGAACCATTAAACTTGTCCAGGAGTGGGCTTAAAATGGAACATGCTCTGAGAGGTCTGAAAATGGCATTTTCGAGTTGGGGCCCAGTGAGGGTATTTTTTTGATTTGCGGGGGCTGTTGAAGGGTATTTTTTTGCATAATTTCTTTAATGTGGCATTTATATAACTACTCAACTGTAGTGCTAAGAAAACAGTTAAATTTTAAAAGCGCAGTTATAAGATCTAACCCAAACTTCCTCTCGGCCAAATCCTCAGCGGGTCTTCGAATCATGAAACTTATGATGTTTATTTGCCAAAAGCTGTTCAGACATTAATGCACTGAAAATTTTATGAATACTCTTTACTTGGTACAAAATATATTGTCTTTTTGTGTTATTGAAGCGCTTGATTCCAAACGAGTATTGAATACATAAAAAGCAATTACGTTATTCATGGAATGTGTTGACATTGCAACTTTCTCTTGGGCAGCCTGTTGTATAAGATCGTGCTTGTTTTGAACTTTTATTTCACCAGGAGCAGCAGTCATTGATCTAACTGTAATTTTCCAAGTATTTTTCGTATTTTTAAACAAGAGAAGTGAATTGTCGTGCTGCTTTATTGAAACGAGTTCAGAGATCAGAAGGAAAATTAAATATTTGCAAGCCAAGCAAAGAACGTGTTAGAAGGTGCAAGGATTATGTCATTGGTAGAGAAATATTAGCATCGTACTAAAGATAGCCGTGAATAAAGTAATTCTTGAATTATGTGACTTGTGTCACTACTTTGCTAGCCCTTTGCTCATGGAAAAAAAACAATGAAATTTAATCGTGACTTTTAAGAAAGAAAGCTTATTATCGAATCGTTTGTATCATTCATGCCCATACATATCGCAAAGAAAGTTCCAGATTAAGACCATGACATCATCATAGATTTCACAAATGGTGCAGTAATACAATTTGTGTTGATTTGTGTTGGTGACCAGACCCACACTTCCTCTCCTCCAAATTTTCAGTCACGCAACCTGTGATGTTTATTCGCCAAAAGCTGTTGAAACATTAATACACAGACAATGTTATGGATATTGTTTGCTTTATTGTGTGTAAAATATATTTTCATTCGGTTTTATCGAAGCATTGGATTCGAAGGAAATAATAAATACGCTAAAAAAGGTATTACATCAGCCATGGAATGCACTGACATTGCAGTTTTCACTTTCGCTATGTGTCAAATGAGATCGTGTTTACTTTGCAAGTTTATTTTGCCAGAAGCGTTGGTCACTGATTTATTAGCAATTTTGTGAGTATTTCTTGTGGGTTTCAGCAAATGAAGTGAATTCTTTGGCTGTTTCATCGCAGTGAGTTAAGAGATCTGAAGGAAAATTAAATATCTACTGAGGTAAACAGGATCTTGCCAGATCTTGCAGCGCTTAGGACAATGCTAGAGGAAAAAAACACAACCATTCTAAAATTAGCCGTGGATAGCGTAAACCTCGGATTGTGTGACTCACGTGAGCAATGGTGCAATAATGCAGTTTGTGTTGATCAAGTGATGTGGTGTCTACAGTAATCAACGAATCATCAAGGACTGCTTTGGAATGTGCACTGCGTTGCGACTGTAGTGCTAAGACAACAGTTACATTTTAAAAGCGTGGTTAGAAGATCTAAAAGATCTTGTTCTACACAATTTAATATATACATCTAAAATAAAAATAGGTCAGCAATGCATACTTGTCAGTTTATGCTTAGTTTCATTCCATTCGGTCAGAGTCTGTTTTTAAAAGTCAGTATCTGGAAATTTAATTGCTAAAAGTGAGGGGGCAATCTCTATAAAGATAAAGGTGTTACTTTGAAACTGGAGACATTGTATTTGTGGTAGAAAACTTGTGGCCCCTTGGTCGCATTCTGGAAGTAAAACCAAACAAGAGAGACAGGCTTGTGAGGAGAGTCAGGCTGAAAACCAAGTTCGCAGTCCTGGAATGTCCCATTGACAAGATCGCTCTTCTAGAGGCTGCTAGACTCCATGAGAGCAGCTAAATATTGTCGATCTTGATGTCCTCAATAGACTGCAAGCAGTCTCTCTTTTGCTCGGAAGTCTGTGGGGAAGAATGCAGTGAAGAAAGCAAAACAAGTGTGACTGGGAAGCCGTGAGCTGCAAGTAGCACGGGCGGCTCACAGCTTCACATATCACGATCGCTCACTCATGACTCAACCCTTGCTTGTGTTGTTTCCTTCTTTGCATTCTTCCCCATGGATTTTAGAGCAAAGGAGAGACTGCTCGCAGTCTACATGTAGGTTCTCAACCAAGAAGTTTGCTTGTAACGTCAGAGAACAGTAACTGTTGTTTCTTTATTGACTTGATTGTGATGAACCATTTTGAATGGATTTAGTGACAATATATTACTCAAGTTTTTCCATAATCACTCAACTAAGTCTTTATGCATTCATTTTGCATTGAGGGACCGGTAGGTAGGATTCAAACATGTGTGACATTTCCCCTACATGCGTTACACTTGATTTAAAATTAAACTCATCAATCATAACATAAACATTAATAAACGTAAAACCTTTATTTCAACATGATAAGCTCGTGGGGTCCTGTATCGTGGGGTCCACAATAAGCTCGTGGGGTCCTACATTAAAATATGTTAATTAAAATAAATTAAACGCATGTAAAATACACGTGATTCATTGCATAAGATTTTCATTCAGTACGTATTATATCATGCAGCAATCGTGTCAATTGCATTGAGTTTCAGTTTAGGTCATCAGTTACTTCAATCTACCAGTTCACATCAATAGGAGGAAATATCTGTTAGTTGTTTAAGTTTATCTTTCTTTTATTCTGTTTGTCACCTATTCTTAGAATTATTGTAACCTATTGCTTTTTAGTCGAACACCACATGATTCAACCAGGTGCGTTGTAGAAATTACCTCTAAATCAAAGTAAGCAATTCGTTTTCAAATCACCTCTCGGTCTGATGTTTACATTAGTTCAAAGGTAACCGCCGCTCTAGTTTACCAAGGCACAAGGCTCATTAGGTTAGCCTCCTCTTCCTATAAGTTAAGTAACATGTTCAGTGTCAAGGACTCAATCTCCAATGCGCTCCATTCCCAGGTGGTTTACAAATTAACATGTGCAGGATGTCATACCTGTTATGTCAGTGAAACCACTAGACATTTTGGCACCAGGGTTCGTGAGCACTTACTCTCGGATCGCAATTCTCATATCTATAAACGTCTTCAGGGTTCTGAGTCATGTAAGAATCTATGCTCTTTTAATTGTTTTTCCATCTTAGACTCGGCTCTCACCAATTTCCAACTTAAGATCAAAGAAGCCCTTCACATTGATTTGGGAAAGACCCACATTGAATAAACAACTCAAACATGTTAATTTAACACTCCTACATTAATTACTATTTGTATTCAGCATTTTTCACAGATTTGTACTCCCACCTTTTTTGTATCCCTGTACCTTTTTCACTGATTTGTACTATTAAAATTCTACATGTTGTAATTTACACCAAATTGTTACCTACTTCATGCAAAGTCACTCACTTGTAAACATCCTTTAACTGAAGATGGATCCTGAGTATCCAAAGCATGTCTTTACATGAAGCATGTAAATTTAAACGGTGTGTAGTCTTTTTTAAATGTTTGAAAGGAAATTATGGCCATGAATTCAAGTCAAGAATCAACCACGCGCAATTGATACAGGCGACCTACATGTAACGTGACCCGGGACAACAAAGGAATTCAACACAAAAAATCCTTTAAACTTTACACAGCGAAAGCAACCATTACCTAGTAGATCAAACAACTTACGGAATACATTTCTTTTTCTCCAAAAAAGAATTCTATGAGATACACGTACATCTGTATGACTGTTATATCATGTCTGACGTTAACTCAGCATGAATTCAAAACGTAGCCAAAAGAACAAGTTTAAATATTGGCCTCTAAGCAATTTTAAAGCTCCCATTAGATTTGTGTTCATAAAAATCATCTCACTCATTCAAAGGGAAATTCCCTTTGGTTTGCAAAATTTCATAATTCAGGCTTTGCATCAATGCTAAGTTCTGTTATGTTATTTTTAATTTAATGTCAATGAACTCAGACCACAGGGGACATGAACAACATAATCATTTAAATTCATGTAAAATAGTAAACTGTTATTCACTAGGCCAATGACCTAGCTGAACATTCTTTCTGGGTGTTTGTTTACAGACCAACATTCTCTAGCTAAATGTGACTTCTGTTTCCATTCATTTAACCCACTAACCAGGCGATTCAAATTCCAAAACCGCGCAACTTTCAGAAATCACTGAGAGAGGAAGCACTTTCAATGACTTCACTAACCAATTCTGGTTTGAAACCCTTTTACACAGAATTTCGTTCAAAAATGGTGAAAAGAGAACTTCAGACTATTTAAACATACATACATACATATATATTGGTCCAGATTTGGCTCACTTTTTTGCCATGAAAATAAACATTGTCGAAAACACAACCAAATGAGATTGACACAATCTGGGCATCATGGGGTGTGAGATACCAAGCGACCGCAAGTGGACTTGATATATCTGCCATCTCAACCTTCGTTACCGACCTAAACCATGGTTGATCACAAGGTAAAGCGAACTTTTACCTTGGTTAACATTCTGTTGTCTCGGGCGATGTTAACAATTTTCCATGAAAGGAACACATCACAATGCTTTTCATTGCCTGTCTTGCCTGTAAATCAGCTAAAAGAGCTACACAGTCAATAATAAATTTGGTCCAGCCCCGGGTGCATCGTAGCAGAGGTAAAGCTACTTGTCAAGTTATGTATTAATGAAAACAGCTTTGGATTGGCAGCTGAAGCAAATTGACATTTAACTAGACAGTGTTGGTCTGTATTTTGTTAAAAACAATGGTACATGCTTGTCATAAATTAGCAGGGATTAACAAAGTCTGGATGCTAAATTTAGGTCTGATAAAGGTCAAACAAGAAACCACAGTACCGCAAATAACTTTATTTCACCAAAGGTGCCATTGTAGTAGTTATTTGTCCCTTTATGCTCCAATTGATTTGCATATCCAACAGCTTAAGGATCACAACATATCTGCCTGTTCGTTCAATGACACCTTTTAACCTGTTCCAAAGACGTTCCCCACTTAGTCAGTTCCTTTAATTTGCTCTTTCAGTGACCTCAGAGGTTTCTCTTTGAACAGACTTTTTCTGTCAAAGAGCTTTCAAATTTTCTCCAATTCTCTTTTACATGTACAAATTGGACAAGGCAGTGGTCTCTTAGCCTGCATCACAGACACTACCCACTGCGGGTTACTTACAGGTAAATTTATGTCTGCAACACAGGCTATGATCTCTTTGTTGACAGGAAATCCCAACACAGATGAAAATTTCACCGCTATATTTTGCTCTTTTGAATGAACACCATCGAATAAGTTGAACTTTCCATATCCAGATATTAACAGATTCAAACTGAACACTCGACAAAAATTAGTTACCAATACATTATTTACAATATAATTAAACAGACGCTACTTGTTTGGTTGAAGATCTTGAAACACCGCTATTCCTCAGCCAGCAAATATTTATGTGTTGTTTCATGCATCGCTGCGCCACATGCAAACTTGTCAAATTACAAAAAACAAGCAGATCCCACAAAAACCGGTTTGGTGAGCTATTTGGTTTCAAAATCGCATGGTAGCAAGGCTTGTAATTGCCAGGACAAGAGGTTTTTTTTTTCACCATTATGATCACAGCTCCCCCGCTCGTAGATGGCAGCTTTACAACGAAAACAATATCTCCAAACTGCACTCTATTTCAGGCCAATCCATTGTTCATATAACTGAGGGTTTCAATATTGTATCCTATTTAAAACTAAAGCTGCATTCCTTGTCTATTTCTGCAATCAATGATCCACTTACTTGCCACATGGACTGAACTTTATGTCAAAAACAGGCTTTTTGAAGTTGAAATGATGAAGAATAGTCTTTGTTTTCAAATAAGCTAAGAGGCACCTTCCATCTGTAATAAATAATACCAACAATGTCTTGATATTTTATAGATGATAATTTCAAAGAAAAGAATGATGGCTGAGCTTAATGGTCATGCTGACTCCATCCATCACAATTTGAACAAATGAAATTCTACATCCAGGCCAAAGAGGTCCACACTGCTGATAATGATTTACCCCTTCACCAACCTACAATTCTGACCTAATCAGCATTCTACGTTAGGTGGGAATATTTATTTTTAATATATCTAGTACAACCCTATGCACCACTTCCTTGGAAGACTGTACAAAAAAGACTGGTATAAGGGTTGTACACCTTAAAATTATAGGAAATAAGAAGCTGTATGACCCTACTACAAAAGTGTGTGGCCTCACAACTACTTTGAAATGGAATTAAGATTTTGCAAAACTGATTAAAGCTTTGAAACACAGCTCCATGCATTATTGAGGGGATATTATATTGTAAGGAATTTTAGCTTTTAATTGTCTCATTTTCAAATTTGTGTAATGCTTGGTATCCAGTCATCTATTTTTTGTATAATTTCATTCCAGTTGAAAATTTTTCTCATAAAATGCATTTTCATGTGTGTCAGTTGAAACTAATTTTCATTTTCCTTGCAAGTCAACACCCTGACTCAAGTTCTTAAATTTAGTTCCTTATTAATTTCAACCCATAGTTTAGTTTATCTCTAGTAAATCATAGCTCCTAGTGTCAATCAAAATATGTAAATGTACTTGTATTAAACAGTTTCATAAATCCTCCTATAAGTAGTTGCATAACAATCTTATTTATGTATTAATGGTCTAATATAAATATAGATGTGGTCCGCCTAGATTAGCCCAGGCTACGTGCGGGTTCGCACTGTTGCTATTGTCAAGCTTTTTTAACTTAATGTGTATATATTTCTGTAAAATTGTAAATATGCGAATCATAATAAAAGTTGTAATAAAAAGTTGTAAAGTTGTTCAAGACATTGGGAGTAAACTGTATAGCATAGCTGCCAAAGAACACATAAATCTCTGTACTAACCATCATCAACGGTAATGATTATCCTGCCATCTGGAGACAAACAAATTCTTGATATGTTCTTATGATTTCCAAAAGGTAGGGTCCATGACTTGTTACTAATTATGACATAAACATACAAAATAAAAAACATTATCCAACTACATTGGTCCAAATGTACTATCATTTTAGACCAAACCATAAGTCATTTAAGAAAATTAAAAATGATGAATCACTAGTTTGAGTGATTTCAAAGAAACTAAAGAGAGGGAAATGTTGAGTCAAAACAATTTTCCAACATATTCAGGTTAGCAAGGGCAAGACTTCTTAGAGTTGATCATTTCTACAAGTGAAACTTATGCCTTGTGTATTACCAACCTTCTAAAACAATGATAATTTGGGGGGGCGGGGGGGGGGAGGGAAAAATTTTTAAAAATATTTTTTTTGTTTTCGTTTTTGTAAAAAGATTT
>Ga0126339_10001683_pt1 | contig 15303 bp, 8 predicted proteins | sample OrbTmetagenome_2_FD_92532 | JGI IMG/M metagenome (GOLD analysis project Ga0126339, IMG submission 92532) | Coral microbial communities from Petempiche,Puerto Morelos, Mexico - Orbicella T R C metagenome | ecosystem: Host-associated > Invertebrates > Cnidaria > Coral | place: Petempiche,Puerto... | reverse complement strand
TTTGATTGTCTAATCCTTTTCACCTTGTAATTTAGACCTTTGTTGTATTACGTAACCTCAATCTTAATATTTCTGCTCTGTATATAAGTCGGTGTTTCTGTAAATCGCAACCATTGTAAATAGCTTTTTAGTTTTTAACTTTTACCTGAAGAAGGCCGAACGGCCGAAACGTTGTACATTAAACTCGTCCAGAACAGTCAAGAGTTGCTCTCTTCGCCACATCGTACACTAAACTATATATATATAATAAACCGGTACTAAATAAATGTATATACATAAAGAATAATATCAGAACGAGAGAGTTAAGTCAGCATGTTTCAGCCGCTTATTTAAAGTGGGATTCTCCCATTTGATGTGTATTGCTCTCTTCAACAAAAGTTGTAGTTTGTTGGGTGCACAATCCACGATGGAAAAGCAGTTCTTATTAGCTAAACACCGACATACCTGGGATTGCTGCAAATGCTGATATACATGTGAGTTCCTGTCCCTGCTCAGATGCTCACGAACGCGCGTCGAGAGATGTCGGCTAGTCTCGCCGATGTAACAAACATTACATCCTGCCCACGAAAACTTGTAGACAACGCGCGAACGGAGATCGAGAGGAACAGGATCCCTAACAATAATTATACTACCAACTTTAATAGGAGAAAAAGCTAACTTAACTTCGATGTTAGTACAATAGCGCTAAACGAGTTTGCGTAGCCTTTTCTGTGTTTCTCTAGTGATGGAGCCTACATAGGGTCACTTAAAATAATAAGTTGAAACGGCTTGCTGAACCTGAGAGCTGGCTGATGGGGGGATTGTAGCTCTACTGACGTATCTCTTGATGACCTTTTCTAAAATCTGGACAGGGAAAAGGTTAAGTTACCCTACGTATTTTGAACTAAAGGCACGCAAGCGCGAGGGCGCGAGGTGAGCGCAACGACTCCAAGAAAACCCTCTTAGAGCACTAGGTTGCACTATCAATAGGAGCCCTTAAGCTATTACCTAACATAGATTACATAATAATAGGATAAGTACAAAAATGAAAACATAAATATAGGAAAGAGTATTACAACAAATATTAAAAGCCTATAACTATCATAGTAATATCTTAATGCAGATAGTATATCATAATGCAGCTGATGCAGCTTACATGAAGTATTAACTAAGAGGAATTTTGGAAATTTTGAATGCATGGATTCGTTTTCGAATTAGGATCGCAAAACAAAAACCAGAGTAACTACGCAGTCAATCCATTGAACCAATCCAAACTCCAGAAAAATACATGTAGTTGACGTGAGGCACGGGAAAACACGTGCGAGCAAGGGGATTCAGAGCCACCTTTTAAAAATTTTTCGCAAATTTAAGATGGCTCTGAACCCCCTTCACAGAATTTTTTTAAACTTTAAAAAAAGTTGCGTCTTATCATGCTGATGAAAATTCGATAATAAAAAAGAGGGTCAACGAGCTTGTTTTTGAGTTATAAGCGCTTCAAGCTAAAATTAAGGGTGTTTGTAGCAGGTCATATTGTTGCTATGGTAAGCTATCGTGCCACAAAATTGACAGCAACATGTTTACCAATGTTTCTGATTCCACGATTTTGGCATCAACCGATGTAGAGTGGTTATAATGAACCATCAAAATCTAAGTCTTGGAAAGGACTGGAAACTGTTTCGAGCCACCTTATATTATCATTACTTTCCTCTTCACTTGCAGGCTTGGTGAACGTCGCTTATAGAAGACCTGCGTTTCAAATCAGTACATGGGCCAATCATCAAGCTAGTAATGCAGTAGACGGGAAAAAAACTGGCGTAGTGGAATATAAGAGCTGTGCTCAGACCCAGAAGGAAACGGATCCGTGGTGGAGAGTTGATTTAGGAAAGAGTGTCTGGGTGGAAAGCGTTCTCATTGCAAGCAGAACAGACTCTGAATTTAAAGGATTATCAAATGTTGAGATCAGAATAGGTAAGACATCTAACCATTGGTTTATAATGCTCTGTAATATATGCTTTACACATGTAACAGAGACCTCCAGGAGGAGTTAGGGATTAGGTACAGGAAACAGAACTATTTTGTCAGCTTTCAATTCCCTCTAAGGATCAAACTTTACTCTCCTCGGATTGGACAGGTGCCGGGAGTGGAGTGCATGAGGTTACCGTATGGAAGAACTTTCCACTATGTGATACTGCTTACTGCAAGTGTATGAATGGAAAATAGTAGTCAGAAACGTTTTTTTTTTATATATATTCCTGGGATGCTGCTAAGAATTAACGCATTGACATCCTTGCTGATTGTGGTAAGGTACAGAAATAACAATCGTTTACCTTGGAGGAGGTACCGCGAGGATTTTCTTCGGGCGTGCACAGGCTCTTTTCCCTGTTTGAGACTTCGGTCATACCTTATTTCAAACCTGTAAAACTCTCTAACACATGACCTGAATTGCTCAGGAAAGGATCCGTTTACGCACGTATTTTACAGACATCCATTTCACCGATTAAAAGGAAAAAAGTTGCCTCTAAACAACACTCCCAATTCCTAGCCAGGCTGCAAAATATATCCTATTTCATAACAAAATGGTCAAAAGCTAAAGCCTGTTTGAGGCGAGAACGGTTCAGTGGCCAGACCTTTAACGCTGCACATAATAATCCACTGAGTGCTATCCCAAGGAATGAATTAGAAACGGCTAAACACCAATTTTACAATTCGACAATTTGATTCAATACTCTAATATTTTCTTCATTTAAGGTAATAAGAAAAGCCGGTTTCCTGAACAAAACCCATTGTGTCGTCAAGGTCTCATTGTTCCCAAGGAACCATTGCTGTACAGCTGTGCTGAACCAATGCTTGGCAACTATGTGTACGTCATAGCTAAGGGAAAAGCAACACTGACTCTCTGTGCAGTGGAGGTCTACGTAAATAGTAAGTTCTTTCCACTCTCTCATTCGAAACAATTACGCACGAATGGTGATGAGGGAGCCACATGAACAGAAAGTACTGAAAACTAACACAAATAGGATCGCACCTGTCGCTTTTCCTTTGAACACCACACTTGCTAGCTTTTCCTTTCCTGTGTAATCCGGATGTACTTCTTACGTGATCACTGTTCTGACTGTTAAGTTTAACCCTCCTATTAAATAGAATGCTCTGTATTAAGGTAAATATTACTCTACTAGGACTTATCTTTTTATTTCAGGTGAGGCAATAGACATGAACGTGAAGTACCTTGTCCCGCATACACTTTGGCGTTATCACGAGAAAGCAACTTATTCTAAATTTGCAGGAAATGATTCCTTTTACTTCCATACAAAGAAGCGTCACACTAAAATACCTAGAAAAGAAATTGTTATAGATCTTCCGCCAAGAAAAGGAAGCTTGAAGCCTAATGATGATGTATTGATGCCTGTTGAGTACCCTGATGGCAAAGGAGCGAATGCTAAGTGTGGACCGAAAAACCAGGATAAGTATTTAAATGGAACATTCCTTGCTACTCAGGACAAGGTTAAAGGAGAGTCATTGTGGCTGGTAAAAAGTGTTTACACACGTACGTGCACACATTTGTATTTTATCCATCGGCTCTGCGTCTACAAAATTTCCTGTAGGTACAGAACATTAGAAGATGGGATGATGGCAGTGAGTTGATACCCCATGTTGGTCAGTGTATCAGGGGGAGGGCTGTTACTGGCTGTGTCAGTGGGGTGTGTTAATCTCGTATGTTATGGTCAATCAATCTGGTCTGATTAATTATTTAGCATAATATTAGTGACCTTAAGCAAACCTCAGCGAGTTTTAATCCTTAAGACCCCCCAGTTTCCAATGTGATGAGAAATCAGTTAACTTACGGATCAATTCACTCCCATAGCCATGTTGCCATTTTCCGTTTTACATTTGTTGTCGTTTGTCAAACACGTTCAATGTTCTTTTACGAGAGAATTCACAATTACGCACATTTTAAATCAGGAAGAATCAAATAACAGTTCACCCACCCTTGCCTGTACCTAATTCCTGACCAACCTTGGCCAAACTGTGCGAGCAAAGGTGCCATATTCGAAAACCCTCCTAGCATTATAGTAGTATATTGTGGAGTATTTTTTTGCTGCTATATACACAGAAAAGATGTCAAGTTGTGGGCATAATCTTTGAATTTAGGAACATAAATTGTGGCATGATTTGACAAAACTGCGAGCAGTGTGATGTGCTACTTTTATGAGCACAATAAGTGAAAGCGTTCCCCTACCGCCAAACAAAAAGGAACTAGTGTACATATCTAATGCAATCCTCTATGACAAAATTGGAAGGCTAATTTTGTTTTGTTTTCGTGCGTGAACAGCTTTAGGACAAAAGGGAGAGAAATCACAACGTTTCCACTGCAGTTTGAAAGATCTTCGAATTAAAGGTAAACGAACAAACGAGATCCAGTATTTTAAGCATTCTCATGTTACCGTTTTAACCTCAAAATCTGTTTCCAAATGCATAATACGCGAAATTTTAACTTGAACGTAACTATTAAACTTATATCAGTGTAAGTTCTAGTCTTGATGAAGAAAAATCAGTCTCGCTCTCTAATATTGAATATTCCCCGCAGTGGAGACCTGTGTAACAAAGCAATGCAGGAACTAAGCAATGGAAAAACCTGAAAACTATATAGGAGTAGCAGTTCTTTGATAGACCAACATTTCATGTCAGGAGAGCTGCAAACCTAAATCAGCTTCATGCTTTAGAAATTAGACACAGCAGAGCAGCCTAATAGCGGACTTATGAACATTACAATGATGAAATTGCTCCTTTAACAGGTGATATTTGTCAGCTGGAAAACAAGTGCAGTGCATCGTTGGGAACTCACTGCGATACAAAATACATCAGCTCGTCATTCCCGCCAGGCGCTTATCACTGCGCGTGTGATGTTGGCTTTGTTCCTGATTCAAAACCACTTCCTGGAAATGTTCTATCTCCTGGAGGGAAATGCACTAAAAAGCAACACCCAGGTAAATTACTGCGCATGTTTGACAGTTTCTTGACATCTGCTTGCTTGGTTGTATAATGTGAAATGCAGTCAATTAAATGCCAACGATGAAATCTAGAATGGAGATAAAAGTAGCCTAATTGCCGTCATGTTTTCTTTATTATCCAACAAACACCACTTAATAGCTGTTATCGATTAAAGGAAAACAGAGAGATAACGCTCGCTTACCGTTTCCTCGAGAGAGGTAATGATATGTTGTGGGCTACAAATGGAGTTGGTTTTGTGTATATCGCGCTCAAAAACTGATAACGTATTCTGTCCTTCGCTAGCACCGCTAATAGGACACAGCAAACAGAACGTTGCCGCAAACATGTTCACGACCGTATCCTCAACCGATAACTATGCTGGATGTAAGACAAAGGACTGTAAAAGAGTTGCTGCCTTTGGACGCTTTGTGGTTGATGGTAATATCAATACCTGTTTCCGATCCCTGATTGAATACAAACCATGGCTCACGGTAGAACTTGACGATTATCATCCTATCTCTTTGGTTCGGATCATGACCTCAAAGATTTCCCTGAAGCGAGTCAAGATGTTTGTCGGTAACTATAGTGAACTTTAGTAAAGATCGAAGCGTCTTGAAAATATTGGCTGAAATATTTTTCATGTTTGTTTTTCTGATTATATGTTTCAGTCCTCCTTGCTCGTAGATATTTATTTATTTATTTATTTAACTTTATTTATGCACAGGTAAAACATCAGGACTTAAAGTAAATACTAAAATTTATCCTCGAAAAATATAGTTATGTGGCCCCTTTTAGAAAAGACTGGTAGGAAATGATATGAACATTTTAGAGGAAGAGTGATCAGAGTTGGCGAACTTGTTGTCCTAGGCTAAACTAACAATAACAACATACATGTAAGTATTCTGATAAAAGTTATTGTTAACCGAAGTCTGGCCGTCATAAAGAAACGGCAAATAAAATCGACACACACCAGCCATTTGACAATCGGCGGAACTCATTTTATAAAAAAAAAGGCCACAAACAAGCACCCTGGAAACGTCCAAAATTAGTTGCAACCCTCCAAGCGTTATTTCGGGCTTTGCGGTCAAGTTTTCCTCGAGGAAAGCAAGTATTACGTAAGTGGTTACCTCCAGAGACTAGTTGAGTGGTTAAGAATGATATTACAGAATAGAACACCACCTTAAGTCTATTTTTATTTTTATTTTTAATAATCAGGCGACATAAATACCCGAGCAAGACGGGAACATTTTACGTTGTGCGGCTTTAAAGAAAAGATAGAGAAAAACCGCCTGCTGAGCTTCAGTTGTAAAGGGGTTTTTGTGTATGGAAATGTCGTCAAAATATCGACTGACTCGCCAGACTCCATACTCAGTCTTTGTGAGGTTGAAGTTTACGCCGACCCATACGGTAAGACTCGATCAAAGAAATGAACCTTTGGCGTCTTACTTTGTCAAGAACAGCACTAAACAGTTTGTCGCAAATGATGGAGTAGGTAATGTTAAGAAATAAACTGCATGATACAGAAGGACATAAAGTTATCCAAAAAGACTTCTGGAACAGATCGCTGAATTAATTCAATTCAAGGGATGCGCACTTGTCTAAAACAACGGAATCATATTTTTAGAAACCGATATTGCTCAAGAAATCAAAAAGAATTTAGTAAGAGTAGCCTTAGCTTTTGCGATGTATGAACCGTGTCTCAGCGCTAAAGGTCCCTAACTAGAGGAATTTATGCTACAAAAATATCAATTGTGGAATATTTCGTACTTCGGTAATTACATTTCAAAGTAGATATATTTATAATGCACACTTTCTTTGATGCAGCAAACATCGCATTGAATCAGTTCTCTAAGGGAAAATCCAGTATTTCCAGTCACGAGGCTAATGACGGAAACCTGGCCACATGTTTTGTGGCATTTGAAGTAGAATCATGGTGGCATCTGGAGTTAGGGGCTGACGTGCGCGTTTCCATGGTGTTTATATTACACTATGGCCATATGACCTTGCATGGCTTTGGCATTTTTGTTGGTAAGTGTATTCTTTCAAATGTTCCTATATCTTCTGTTTATTACTCTTTGGTTCGATACAGTACATTAGTGTGAGTTCCCGTGACTTCCTTTTTAAAATATTCCATTGTGAGCTCTATTCACACACCGTAAATCCTCGAATTAGCGCCTGGGGCGCTTTTTCGAAGGGGGCGCTTAATCGAGGGGGGGAGGGGGCGCTTAATTTTTCCCAAATCGTGGCCTGACATGATCATTTTTTTAATACATCATCTGCACATAAACAACAACATAACCTGTTTATAGAAAAAAAAGCTGATCCTAAAGTTTAAATCGCGGCACCATTAGAAATCCACCTGGTCACAAACTGAAACAATGTACAAATGTAATACTACACGACGAAAACTACACACCCTTTGCTGTCTCATTACTGGTCCACAAAATAGGGGAAGGGGAGGGGAATGCTTTTTCGAGGGGGAGCGCTTATTTTAAATTTTGCCCGATATGAGGGGCGCTTAGTCGAAGGGGGCGGGGGTCGGCTAATTGGAGGATTCACGGTATGACATCATCGTAGGAATTAATTTTATTTTGTAGGGAAAGACGACAGGAAGGAGCATGAGACAGATCTTTGCACAACTCTTCCTAGAACTTCTCATGAAGCAAATTACTTTGAATGTAAGAACCCTCTTGTGGGGAGCTTCCTGAAAATTACACAGGCATATGGGCCCCTACGCAAGCTCTCATTATGCGAGGTGGAGGTGTTCCAGACAAAGATATGTGAGTTTGTCCTACCATCTTAACCGACTGGTTTTCTGACCAACTGACCGACGGAATGACTCACCAACCGACCGACTATCGAGACAGCGGTAGGGAAGAGGATTTCAACCAGGAACCTCCAGATTTCAGGTGACAGACAGACTGGCTCTCTGACTGACTTACTGACTAACTGACAGACTGACTGACTGACTGACTGATACACCAATTGACTAACTGACTGACTAACTGACCAACCTATTGACCGGTCGACTGACTGAATAACTTATGTATAAGATAATTGAAACCCAATAAAGCCTTTATTACTAACTCACTGGACGGCTGGGCCACTGGCCGACTTGCCGGCTTGCTGACTGACTGACTGAAAGACTGGCCGTCTAAGTGACCGTCGAACTGACTGACCGCCTGACTGGCAGACTGACTGACTGACGAACTGACAAGCGAACTAACTGACTGACTGACTGAATGACTGACTGACTGACCGACTGACTGACTGACTGGCCGTCTGAAGGATTGACAAAACAATTAATTGATTTGAAATTGAGTGGACATTTATTCAACGCCGTTATTTTTGTTGTTAGTAAACCTCGCTGCTCAGCGCCCCACAAAATCCGGAACAAATGTAAAGTATTCCTATAGAGGATGTGATCAAAATATAGGTAAGAAAATACTATCACCAGTGTCAGGTATGTATACTGATATGAAAAGGAAAACAATCAACGACTTGGAAAATACCGAAGCAAACTATTAAACTCAAGAAGACATCATATCTGCATTAAATGATCTCTTTAGACCAAAATTATTTGAAATCTATTATAAGAAAAACAAGGGGCAAAACGATTAATTCACTGGACCCTCGATTCTACCCCGGCAGGAATCATTGCGTTGTGTTCTTAAGCAGAACCCTTAATTCTCACAGTGCCTCTGAACACCTGTGTATAAATAGTTGCCAACGAATTTCGTGCTGCTGGGACCCTGCGATGAACTAGCATCTCATCCGGAAGTGAGTAGAAATAAACTACATGTAGTAGCTTAGGTTACTGAAATCCGGCTGGTAGGGCGTACTTTGAAACGTTTTATTGAGTTTATTGTTAGAATGCAATAACGAATCAGAGGTCTGTTTGACATTCCTTTTCCCAACAACAATCAATGCCAAGGTAGCTTTACAGTCGCAAAAATTTCTATTTCAACTAGGCGCAGCCTTCTCAACAAAGCAATGGTGGTCCGTGGACTTAAGGGCCATATGTAAAGTTCATCTGGTGCGTGTGGTGACTGATGTGAATTACAAACCAGACGACCTCAAGAATTTGGTGATCAGAGTAGGTGAGGTGACAACACCTGAAACTACTCTGAAAGTAAGGCCATATTTCATTTGTCACCTGAAACTTAATGAGAAGTTACAAGAAGAAATTCTACTTCATTTTCCAATGCAAACCAGTCTGTTCACGCATCATTTTCCGTTGCTTTGACTCCGTTTTTCCTTGCTTAGTTAGCTAGTTCTCCGAAAAATTCTGTTAAGAGGTTTGAATGTAACTTTTTACATGCTTATTGTTTACAGATGTTGGTGGGAAAGGTTTTGGTGAAGGCAGTGAAATCGCCAGTCTGGCTAATCCAACTAAGGAATCTGTTCAAACTATAACGCTACGTAAAGACACCAAAGCAAGATTTGTCACCCTTGACTTGAAAAGGAGAAATGCCATTCTTAAATTTCGCGAAGTAGAAATCTACAATGGACCGTTGGGTAACAGTCCAAATTATTGTGAAATCATATTTTTTCGTCTCTTGTTGTTACTAAGGTGTGGTAAAAACACAGCGTGATTTTCATATGTTAATGCTATGAATTGCTTCAGAGAGAATTTGTTCAAGTGGCAACATAAATTCCCTTAAGTTAGCAGAAACAACAGAGACAACACTCATAAATATGGTGGTGAAAAATATCGTTGTCAAGAGCTGTTATATTTTCTTTATTTCTTTGTTATGTAGATGTGGATGAATGTAAAAAGCCCGATGTATGTCCCTACAACTACAGGTGTGAGAACCTTCCTGATTCATATTCCTGTAAGTGTGATGGCGGCTACAAACTGACAGGACCGAGAAAGAAATGCAAAGGTAAATGTATAATGGTGTCAGCAGAATCCTTGTCATAAAATGCGGCAAGAAACCCAATTGGTTTACAATAATAGGACAAGGAAGGCGAGAAGATATATTTGGGCATTCCAACACATTTTTCTATGTTCTCTTCTCTTATCATTATAGAAGTAAGGACACGAAATGTTCAAAACGCAGAGAGAACACCAAGGCGTGAGCGAGTGGTTTCACCGCAAAGTTGCAGATATATTTTATGCCGCTGTTTGTAAGGCCTTTAAGAGTATTATTTTGTTTTCCAGTCTTTATAATATTCTTTTCTCCTTACATTTGTAGATATCGATGAATGCGCCAGCAAGACCGCATGTCGGATAAAGGAATCTTTCTGTAAAAATACTGATGGATCATTTAAATGTTTATGCAACAAAGGATATGAGCCTGTTCATGATTCTAAAGGCCATCTTCAACGATGTAAAGGTCATTCTTAAGTTTCAATTTGAAAATCGTTTAACTGATGGGGGATTGGAGAATTTAATCTTATTTCTACTAACTCTTCCTTTAACTACTTTCTCTCATACCCGGGGCCCTCTCCTCCCAGGTAACAAAAATACGCAACGGAACCGTTTTCGTTCTCGAGATGACGGAAACTCAGAAAACTTTCCTGGTTTAAAACATATTTTCAGGGCTTTTTTTCGGTGTCATTCGAAGCAATTTCATTAAAACAGTGTTCAACTGTTGGCTCATCTGCTATCATGATGCAAAAAGCATAATTTCAAATACTATCATGATTTATCATTTCGGATCAAACACACATTTTTTTTAATTCTTGTGTATTTTATTTTAAGGCATTGGTATTAGTTTTCTTATATCACGTCCGGTTTGCGCAAAATTCATGTTTTACCGATTTTCAATTTTTTGTTTATCGCTTCCATGGAAATATCGATTCCCTTAAGAAATACATATTACCAAACTTCAATCTATTTTCAGTTACTGGTGTAGTTTTCATATCAACTCGATTAAGGGAAGACTGTTAAAAAGCTGATTTAAAATGCTTCATTATGGTACCGAAAAAACTGTTTCGAGACACCTCCATGTGTTATCTGATTTTTAGACATCGATGAATGTCACCGTCCGAAATTAAACAGATGTCCAAAAATCACCAGTTGTGTCAACCAGAAAGGCGGTTACACTTGCAAATGTGCTCCAGGATACGAACACGATAAACGAAGTCACGCGACTGGCACGAAAATTAAGTGTAAAGGTAAGCTACACTCTTTGTTTGAGTCCTTCATTCACGCAACAAGTACCGTTAAGTACTCAGCTAGTTAGAACATACACAGGAACATGCACTAACAGCTTCAAAGCAGTCCTTGTGATGTAAAACGTTTTTACGTAAATAGATAAAATAGCGGAGCAACTATGACGAGAAGGCGAACTTCAAACACCTCACAAGTGACGTCACCACCCCAACGACCGTTTTCAGGCGCCATTAAACATTTTACTGTAAAAACTTGCAGCCTCATTGCACATGGTCTGTGCTTTTCCCGCTTTTACTTTAAGGCCGAGATTTACTATGCAATTTATCATAGACGTCTACGTCACTAATTACAGTGCGACTAATCTAACCAAGGTCGCCCGACAAAATTTTAAATTTAACCAATAAAAGTCGTGAATGTTAACAATAGTTTTCCAACAAATTATCGATGTAATTAAGCTGTATATTACAAAGGCAACAGATTTGTGGTCATTTCAATTAGTAACTATTTTAAAACTTTTAAAATGACAGTGGTCAATTTGCAGAGAATTTGCTCGAGTGGCCTTGGTCAGAGTAGTCCCACTGTAAGTGTCAGGCTTCAACGGTCAATAATAATGTGATATAGCTGGGCAAGTCAGTAATTTTATTTTCGAACAATAGCTACAGTATAAATACTCACTAAATTTGATACAGCTTATTAAAATATATTCAAATATAGTCGCTAAATCTTGGGAAAACAAAGTCTCTAATTTTACTTGCTGCACTAATAACAGTAACCGACGAGACACCGTTAATTTACAACTTTTTCCTCTGGTGGCTGTGTAATTAAATGATGACGGCTATTTTAATAACAAATTTCTCGTTATGTTATACATCAGATATTGATGAATGTTCAAGTAATAGCAAGGCGTGTCACGAGAAAGCCTCGTGCTCCAACACAATTGGTTCTTACAAGTGTGTGTGTAACCATGAATACGGTGGAGATGGTCTGACATTTTGCTTACGTAAGTTAATTTCACTGTTCTCAAGCAGGTGAAGCCGGCAAATGCCACATGATCAATGCAGTTTATACCATAGTTTGAGTTCTTTCCTGTTTATTCTTCATCCTCTCCTTGTACGTTACTGAATGAAGTTTTGTAAATGTGCCGAATCCGTGCTCCAGCTCGAGCAGGTAATCTACATATCGCCTTTGGGGTACTTGTTCCTTGATTTTATGATGCATAATTAATTTCTAGTGAAATAAAATTACAATTCTCTGGAGAACGTCAAGTGCACATGATTTGAGACAGATATCTGGGCCGCGTTGTTCAAAGCCCGGTTAAGTTAGAGAGAATTTTTATTTCAAATTGGCAACTTTTTGATAAGGTTCTCTGTTTATTTTGTATGTCCTTCTGTCTTTAGTTTGAATAATTGCAAACTACACAAAACATAAGCACTGAATAGCAGTTTTATACAAGAAAAATTAATACTTCGGCTAACTTTAAATCCTGGGATAGCTAGCGTTAACCGGCTTTCGAACAACCCCGGCCCTGAGCAGTACAGTTTAACTTGTCTAGGCTTAGAAACGTGTTCAGATGACAAAGACTGCAAGGAGAACCAATTTTGCAAAGACTTCAAAGGCACACATTTGTGTGACTGCATGAAGGGATATCATTTCAAGGCCAAACAATGTGTCGGTGAGTAGGCGTTAATTATCTTTATTATATATACTGATGGAAAAGTTAACGGCAAAATCATGCCATACAAATCACGTGTAATTTTACCAAACAGACAATAAAAAAAAAAGTAAGTGCTTGAATAAACGGATTTTAGACTAAGCGAGGAATTTAAAACGAGGAAAAGCCTCTCGTCCGTCGATATCAGTTTTGCTCTTTTCAGCTTAGTCTTTTTTTCGGAAGATAATATTTGTTAGCGATGTTTGCCCACTAATGTTCTCGTCAGAAACGGCACGTATTTAAGCAATTTTTCATCTCATTTAGGGGGTTCGACCGAACCACCCGAATCTAACGCAGGTCAAATATTTCAGTGCTGTTTAACATTGACGTTTTATGAACGGGTTTTTCGTATCGCTATGAAAATGATCAGAAAATTATTATCAACGAAATGGTCACGTAGCACACTGTGAATTCACATCGTGTCAATAAGGTACTCCAAAAGCTGCCCTCCTTGAATCATGTCAGTAAATGGCCACAACTGATGTAACAAGACAAGAAAAAATAGCATAGGATGTGGACATTCTTCCACGAATTTATTGACTGAAACGTCGGCTTTGTTTCGACACAGATAAGGATGAATGCGAATTAGATAAAAAAATCTGCGGTTTATACTCTGCGTGCAGCAACGAGTTGGGATCATTTAAGTGCAACTGTCGGGACGGCTTCGAGAGTAAGAAAAACGATGGAAAAAACTGCTATGGTGAGTTGCTGTTTTATTGGATTTAGTGGATATTTAGCTAAGTTCATGTTTTGTTGTTATTTCTAAAAATTAGACCATGTTGATCTTCATAAATTAATACCCTGAGTTGTTACCCTGAGGTGTTTTAAAGTCCACTTAGTCTTGGCTGAAATGTCTTTCTTCAGTTCCTGGAATAAGACAATTCACAATGCATTTGTAACCATTAACTTACTTTTGCGAGAGTTATTTTCTTACCTAAAACATTTCTATATATAGCTTCAGCCTCGTAATCCCTGATTGTGCTAGAGATATCACAGGGAGGGACTCCCATACGAAAAGAACGGGGGCGCTCGTCGTTCCTTTTTGGGAACTAAACATACGGCCATGGTATCTGTTAGGGTGTTCAGCCTCAACAGATCCACTGTGGAAGCTTTTGCGGTACCTTTTGGGTATTAAGTCGAAAAAATATGACAGGAGATAATGTGTTGTTTTGAATTGGCTCCTCTCAGGGGCCACGCCCACAAAACCTAGGGTAGGGTTAGGTTCCTCTTAGGAGTTCTTTTCCGAATTTCGCGCGAGAACCCCGTCCCTTTTATATGGGAGTTCCTCCCCCCAGGGGGGAGATTTTCAAAGCCAGGTTCAACAAAATTAAAGTAACTGCTTTCGTTAAGTTCGTGTAAAATGCCAAAGTATTCAGACCCTTCTAGTGTGTTAATATCACGGGAAAAGGCACTTTGTCCACTAATTAACATCAAGAACGATTTATTTCTACAGATACTGATGAATGCACCACAAAGAGGCAGCCTTGTGGAGACGTGGCAGTGTGTAACAATACCATAGGATCATATCGGTGTATTTGCCCGAAAGGTTTTAGCTTCGATGGCAAAGAAAACAAATGTCATGGCAAGTGTAACACACTAGTCCATAAAAAAAATAAATGGTGCAGATCAAATTCTTAAAAATACTACAATCATAGTTAATCGTGCTAATCTTTGCACCTAGTTTTATATGGATATCTTGTGATATAAAGAGCACGGTCACATAGCTACAACGTTTCTCGTGTCGATCGCATTTCCGATCACAGAAAAATGGTCCGGGGCGGATGCGAGATAGAAAGAATCCATGGACGTGGCCAGGAGTCGGTGATGCAAGAAACTCTGAGGGCAAAGTTCTAGTGACGAAATGACGTCTCCAATTGCGGATTATTAGTTAGATTGTCTTTACCGTCGCTTTCATATAAGCGGGAACACGTGACGCCGAATTATGCTCTAATTAGGTGTTTAACGTAGCATGATCGGTCATCAAACATGTAAAGTTTAGCAGACCGTGGGGCGAACTTTTGCGCTAAGAGTTCAGCACACGAAAATGGCAGAAAGATTGAACATTGAAGCCTTTTTCAGAGAAATTGTCCCTGACCTGTGGCAATATGCATACGCCTTTCGCGAAAGTGGTTTTCCTTCAAGTATAATAATATTTGTTAATGGTGAACATTTTGAGCGCGAAAGTTTCCGTTACGGTCTGCTAAACTTCTAATGTTTGATAAACAATCACAGTCGCAGAGGTGGTATCAGCTTCATCCGTCTGCTCCAACTGATAACACTAAAGTCCTTAGTCATCCAAGGCTAATGGTTTCTTATTCTTATCTCTAACATTTCTTTTTTTTTTTAATGCAGATATTGATGAGTGTACGGTCGGCGGCTCATGTGACCAGAACATGCTCTGTGTGAACTCAGTTGGATCGTATTCGTGCAGTTGTCGCCAAGGATATCGTACAAAAAAAACCCAACTGAGCTGTATCGGTAATTATCAAGAGATAGTCATTAC